>Ga0114931_10009683_pt1 | contig 11522 bp, 7 predicted proteins | sample 2SBtaG_FD_89579 | JGI IMG/M metagenome (GOLD analysis project Ga0114931, IMG submission 89579) | Deep subsurface microbial communities from Kolumbo volcano to uncover new lineages of life (NeLLi) - 2SBTROV14_V59a metaG | ecosystem: Environmental > Aquatic > Marine > Volcanic | place: Kolumbo...
CGGGCTTTTTGACGACGGGCTTTTTGACGACGGGCTTTTTGACGACGGGCTTTTTGACGACGGGCTTTTTGATCTGCGCCGTCGGCTTGGTGGGCTTGCCGTTGCTGGTGCCCTGCTTCGCCACCAACGTGGCGGTGTGGCTCACGTCTTGCTTTGGTACGAACTCGTAGACGACCGACTGGTAGCCATCCAGCTCGAACCGCACCTGACGCGGCTGGGCAGAGCCGGCGATCTTGGTGTTCAGCGGGGTCGTGCCGAGCACACTGCCGTTCTTGATATCCACCACCTTGGCGCCGCTGGGGGTGGTCTTTAGCTCGAGCCCCACCTCGGTCGAAATCGTTGTGGCCGGTGGCTTGTCGTTGTTGGGCGTGGCGACGCCGCTGTTGTCGTGCGACGCGGCCTGCGCCGTGTTCTTGGACTTACCGCCGCCGCGGGTCAGCAGCACCCCGCCGACCACCACCGCGACCACCGCGACCGCGGCGATGACGAGGATCATTGTCTTGTTGCCGCCCGACGGTGCCTGCTGCACCGGCTGGCCGTCTTCGTCGAGCTTGAACGCGCCCTGCCAGTGGGTCTTGGCGGGGCCTTTGCGGCCCGCCTGCGGCGTTTGCTGGCGAGCTTGCTGTGGCGCCGGCACGTCGCCCGGCGGTGGCAACGCGCCGCCCTCGCACACCACATCGACCGCGTGCATCAGCTCGTCGATAGTGCTGAAGCGCTGGTCGCGGTCTTTGTGCAGCGCTTTGTCGATCACCGCCTGCAGTCCTGGAGGCGCACCGGTCGCGGCGAACGCCTCGGCCGGTACCGGTGGCGGCTCGACCGAAAGGTGCAGGCTGAGGGTCGACATGAAGTTGTCCGCCTCGAACGGCACCTTGCCCACGATCAACTGATACAGGATGCAGCCCATGGCGTAGATGTCTACGCGATGGTCGACCTTCTCGCCGCGCGCCTGCTCCGGTGACATGTATTCGGGTGTGCCGAACAGCATGCCGGTCTTGGTCAGCTTGCGCGCGCCGTCGTCGTCCGAGACGTCGGTCATCTTGGCGATGCCGAAATCGAGCAGCTTGACGAAGTCTTTGTGCCCCAACCACTCGACCAAATAGATGTTCTCGGGCTTGAGGTCGCGGTGGATGATGCCCTTTTTGTGTGCTGCGCTCAGCGCCGCGCAGGTCTGCATGAAGATCTTGCGCGTACGCTCCCACGGCAGGTGCTGGCCGCTGAGCTTGGCCCGGGCGATTTCATCGTGCAGATCCCGGCCCTTGAGAAACTCCATCGCGAAGAACACCGAGCCGTCCGGCGTCTGGCCGAAGTCGGTGATGTCGATGACGTTCTCGTGGCGGATCTTCGATGCGGCTTTGGCCTCCTGCAAGAACCGCTCGACCAGGTCGGCCTTACGGCAGAACTCGTGGTGCAGAATCTTGAGCGCGACCGGCTTTTCCAGGGTCGTGTGCACGGCCTTGTAGACCGAACCCATGCCGCCCTCGCCGAGCTTGCGCTCGATGTAATAGCGATTGAGCAGCGTCTTGCCCAAGAACGGGTCCGCCGGTGGCGGCATCGCGGGCGAGCCCGCGGCAGGCACATTGGCGGGCAGCGGCGCCGGGGTCTGCGCGGCGGGAGCCGGCGGCGGCGCGTTGCTGGGGATAGACGAGTGCGAACCGGCACCGGATACCGGTGTCCCCAGTCTCGTCTTCTTGTCGGAGTTATCGCTCACTTCGACTGGTCAGAGCGTAGCATCCCGGATGCGTTCTCGACATTGGGAAGCGGCCTTCACGTTGGTAATACGTACGGGATTGCGGCGGATTCCCCGCGGACAGCCGATCTCGGCAGGTCGCGTGGCCGAGCCCACACCAGGGTCCTACATTCACTCCCCCGGTCCCCAACTGGATTCCCAGTTGGGGTCGGGTTCCTCTGGCTCGGGCCGCTGGTCCTTGGGCACGTGGCGCAAATTGAGACGGATGCGGGTCCAGGTTTTGTAGCGACCTCGCATGGCGTCCACCAGCACGTCTTCTTTTGCGATGTGCTGCGCAATCTCGGCGTGGCGCTGCTTCCAGCGCTCCAGCCCGGCGAGCGCATCGGCTTTCGTTTCCGCTTTGGCCACGACGATGAGCGGGAACTTGCTCACCCGCCGGCCGGTCGGCGGGTGTTTGCGCTTGGACGGCTGCACCCGCGGCGGCTCGTTGTCCTGTTTTGCGTAGTGAGGCGGCCACGGCGCGTCGGCCAGACCATCGGCCTCGTCCTGATCGGCCAGGGCCAGCAGCGACTCGAGGGACCCGGCCGCGTCATCGATGCCCGCGTGCAAGTCGCCCCGCTCGGCAAACCGCTGCGGCATGTTGCGCAGGGTGAAGTCGGCCAGCTCGCAGTCGGGCACCTCGTCCCAGCGCAGAGGCGCCGATACGGTGGCCGCCGGCAGCGGCCGCACCGAGTACGCCGACGCCACGGTGCGGTCCTTGGCGTTCTGGTTGTAGTCCAAGAACACGCCGTGGCGCTCTTCCTTCCACCACTTGCTGGTCGCGATGTCCGGCGCCCGACGCTCCACTTCACGCGCGAGCGCCACCGCCGCCCGGCGCACCTCGGTGAACCCCCAGCGCTGCTCGATCCGCACCAGGATGTGGATGCCGCGCGAGCCGGACGTCTTGGGCCAGCCGACCAGGCCGTGGTCGTCGAGCACCTCGCGCGCCACCAGGGCCACGCGCCGCACCCAATCCCACGCAACTCCCGGGCCCGGATCCAGATCCACCCGGAGCTCGTCGGGGTGCTCCAGATCGTCGGCGCGTACCGGATGCGGATTCAGATCGATACAACCCAGATTCACGGACCAGATCAGCTGCGCGAGATCCGTCACCACGACCTCGTCGGCGCTGCGACCGGACGGAAACTGCAGTGTCACCGTTTCCACCCAGTCGGGCCGGCTCTTGGGCGCGCGCTTTTGGAAGAACGCGTCTTCCGTGATGCCCTTGACGAACCGCTTGAGCACGACGGGTCGGTTGGCGACGCCGCGCAGCGCACCCTCGGCCACCGCGATGTAGTAGTTGGCCAGCTCCAGCTTGGTGATACCGAGCTCGGGGAAGTACACCTTGCTCGGGCTCGTCACCCTCACCTGCCGTCCCGCCAGCTCGAGGATCTTGGGCTTGTCCTTGGCCATGCGGCGATAGTAACCGAGGTAGACTCCGCCCCATGGCAAGCGCTGTCGACGAAATCATCGCGCTGTTCCGCGAGTACGCCGCGCTCACCACCCTGGCCGAGCAAACCCCCCAGTCGTTTCGCGTCCGCGCCTACGAAAACGCCATCCACGGCCTGGAGGGACACGGCGACGAAATCCGCGACATGACCGAAACCGAGCTGGCCAAGATCAGCGGCATCGGCAAGAGCACGGCCAAGAAAATCCGCGAGTACTTCGACACCGGCAAGATCGAAAAGCTCGAGAAGCTGCGCGTCGAGTTCCCGCCCGAGTACGTCCAGCTCAGTCGCATTCCGGGCGTCGGCCCCAAGTCGTTGGCCAAGCTGCGCGCCAGCCTGCACATCGAGAACCTCGACGACCTCGAGGCCGCCCTGCAAAACCAGGCCATCCGCGAGCTGCCGGGGTTCGGCGCCAAGACCGAGGAGAAAATCTCCCGCGCCATCGAGCGCCTCGATCTCACCAGCCACGATCGCCGCACGCCCATCGCCACCGCCATGCCCATCGCCCGCCGGCTGGTCGAAAAGCTCGAAGCGTTGCCGCAGGTGCAGCGCGCCCAGTACTGCGGCAGCCTGCGCCGGTTCCGCGAGACCATCGGCGACATCGACATTCTGGTGGCGTCCACCGATCCGCTGCCGATCATGGATGCCTTCGCCGCGCTGCCGGAGGTCTCCGAAGTACTGGCCAAAGGCGAGACCAAAAGCTCGGTGCTCACCAGCGGCGGCATCCAGGTCGACTTACGGGTGGTCAAGCCCGAGCAGTTCGGCGCCGCGATCATGTACTTCACCGGCTCGAAGTCTCACAACATCAAGCTGCGCCAACGCGCCATCGAGCGCGGCTGGCTGCTCAACGAATACGGTCTGTCCGTGACCGACACCGGCGAGGTGCTGGCGTCCGAGACCGAACAGGCCATCTACGCAAAGCTCGACCTGCCGTTCATCGAACCGCCCTGGCGCGAGGACACGGGCGAGGTAGAGGCGTCGGCCGAGAATGCGATGCCCACCGCCGTGCGCGTCGCGGACCTGCGCGGCGACTTGCACGTGCACACGTCGCTGTCGGGGGATGGGCGCAGCCCACTCGAGGACGTCCTGGCCCGCGCGGCGGCGCGCAACTACCGCTACCTGGCCATCACCGACCACGCCGAGAACCTTGCCATCAACGGCGTGAGCGCCGACGAGCTGCGCGACCAACGCGAACGCCTGCACGAGCTGGCCGAAGACTATCCAAAGATGCGGCTGCTGCACGGCTGCGAGCTCAACATCGGCGCCAAGGGCGACCTGGACTACGACCCGGAGTTCCGCATGACCTTCGACTGGTGCGTGGCGGCGGTGCACTCGGCGTTCGATTTGCCGCAGGCCGAGCAGACCAAGCGCATCATCACCGCCATGCAGGACCCGGCGGTAAACGTGATCGGCCACCTTTCCGGCCGAATGATCGGCCGCCGCCCGGGCATCGAGCTGGACATCGAAGCGGTGCTTCAGGCCGCAGTCGAGTACAACACGGCGATCGAGATCAACTCCGCCCTGCCCCGCCTCGACGCCGCCACCGAGGTGCTGCGTCGCGCCCACGATCTGGGCGTGGTGTTCGTGATCAGCACCGATGCCCACCACGTCGACGAGCTGGACAGCCGGCCGCAATGGGGCGCCCTGCAAGCCCAGCGCGGCTGGGTGGACAAAGCCCACGTGGCCAACACCTGGACGCTCAAAAAGTTCCGATCCTGGGCGCGCAAGCAGCGCGGCTGAGCCGGCCTGATGAGTGGTCGGCCTGGGGCTAAAACCGAGACGACAACACCGGCACGACCGCGATCGCGTTCGCCGCGTCGTCTTCGAACACCTTGTGGTAGCCTTTCCACACCGCGTAGCCGGCCGCAGCGGCGAGCCCCACGTGGATGATCCGCCACGGCAGCTGGCGCCAGAACGATTGCAGCCCGGCCCGGCGCAAGGCGATGTTCACGTCTGCCGGAGTCCAGAACGCCACCAGGTCCTTGGAAAAGTCGACGAGCGCGCCGGTGGCAAACACCGTGAGCGCCAGCTGGGCGTAGTCGTTGTCGGGGAAGTTTCCGGTGCCGAGCAACGCGGTGTACGCGCCCAGGTAGATCAGGTCGGGCAACTTTGGCGCGAGGCCGGTGATGATGCGCTCGGTGGTGGTCATGCGGCCGTGCCACTGGACGTAGCCGAAGTAGAACCGTTGGTTGATCGGATGCCGCCCGGGCCAGATCTGAAACCTGGTGATGGTGGCGCCGTAGGCCTTGGCGAAGACCATGTGCGAGCTCTCGTGAATGATCACCCACGCCATGTAGCTGGGCACAGCCATGCCGGCGCCGGCCAGCACCAGGCTGGTGTCGCTCGGCCGCTCTGCCGCGGCCACGCCGGGACGCAACGCCAACACGGCGAGCACCGCCATTGTTGTCCCGGCCGTCTTCATGCGTCGCGTCGGGCTGCCAGCCGGCCGGCGACCCGGCGCACGCGCTCGGCCATTTCGTCCAGCTTGCGGGTGGCGGTGGCGGCCACCAGGCGCGTCGGTACGAAGCGGTTGACCGCCACGAACGCGCGATAGGTCAGCTCCGAAACTTCGTCGCGGTCCGTGCGCCGCACCCACCAGCCGCCGCGAACGCGTTTGAGCTCGCCACCGATCTCGCGCCAGGTGATGGTGAGATTGTCGCGATCGAGGCTGCGCCGCAGCACGTAGCGAACGTGCTTGAGCACCGCATCCACCGTCATCTCCACGTCCACCTGGACGTCGCTCTGGTCGAGCACCCGGTAGGCTTTGACGTCCGGGAACATCTCGCCGTAGCTGTCGGTGTCCCACAGGACCTCGAGCATGGGTTCGGCGCCCACGTTGATGTGAAACACGGCTTCGATGCCGCGGGTGCCAACGTCGTCGGTCACCCGGTTGATGCGCGGCGGCTGGCTGCAGCGCGGATCAGTCATCGAGCTGCACCCACACCGGCGCGTGGTCCGACGCGATCATGCCGTCGAGCTTTTTGCGCCAGCTGCGCTCGGTGCCTGCATCGCTGACCCGTTCGGCCACCGCGGCCGTGCCCAACAGCAAGTCGATGCGCAACCCCTGTTTTTTGTGAAACGCGCCGCCGCGGTAATCCCACCAGCTGAACCCGGGGTCGTCCGGCGCGTGCTTGCGGTACAAATCCACCAGGCCCCAGTCGCGCAGCCGGGCGATGCGATTGCGCTCGGCTTCGGTGTGGAAGATGTTGCCCTTCCACGCCTCCTCGTTCCAGCTGTCCAGCGCGGCGGGCACCACGTTGAAATCGCCGCACAGCACCACCGCATCGTCAGGGGAGTAGCGCTCCTGCAAAAACGCGATCAGCCCGTCGTACCAGGCCAGCTTGCGCCCGAAATCCTCATGATGGATGGACTTGCCGTTGGGGGCATAGATGGTGACGAAGTTGATGCCGCCGACGCGGGCCGCGAGCAGCCGCGCGCCCAGTTCGTCGAAACCGGGCAGCCCGGCCTGTACCACCTCGGCCTGTTGCCGGCTGCAGATGGCGACGCCGTTCCATGCTTTCTGGCCGTGCATCACCGTGTGGTAGCCGGCCTCGCGCAGCTCGTCGAACGGGAACTTGTCCTCGGTGGTCTTGAGCTCCTGCATGCCGACCACGTCCGGCTGCGTCGCGGACAGCCAACGCAATACGAACGGCAACCGTGCTTTGGTGCCGTTGATGTTCCAGGTCGCGAGCCTCACTTGGCGGTCTTGAGCTTCTTGAAGCACTGGCCCAGGCGGCTGCTCTCGACATTCACTCGTTTGATGACCTTGATGTCGGGCTTGGAGGTGGCCCATTTCTTGGCCCAGGCCGTGTACTCGCTCCGCACCTTGTCGGCGCACGCGGCGTCTTTGCACGCGCACATCTTGTCGGCGATCGCAGCGGCCCGAGCCACCGCCGGGTCATCGGGGGTGCCCGTGTTGGACACCGTCTTCGGCTTTTTGGCCTTGGCCCCGGCCTTGGCCTTGTTCTTGGCCTTGCTGTCGTCGTCTTTTTTGCCACATGCAAACGTGGCCAGCGCCAGCGCCAGGGTGGCCACCACAGGCCACAGCCGTGATCGTGAAGTCATGGCCGGACTGTACACGCCAAACTACGTTTCGACCAGGTAGCCGAGGTCCAGGACGGCCGCGCCAGCCTACGAAAATAAGTGACCGAGGCGTTCGGCCTTGGTGCGCAGGTAGCGCTCGTTGTGAATGTTCTTGCCCACCTCGATGGGCACACGCTCCACGACTTCCATGCCGTACCCCTTGAGGGCGGCGATCTTGCGCGGGTTGTTGGTCATCAAGCGGAACTTGGACACGCCCAGGTTGTACAGAATCTGGGCGCCGATGCCGTAGTCGCGCAGGTCGTCTTTGAGGCCGAGCTTCTCGTTGGCCTCGACCGTGTCGGCGCCGTCGTCCTGCAACGCGTACGCTTTGATCTTGTTGAGCAGGCCGATGCCGCGACCTTCCTGGCGCAGGTACACCAGCACGCCCCGGCCCTCGTTGGCGATTTCGAGCAGCGCGGCGTCGCGCTGGGCGCCACAGTCGCAGCGCAGCGAGTGCAGCGCATCGCCGGTGAGACACTCCGAGTGCATGCGCACCAGCACCGGGTCGCCGGACAAATCGCCCATGGTAATGGCGAGATGCTCGTTGTCGTTGAGCTCGTCTTTGAACCCGTGGACCCAGAACTCGCCCAGCGGCGTGGGCAGCCTGGCGTGGGCAACCTCGCTCACGAAGGCGTCGCGCGCGAGCCGGTAGGCGATCAGATCCGCGATGGTGCCGACCTTGAGGCCGTGGTGCTCACAGAACTCGAGAATCGCCGGCAGCCGCATCATCGTGCCGTCGTCGTGCATCAGCTCGCTGACGATGCCGGTCGGCTGGTAGCCGGCGATGCGGCAAAAATCCACGGCCGCTTCGGTGTGGCCGGCCCGGCGCAACACGCCGCCGTCGCGGGCGCGCAGCGGGAACACGTGGCCGGGACGCACCAGGTCATCGGCGGTGACGCCTTCTTTGACCGTGGTGAGGATGGTCGTCGCGCGATCCTTGGCCGAAATGCCGGTCTCGATGCCGTCGAGGGCCTCGATGGACACGGTGTAGGCCGTGCCGCGACGCGCCTTGTTGTGGCGAACCATCGGCGGCAGCTCGAGGCGGTCGGCGCGCCGATTGGTCATGGCCAGGCAAATGACCCCACCGGTGTAGCGAATCGTAAATGCGATGTTCTCGGCAGTTACACGCTTGGCGGGAATAATGATGTCGCCTTCGTTTTCCCGATCCTCATCGTCCACCACGACGATGGGCCGCCCCTGTTTGAGCTCTTCAATCAGTTCCTCTGTAGAGGCAATCTGTGGATCGGACATGGAACCTGCCTACCACATTATTTCGTCCTGGTGACTACTGTTCCTGCCATGAGGGGGCTTCTGAAGGATCCAGTTGCGGGTGTCCGGCGGCCTCACTACCGCCACGCAAGCCACTAAAATCTTAATTTCCCGAACACTTTTGTTCGCCGCTGTGTTGGCACAGCCTGTGCGTAAGCGGTCTTCACCATGAGACTATCCGCCTGCGCTCTCGCTTTTGTTTGTGTGTTTTCGATGGTTGGGGAGGCGTCGGCCGAATCCGGCTTCGCGGTCAGGGCTCGACCCGATGGGTTGACCTGGGTCGCGAACGCGGCCGCGGTCATGGTGCCCAAGCACTACGACATCCCGACGATGGAGACCGACCTGGCCACCGTGACCAACGGCAAGGCCGACATCACTTTCGACAACATCGCGATCACCCCGGAGAGCGACGCGCTACGCGTGGACCTGGCGCTCAACCTGGCGGCGTCGGCGCACGTGGACGCGGGCTTCACCGAGTGCAACGTGTGGGTCTACGCCACGCCGCTGGCCGCCACCGCGCGGCTCGCCGTTACCACCGGCCCCGATGGCAAGATCACCGCCAATGCCCTGAGCGTCGACATCGATCTCAGCGCCGACACGTTCGAGCTGGACGTGGAAGGCTGCGTCGTCGGCAACTTGCTCGAGAACTTGCTCGAGGCGGTCGAGGGCTGGGCCCTGGACAAGGTCACCGGGCTGGTCGAAGACCTGGCGCAAGACGAGCTGCTGTCGCGCATCAACGACACGATCGAACAGTTCACCAGCCTCGAGCTGGACGCAGCCGGCTTCAAGCTCGACGCCCGCATCCAGAACGTCAAGCTGGACCCGAGCTCGGGGCTCACCGTCAAGGCCGACGGCGCCATCGAGTACACCGGCACCCTGCCCCCCGACTTCGTGGACACCGGCTTGCCGCCGATGCTCCCGGCGGTCGGCCCGGGCCTGCCCGAAAGCTACGGTCCGGGGGGCTTTGCCCTCGCGGCCTCCGACGACCGCGTGAGCTACGCCCTGTATCAGGCGTGGCGCGGCGGCATGTTCGACAGCCTGCTCGCCGGGGTTGCTCCGACCATCGAGCTGTCGTCCGACGGCGTCGCGCAAAAGCTCGGCCTACCCGACGGCACCACGGTTGATCTCGGCATCGCCATGGGCTACTCGCACCGAGCCCGGTTCGGCCGCGACGGCGTCGGCGCCGAGGTGGTGCTCAAGGGCCTGGTCGTGACCGCCGACATCAATGCGCCGGGCGCTCCGTCGTCCCAGCTGCAGGTCGAGATCGACGGCACGCTCAAAGCCGACGTGCGCATCGAGCCCGGCGCCGGTGCGGTCAAGCTCAGCGTGGTCGACATCGACTTCGATACGCTCGAGCTCACCGCCGCCAATACGTTCCTGGACGTGGACCCGGCCCGCCTGCGCGCGTTCATCACCGCCGTGGTCCTGCCGATGCTGAGCGACATGCTGAGCAACGTGGCCATCGCGCCGGCGCTGCAGCCCACCGACGGCGTGTTCGTGCTCGCCCGCGACATCACCACCGACGGCGGCTGGCTGCGCGTGGCGATGGACATGTTCATCCCCGATCCCAACGACCACACGGCGCCGACCACCGAGCTGGTCGATCCCAGGTCGATCGTGTCCCCGGCCCTGGCCAGCTTCGCGGTCACCGGCAACGATGACACCACCCCCAAAGAGCTGCTGCGCTACGTGGTCAAGCTCGACGGTGCCTACGTGACCGAGACGCCAGCGTTCATGCCGGCGGTCAAGGTCTCGGCCGCCGACGGCCCCCACGTGCTGGAGGTCCACGCCGTCGATCTCAACAACAACGAGGACCGCACCCCGGTGGTGCACAGCTTCTACGTCGACGGCATCCCGCCGACCCTGCAGTTCCTCGACAAGGCCAGCGAAGTGGTCAGCGGCGGCAAGGCGTACTACTCGTGGCAGGTCAGCGACGACCGCACCGCGCTCGAGCAGATCGAAACGAGCTGGCAGCTGCGCAAAGTGGTCGCCGGTGACGCGATGGGCGAAGTCGTCGCCGAACAGGACTTCACCACCGGCCGCCTGGACGTCCACATCAGCGATCTCGAGCCGAACACCAGCTATGTGCTGCAAGTCGTCGCCCGCGACGAGGCTGGCAACGTGACCTCGGTCGAGCACGGCTTCACCTCCGAGCCCGGCGGCGCCGGCGGCTGCTCGGCCACGGGCGGCTCGAGCGGGGCGGGTTTTGCCCTGCTGCTGGCGCTGGCGCTGCTCGTGGCCGCGCGCCGTCGCCAGACCAAGCTGGTTGCGGTCGCTGCGGCGGCTGTCGCCGTGTTTGCCCTGCACACCGGTGACGCCCACGCCCAGGGCGTCGGCAGCACCATGAGCGGCCCCACCGACGCCGACGGTGCCACCGCGTTCTGGAACCCCGCCGCCATGGCCCGCGCCAACGGCACCCTGGTGGAGCTCGGCTCGGGCGTGTCGCTGATTCGCGTCGGCTTCGAGCCCATGAACAGCGACACCCGCTCCGATACATTCGTGCCCAAGCCAGAGCCCACCGTCGGCGCCATCACCGACGCCCTCGGCAAGCGCTGGCGCCTCGGCTTTACCGTCGGCATGCCCGAGATCAGCGGTGCGGCGTGGTCGCGCGACGACGGCGCCTCGGACATCACCCGCTGGTACGCGGTGGATGCCAAGACCTTTCACATCACGATCACGCCGTCGGTGTCCTACCAGCCCCACCCGAGCGTGTCGCTGGGCGCCGGCCTCGAGATCGTCCACTCCGAGTTCCTCGCCCAGGTCGACAAGGACTTCGGCAAGCAGCTCAACCAGGCTGCCGGCAGCACCGTGGTCGACAGCCCGTTTCCCTACGCCGACCCGACCTTCGCCGCGCCGGTTGACCTGTCGGCCAAAGGCGGGACCATGGCCGCGGTGGCCGGCGTGATGATCCGCCCCCACGACGACCTCACCATCGTCGCGTCGTTGCACCTGGCAACCACCACCCACGCCACGAGTACGGTGTCGGCCAAGTACCC
>Ga0114931_10009684_pt1 | contig 11520 bp, 7 predicted proteins | sample 2SBtaG_FD_89579 | JGI IMG/M metagenome (GOLD analysis project Ga0114931, IMG submission 89579) | Deep subsurface microbial communities from Kolumbo volcano to uncover new lineages of life (NeLLi) - 2SBTROV14_V59a metaG | ecosystem: Environmental > Aquatic > Marine > Volcanic | place: Kolumbo...
TGTCATAATAACCAACCACAATGTCATAATAACCAACCATAATGTCATAATAACCAACCACAATGTCATAATAACCAACCATAATGTCATAATAACCAACCACAATGTCATAATAACCAACCACAATGTCAGAATGGTTTCGGATTAACGACGAGACAGAGATTCTCCTTCATACGATAAACAGTTTGATGATATAATGCTAGGAGGAAAAATCCCGGTAATTGGTGTGTAAGATAACAAGTATAAGATGCTTGCTATGCTATATTCTCTCGATATGAAATTCGAACAGGGTAGTGACCAAATATATACAATATCGTTTGGCATAATGATTCCATGTAAGATTCTCCTTTTAGATCTTATTATCTACTTACTTCACATGTAATTTCATCTCATAGATCAGGTATATTATTAGTAATTGAGGCGTTCATTATCTGCATCTCCTAAGCATCACTACCTATGGCATAGATTTCTTGGACAAATCAGTAAGAAGTAAGAAAAATATCAAATAATGATATTCTTTGCTGGTACACCATCTTGATACCAATTACCGAATATTATTCAATACCGAGAAATCATGTCCATCCACTAAGCGTTATGTTCATCTCATATAGGTGAATAGTATTACTATCTTTCCGCTTAGGTAAGCGGAAAGGCTAAGGATATATCTATCATCTAGTTTTTTTTTAGTCCAGCATCCCGATCATGTACTCAATCTTCCCTGAATCAGAGGAATTACTGATATCAGGGCATTCCCGACTGTTGAGGTATTCAACCACATCTTCGTGCCCATAGTGGCGAGCCCCGACGATGGCATACTCATCATATGAGCATCCGTTATCGAGCGTGTACTTCACGATTTGAAGATGCCCATTCTTGGATGCCTGGGCCACCGTCCACTTATTCCATGGGCATCCGTGTGTGTGAGCGTACCGGACAATGCTGATGTGCCCCTTCTCAGCAGCATTAGAGGAAGTGTGCCAGTCCCACGAGCCTCCATGCTCGTGAGCATAGACGACAATTTCGAGACTCCCCACCCATGCCGCCTTGGCACAGATGTCCTTGGACAAGGGGCTGCCATGTTCGTGGCAAAAGACCATAGTAGCAAAGTGGCCTTTCTCAGCGGCACGAATGCAGGCATTCTTTCCAAGAGACTTACCGTATCTGATAGAAGTACACAAAAACTCGAGTAGGCCATGCTGGGCCATGTAGGACGTCACGCACGTATCCCAGGGGCAGTTGTTCTTGAGTGCATACTCAAACATCTCCATGTCCCCACTCTCCAACGCGCCCTCATAGACATTGCAATCCCAGGGGCACTTGTAATCCTCCCGCAGGAGTTTGAGGATGTCCAGACGACCGCTCTTAGCAGCCTTCTTACAGGCCGATGCTTCGATCGGGTGTTGATTTTCTCGAGCCCGCTTGAGCAAATCCGTGCGACCCATGGAAGCAGCAATAGCAGTTACTGAAGCAGTCCAAGGACAGCCTTCTGAGTACGCGTATTAGAAGCACTTCATCTCATTCATCCACAGTGCTTGCACCAGCACAGACCCGTTCCATGGGAAAGAGTGTTCGTGCAGGAAGACCAGACACTCGAGATGACCATACTTTGCCGCCCTTAGGCAGGCAGTGTAGTCACTCCTAATCCCCTCGTCATAAAGGGTTTTGAGGTAGTAGATCTGGCCACATCCCGCAGCAGCCTGTAGGAGAAGATCGTCATGGTGACATTTCATAAACCGCTCATGGTCCTTGAAGATGGGGCCGTATGATTCTTCGAGTGTCATTGCCATGACAATAACAGTTTAGTTTATTAAATCTGTTGATTTAATGTTCATTTTTTACTGTCGGATCTGTTTTCTAATAACGCTCTGATAGATGTCTACATATTGGCACAAAATGCCAATATACGGAACAAGACAATCGAGGATTCGCTAATGCCTAGATACCTCATAGTTATACTTTTAATGATTTATGTGACAGAACCAATATACTTTTCTATGACATAGATACCAGCCTTTATTAATAATCCTACTCATTATGATCAGCCTATATCAGGATAATAGGGTTATAAAGAGAATATTCATATGAACATAATATGAATAGTCAACTGCAAATATTTTCGGCTGAGATTTATCAATTGACAACGCTTGAGAAACTCTATATCAATTGACAACGCTTGAGAAACTCTATATCGACAGTAATAAACTGCTAGAAATATAGGCTGAAATTAGTCAATTGATTTTGCTTAAAATTTTAAATGTCTCTTATAATGAACTACGAGAAATCCCATCTAAAATCAGTCAGTTGATCTCAGTTGAGAAACTCTATGTCAAACGGAATAAACTACTAAGCCTCCTAGTTGAAATCTGTCAACTGATTTCGCTTAAGAAACTCGGTGTTTCATCTAATCAACTACTAGAACTCCCAGCTACGATCGATCAATTGACTTCGCTTGAAATTTAAAATGCTTCATATAATCAAATACGGGAAATCTTGGCTGAAATTTGTCAGTTGACATTACTTGATAATTTATATGTCTCACATAATCAAATACGGGAACTCCCAGCTGAGATTGCTCAATTGACTTCGCTTAATAAACTCGATATCTCTAATAATCAACTGTCAACGCTTCCTAGTGAATTAGTTTCACTTAATATACTCTATTCCTAATCTAATCAACTGCGAGAAATCACGGCTTCAATCAATAAATTGACTAGGCTTCTAAAACACATATGAATCAATAAATTCAATATGAACCGAGCATACTCTGCAATCTTTTTCTCATAGTGGAAGTGATGACGGAGATATCAAGCATAATCTGTCCTTTTATATGCTCTTACCTTCCCAATTTCTAATTGGGAAGTAACAAACGACCGCAGTATGTGTGAAAAGACAACAAATTGAATAATATCTTGACAGATTAAGTATGCTCGGTTCATATTGAATTTGTCAATTCACATGTAGTAATAGAAATAGCTTCCCTCCAAACATACCTCTTCTCTCAAGACATGCCCCTTCTCTCCAGATGACGAGTTTTTGGCTCTTCCTAAGGAATAGCATGTATGCAAGAACCTGATGATTTCTCTGTTTCCTCTTGATCGAGGAAACAGATTTTTTTTCGACTCAGCGAGAGCAGGAGAAGCAACCCAGAGTTCTCACAACCCTCGTCGTGTCTGACGCCCCGGTCACCTTGTCTCCACCAGGGGAGACCAACACACACGAGTCACAGACGAGACACCTCCAGATCGACACTGTGTCGGTCCGCGACATGTTACTTGCAGTATATCCTGCTTTATTGACCGATAGTGATGAATATGATGATCATTTTTTATAGGGTGGTCATACCTGTATAATAGAGTCATGTTAGTAATACAACTTGAACAAGATCAGAGGGAAGAATAATCCTCTGAGAGGAAGAAATACAGGCTTGTATAACAATTCGTGCCGTACTGCGGTCGATCAGTTTTACTTCTCAAAATGAAGCAATCAATAAACATAGAAAGAGAATCAATACAATGTTATAACCTATGTTTGTTTATTATTCAGTATCCACGCACAATTCCTCACTATCTATTATTTACCGTTTATCCTTCACCCTCAATCATTCATCAATATGTTTCATCCTATCTTTCATTCCTTATTATTCATCAATATGTTTCACCCTCAATCATCCCTTATTATTTATCAATATGTTTCATCCTATCTTTCATTCCTTATTATTCATCAATATGTTTCACCCTCAATCATCCCTTATCATTCATCAATATGTTTCACCCTTAATCATCCCTTATCATTCATCAATATGTTTCACCCTTAATCATCCCTTATCATTCATCAATATGTTTCACCATATCTTTCATTCCTTATTATTCATAAGAAACTTATCGAATTATAGCGTATCACTATTGATCGGACGTGAGATTATTTTTTCTGGATTCTCTCAATATCATCCAGTATGCTGAGAATACAAGTATCATATATCCTCGTATACACTGATGATCAACTTCATGAAAATAATCAACTCCATGAAAATAATCGACTTCATGAAAATAATATTAATCCATACTAAAAGAAGTGATAATCCACACTAAAGAAACTGAGTATGAGTGACTGGTATCCGGTTCCGCAGACGATCTATAAACGTCGTAGTGAATCACATGATTCATGTGGGTGGCCAGGAAATCCTGGATCAAATCCTCCGAGTATATTGATTAGCACTAAATCGAAACAGATTACCTATACAGAGACAACATCGAATATTCCTATTCCCGATAATCTGATCACCCTTAAAATTGACGCCTCGGCTGGCGGGGGAGGTGGCTCTTTCCCTGATACTCCTGTCACATCTAGTGGTGGTAGTGGTGGCGGTGGTGGCGCTGGAGCAGTGGCAAGTGTAATCATCAAGGCTACCGATCTGTTGGCCGCATTTGGCGAGGGATCCGAGCTAAAAACCATGAACGTTACAGTCGGCAAAGGTGGCGTCGCTCCAGGAGTGACGTACCCAGGACCTGTTCCACCATCGACTAATGGTCGAGTGACGGAAGTTTTCGTGGTTGGTGGTATCGGCACAGAGGATGTTAATCTTGAGATACTCACCCTAGACTATGGTCGTTCCGGTAATCCTGATGGTAGTGGTGGTATTGGTGGTGACATCGAGAAATCGGGATTTTTCCAGCCCTCTGTCATTTCTGAGGCATCAGGACAGTCAGGACATAATGGTGGGATTTCAGGGGGAAACGGAGGAAGCAATAGCCTTGGCACAGGTGGCTTGGGTGGTTTTGTCCCAAGTGCATCTCCAACTGGCAATCCACCGAGAGATGCTACTGATGGGACTCGAGGAGGTGGTGGTGGCGGCGGAATGATCCTTTCAGGGTCGACCGTCGCCCTCGCCCAGGCCGGTTCTGGTGGCGATGGAATCGTGAAGATTACCTTCACCACTACTGCTTGAATACCTTCACCACTACGGCTTGAATACCTTCACCACTACGGCTTGAATACCTTCACCACTCTGGTCTTAAAGTTATATTATGTTTATATGAACATAATATTATATGTTTGAACTCTATAGACATAAATTTACCACAGGTTGTCAATCTCATTAATAAATGATTAATTAAATTTAAGTAAAAATTGATTTTTTAAATAAATTAAGTGACTGTACAAAGCCTGCTAGATTCACGATGCCCTCTGTAAATGAGTGGAATGACTGGGCCGAGCGCTTCTATCTCTTGATCACGTCTCTCACCTCTCTTGATGAGGACGTCTCTGAGGTCTGTAAGAGTTGCCCTCTTCCAATCGACAGTAAGAGCAAGATCATCGGACAGATCGTCGAGTTTCTCCGCGGTCCAGTTTCACCTGTTCTCGTCACTAGTGACGGCAAACAAGAGATGCATGAGACGAGCTGGTTGGAGATCATCTCCGAGATTCGTACCGAGCATTTCCACAAGCGCGGAGACTATGTCTGTAGCTTCCATACTGAGTCTCTCTGGGTACATTCTCTTATGAGCATGGTGAATATGCTCAGGGAGTATGAGGTGATCACAGAGATGATCGGGGTCAAGCTTGATCCATTCTTTCTTGCCCTGCTGGGATTCCTCCATGACATCGGCAAAGTCGGTGCGCTCTGCACGATGACTATCGGGTATGGAGATGACTCCGAGAAGGTAACGGGCTACCCGTACCACGGCGAGTTGGGCTCTGGGATTCTCAGTGGTCTCTACCATCCAGACTTCCCTATCAAGAGGGAAGAGTGGTCATATCTCTGCCGGGCTATCGCCGTACATATGTGCGGCTATCATGCCAGTAGCGAGGCAGATAGTTTCAACGCGCTTAAGTGGAGACTCTATCGATTGGAATCTCAAGAGGTGAAGAATCTTCTGGTACATCTCTCTGTCGCCGATGTCAAGAGCTGCATCCCGGATGAAGGTTATGAAGTGAAGGATCTTGTGCCTAGTCGTGAACACTTTTGTGAGTTCATCGGGCAGGACTTTGTCTGGTCTGAAGTGGTCAGCCATTTTCGCTCCAAGGGCATGATCATCATGGTCCGTGGAACTTCTTGTTCAGGCAAGTCGACCATGGTCAATCGTCTGGTTTCCTTCATCTCTGAGATTATCTCAGAGAAAAAGATCAAGGTTCTAGAGCGTGACCGCTACACAATTGATTATGTCTGTGAGGTGATGGGTCTGGGGACAACGGATGATAGGATGACGGGCAATCGCTATCAGGAGATGATTGCGATGTATCACACACTGTGTGTCGAAGACAAGAAGTTGACCAAGAACAGGCGCCGCAACCATGGTCATGCCATTAACCAGCGCATGATTCATGATCTCGAGGAGATCATCCGTGCCGGGGGTGTGGCGATCATTGATTCGATGGCACTGCTCTACCAGTCGGCCCCCAGTTTGATCTCGTCTGATCCGGCAATCTTCTCGGCATTTCGTGTCGCGATTGACATTCACCGCAATTGTCTCCTCACAGAGACGGATGCGGAGAAGAATGGCCTTCCCCTTGTTTCGCGAGAGAAGATGAGCCAAGTGAAGTTGTTTGGTGCTCGCACGCTCATGCGCCCAATGATTACCGCTTATCCGAAGCGTGGTGGTGGAGTGCTCTCGTCGACAATGACCTCATTGATGACTGCCAGTCGTGCCAGCGCTCTTAGTGACGAACGCAAGCGTGCTCGTCCTCATCTAGTCCATGTTTACCAATGGGGGAAGAACGGTGAGCTGGGGTGGGATGCGATTGAGAACCAACTGCACGATCTCGTTGGTCAGATTTGCTCAGATGAAAAGGATGTCCCCAATTATGACGAGATGGAAATCGTCGAATTGATCCAGACTCTGGTCAGTAATGGCCACAACCTCAAGGATTTCTTCTCACAGAGGCAGTTCATCTGTCATGACATTATGGAGGATGGGAGATTCTATCTCCTCCGTTACCGTGATGGATTGTGCAAGACTTGGAACACGAGGTGGGCACGCCAATGTCGTGGCACCATCGTCTATATCTCGCCAGAGAATGGTGAGAAGAAGGTCCGTTGTGTCAAGCGTCTGCTCCAGCGTGGCGCGGAGATGCTCACTACTGCTCATGAGCAGGGAACCGCCACCCAAGAGATGTCAGGTAATGGCCTGACTACTCATCAGTTTGATGAGACACAGGAGGCGATTCGCGAGCTCCTAACCTCTGATCGATCGGAATTGATCGGTTATGTGAGTGGCAAGCGTGATGGATCATTGCTTGGTATCACCCTCATTCCTCGTAAGCATATGCTTGCCAATGTCTATATCAATGCAATCTCTCAGCAAGGGGGGTTTGCTCAGACAGTCTTGCAAATTGCCAATGATGTGGGTCTTTCCTATATCCCCGTTTTCTCAAGTCAGAATACTCTCTTCCTTGGGGAAGATATGTGGGACTACATGGCTCATGCTATCGCTGTTGACTCAGGTGTCCACGACGACATCTCTTTGCGTCGCACTGTCAAAGACGAAGATCTAGGAGTAGGGGAGTGTCTCCGTCAATGTCTCCCCTTCATCCTTTGCAGATTTGACACAGAAGGGACTGGAATCAGGTGCTATTCCTTTGAGGCTGTTGTTGCTCAGCGGACCACGGCCTGGGGCCGCTGCCACAGGGAATTAACCATAGACTACCAACATAGTTCGTTGGCTTTGTTGGGGGTAACCACTGGTCTGGGTGGTTCCAGTCCCGGTGTCTATCATCCTCACTTTGTATTGACCTCGACCGAGAAGTGGTCAACACCGTGGTATCACCGGATTCAATCAGTCTCAGAGATTCATCACCTAATCGAAGATCTTGACGGGATCGTCGATGGTGGGACGAGTGAATCTGCCTACCGTGAGAAATACAGTCTCACCGCCGGGCAAGACATTGATCTGGAGGGGTATGTCCTCTACACCAATGTTGAGGCACTTGGTTTAAGTGCTCGCGATGACTTTGATTACAGTAAGGTCAAGACGCCGAGCTATTACCGCTCGCACAAATTCCGACGAGAGAACGTACCGTATCTCATTGGTCTCAATGATGCCGCTGATCGGTATTATCCATTGGTAGCTTCGCTGAAGAGTTTTCTGGCTAGGGTAGTCGATGGTCTGATGCAGATGTTTACTAGGATCATTGAAGAGGCAGAAGAGATGAAGGTCGAGCAACTGATCGGCAGAGAGGATAAGAAGAGTACCGAACGGATGCGAGCCGGTTTTACCAAGGCCAATGCCAACACCAAGAAGCGTATCGCATTGGCTAAGGGAAATCTTAACTGGATCCCTGTCTTTGAGGAGCATGTGGGTGGACTTCGTGAAGATATCAACCACAATGAGGTGACTAGGATCTTGCGTCGGATGGCCATCACTAGACTCTTCATCTCCCGTGATGATCCCACCCTGTGGCGCGAGAAGCTGTCCAACATGCTCGAAAATCATGATGATGATATCATCAAGCTCTTTGAGGCTGTGACTCAGATTCAACACTGAATCTGGCTATTGCGTATTGTAAATACAAAAAAATCTCTCTCTTGATAGATTTTTTACCCGCTTGTGGAACCTAGAATATAAATCACCGGAGCTAATTCTGAAGACCTGTGGTATTTTTTTTTATCTCATTCGAGATTTATGAGCATGCACACGCGAGGAGTATCGGAACGACGTACCCGATGCAAGCAACCCTTAAATTGAGAATGTAATTCAGTGTCTATCATCACCACCATCTGTTGGGGCCCAGTGGTTAGGTCGACCCATGAGTTACCGTCAAAGTACTCGAATCCGGGGGCATCTGCATGCGCTAGATTGATCGTACCGGAATCTCTATGCTCAACCATCCCCTGCTCAGATATGAGCGTCGGGTCGTAGATAACATATCGTAGAAACGGGTCTACCTGTTCGGTGACATACTTGCAGTCGAGATCGCAGTCGACGATAATCTGGTCAAGAATGTTCCTGAGTAGACCCACGAACCAAGTTGCGTCAGAATCGTCGAAATTTTCTGCAGGCCACATCAAAATCTGGCACTGGTCCTTGCCCTCGTTGATATCGTTGAGGTTGCAGTATATCGACGAATCATAATTCGTCATCTTCTTCGCTAGGAAAGACCGACCCTTATCAATCAGCGATTTGAGTGCCTTCTGACGCTCCGGTGGGATATTGATCATGAAGATACACTGATCGCGATCAATTTCTGACAGATCGCCTACGATGTGCTGATCAACAACATTGTAAACCTTCATCTCTCAGAAAGAATGGGTTTATTCTCTCTTCTCAGAATTTTCTCGATCAATTTATGCTAGTCGTCTGACTCGAATTATAATGGTATTAAAAATTATATTATGACGAAAAGAAGTGGTTATCCATAATTATTATCTAATCGCCTATTGATTTTCTCTATTTAAATTATAATTTTCACTAAATATATCAGCAAATATTCAAGTTTTAGTCTGTACATTATTGTATTGCTGCGATGTTAGAAAGTATATCATATGTTACCAATATTGATGTGCCGACCGATATAGTCATTGAAAAGAGAATAATTGGTCTTCGATATCTGTGTGAAGTACACTGTTTCGTAATTGTTGGCGTGATCTCTAGTGCATAGTACTTGGCAACTTGTTCTACAACACTATGCAATTTACTATCTAATAAGATGAATATTTTCAATGATAGTCATAACCTATAAGTTAAAGTATTTTTGATACTTTAACTTAGCTTACAAGATACGCTTGTACATATAAATAGGTGACATCATTAAACGATAAGAAATCATACTATTGTTATTTTATTAATAATCTTGTTATTTTAACTGTTTTATATGAAGCATACGAGTATATTTTTGCTTCGGTGAAAATCCTTCTGATTATGAGCGTCATTGAAATAGGGGATTATTTCTACCACATCTGTGAGCGCAAGACTTGCAGTCTAGTTATCATTTTCATGTCTCCCTATAACACCTTGTTACCAAAATACGGATCGTCTGGGAGAAGATGTCCCAACCAAAAATAGATAATCCACACAGAAACTTTGCTGGATATGGTTACACCATGTCAGTATATATTCCCATTAATATATAATGTACTTACTATCTCGGGTTGTTATTATTTCGATAATCAACTTAAAAAATATTACCTGAAATAGATTAGTTAACCTAACTTGATGTATTAACTATCATAACACCTAACTTGAGGTATTCACTATCATAATACCTAACTTGAGGTATTCACTATCATAATACCTAACTTGAGGTATTCATTATCATGACACCTAACAGGGATAGGTAATTTAACCTCGCTCATGAAATTATATGTCGATTATAATGAACTACAAAGAACCATAGATAATATACCTAATGGCATGATTATAAGTATGCACAATAAAAATATACATCAAAGAACAATGTCAAGATTAAATAATCACCAAAAATTTGCCAGTAATATCCTATCTTCATCCTCGCCAGATCATTATTCTTAACGATCTCAGCGTCATCACTGGTTACAAGGGTATTAATTTCTGGATAGACTATGCCAAATATAAACCAATGACATTCTTGCTAGGTGATTGGCCCGAAGAATTAGTGAATATATCTCGTAATTATTTTACTAATTTAACAGGGATAGATGCCATAGGTATCACTCGTTTTTTTAATATCATTAAAATGATTGATACTGATAAAATTAATTTAGATACATTAGGAATCTTATTTGATAAAGTACTAATTTCGGATACTTTAAGTCTTTTTGATATGAAATTAGATGTGTTATCCTCATGAATTATTCGATTGACAGAGCTTAAATTTCTCGATGTTAAGAATAATCAACTGACAGAACTCCCGGATAAGATTGGTAAACTAACATCACTTGAGGAACTCGATCTTTTATTTAATAAACTACAATGGCTACCAGCTACGATCGGCTAATTAACCTTACTTAAGACACTTAATATCTTTGGTAATCAATTACAAGGACTTCCAGCAGAGATAGGCCAATTGTCATCGATTGTGAGTCTTAATATCTGGAAGAATCAACTGCAAACTATCCCGGTTGAGATCGGTCAATTGTCCTCTCTTATGTATCTCAATCTCTCTAAGAATAAACTTCTCACATTACCTTCTGAGATTGGTAATTTGACTTTGCTTAGAAATCTCAATATCTCTAATAATCAATATATCGCATTGCCTGCTGAAATAAGTAGATTGATATCTCTTAAGAAACATGTATTATTAAATAATAATTTATAAACACTTTCATCTGGGATTGCTGGATTGTCTTCACTTGAGGAGCTCTATGTCGATGGTAATCAACTGCAAACACTCCCACCTGAGATTAGTTTATTAACTTCGCTTAAGATGCTTAATGTATCAGATACTCAATTTAAAACACTTCCATTCGAAATATATAAATTAACAAAACTCTTCGTTTATTGGAATCAACTGCAAACATTCCCACCCGAGATAGGTCTATTATCATCGCTTGAGGAACTTGATGTATCAGATAATCAACTCAAAACACTTCCAATGGATATAAGTAAA
>Ga0114931_10009685_pt1 | contig 11519 bp, 9 predicted proteins | sample 2SBtaG_FD_89579 | JGI IMG/M metagenome (GOLD analysis project Ga0114931, IMG submission 89579) | Deep subsurface microbial communities from Kolumbo volcano to uncover new lineages of life (NeLLi) - 2SBTROV14_V59a metaG | ecosystem: Environmental > Aquatic > Marine > Volcanic | place: Kolumbo...
CCCAACCGCGGTGTTTTCAGCACAGCTGCTGGTAAAATCAAGCCATAAGCAACAACGACCATCAGGTCCGTCTTCAGTTCGGCCAGTATTTTCACCGTTACGTCATCGAGCTGTTCGGGTTGGTACACGGGGATATCGTGTTTTAAAGCCAACCGCTTAACAGGACCGGCGTTCAGCTTTCGGCCCCGACCCGCCGGCCGGTCCGGTTGGGTGAAAGCAGCCAGTACATTATGGGGAGAATCAATAAGCGATTGCAGGGCAGGCACAGCAAATTGAGGCGTGCCGGCGAATACGATATTTAACGGGGCTGTCATTCAGGAGCCATCAATACATAATTTTGCGTGGATTAATTGGTAAGTATTTACTTCCATTGAGAGAAACGCTCAGTAGGCATTTCGATGGTATTGCAAGTCCTGTTTCTGTTGCTTTTCCATTTTTTTGCCAATGCGCTGCTGTTTTAGTGGGGACAGATAATCGACGAATACCTTGCCGTCCAGGTGGTCCATTTCGTGCTGGATACAAACACCCAGCATGCCACTGGCCTCAAGCTCAAATGGATGGCCGCTGCGGTCCAGTGCTTCTATCTTCACTCGCTCGGCACGTTTGACCTGCTCGTAGATTCCCGGCACCGACAGACAACCCTCTTCCATATTCACTTCGCCGTCGCGTTCACTGATAGCGGGGTTAATCAGGCACAAAGGCTCAGTCCTGTCCGGTGAAATATCAATGACAATGACCCGTTTGTGGACATCGACCTGGGTCGCCGCCAGACCAATGCCGGGGGCGGCATACATGGTCTCAAACATATCGGCGACCAGGTGCTGAATGGCCTTGTCCACCTGGCCAACCGCTGCTGCATGAGTGCGTAATCTTGGATCAGGATATTGTAATATTTTCAATACAGACATGTGATTTACGTCAACATTTTATGTAAATATACAGGTTATACTGCTAATATCATGATCATACTGAATTACAGCCTGAATGCGCTATATTCTGAAAGAATCGGTAGATGACACTAATATTAGCCAAGCTACTGAATAATCTAATAAAAACCGAGATAAATTAAGGGAACCTGGTTATGCATAGTAAAAAGCTCCTCGGTCTGTTCCTGGCACTCATTTTCAGTGTTTACAGCTTCGCTGAACCTGTCGAACTTAACCCCGATCATCCTCAACGGCATACCGTGGTCAAGGGTGATACCTTGTGGGACATTGCTGAACGTTTTTTGCGGGACCCCTGGCTCTGGCCACACATCTGGAAAGCCAATCCCCAGATCAAGAACCCGCACCTTATTTACCCCGGTGATGTTATCAGCCTCACCTATAACGATAAAGGTGAACCGGTGTTAACCATTTCACGTGGTAAAGGCCGTGAGACGGTAAAACTGTCACCACGTATTCGGGAAAGAAAGCTGGACAGGGCTATTCATACGATTCCGATTGATGTCATTGCGCCATTCATGGCCGGCCAACTTATCGTGTCAGAAAAAGAACTGGAAAGCGCTGCCTATTTTGTCAGTGCTGCGGGCGAGCGTCTGATCATCGGCGCCAATGATAACTTCTACGCTCGTAGCATCAAGGGTGGTGGCAAGCGATTTAGTATTTTCCGCAAGGGCGAGACCTTTATGAATCCAGCACCCGGCAAAGAAGAAGATATTCTTGGTTATGAGGCCATCCACGTTGGCAGTGCCAACCTTGTTCGTGAAGGTGATCCGGCAACATTGCGTATCACGAAATCCAATCGTGAGGCCCAGATTGGAGACCGTATTCTGCCCACCAGGGAAGAGGAATATGACTCGCATTTTGTCCCGCATGCGCCGGATAATCAGGTCACTGGCTATATACTCAATGTTCTCGACGGTGTTGATCAGATTGGCCGCTATAGCATCGTGGCCATCAGTCTTGGCTCCCGCGAAGGTATGGAACTCGGCCATGTTCTGGCGGTTGAACAGGCAGGTCTGACTATCGACGACCAGGTCAGCGAGAAACGAGGGGATACGGTGACCCTGCCGGATGAACGTGCCGGTATCGTCATGATCTTCCGTGTTTTTGACCGTGTCAGCTATGCGCTGGTGATGAAAGCATCAAACATCATTCATGTGCATGATAAGGTGATTACACCTTAGAAATATGGATACACCTTGCACCTGCAATTAAGTTATACCGGATGAGTGACCGGTTCAGGTATACTCACTCATAAGCATTAACAAAGACCACAAACCACGACAGGACGTTGTGATGACAAGCACGGACACACTACAAGCACACTCACCACGCGATGATGATCTCGCCAACTGGCTGGCACTGCTACATGCCCCTGGTGTCGGATCCGCAGCCTTCAAAGTCCTCATTGACCATCTTGATTCTCTGGATATCCTGTTCGATGCCAGCCGTGAACAACTGGCTGGTTGTGGACTCAAGCCGCCAACGCTGGACTATCTGAAGAACCCGGACTGGAAAGCCGTTGACAGGATTATGGCGTGGGCAGAGCACGCTGACAATCACATCATTACGCTAAAGGACGCCAGCTATCCGGGGCTGTTGCGCGAGATCCCGGATCCACCTCCCGTCCTGTTTGTCTGTGGCAATGTTGAGCTGCTTTCAACACAGCAACTGGCGATTGTCGGCAGCCGAAACCCATGCGCCGCGGGCAAGGAAACCGCCGAGGAATTTGCCTGTTATTTATCTAATTCGGGCCTGGTGATCACCAGTGGGCTGGCATTGGGCATTGACGCGGCCAGCCATACGGGGGCCTTGTCCGGGAGCGGCCTGACCATCGCGGTCACCGGTACAGGCCTGGACAGGGTGTATCCGGCCCGTCACCGGAAACTGGCCCACCGGATTGCCGACCAAGGGGCACTGGTGTCTGAATTTACCCCGGGGACACCTCCTCTGCCAAACCACTTCCCACGTCGAAACCGTATCATCAGTGGGCTGTCCCTGGGCACCCTCGTGGTAGAAGCCGCCGCCCGCAGTGGCTCACTAATCACCGCTCGACTGGCAGCCGAACAGGGGCGCGAAGTGTTTGCGATTCCTGGCTCAATTCACAACCCCCTGGCTCGGGGTTGCCACCAACTATTGCGCAATGGCGCAAAACTTGTTGAAACTGCTACTGATATTCTGGAGGAACTGGCGACTTTTGTCCCTGCCCAAGTTACACCATCCCCGGCATTGGCCCGGGAAATCAAGCGCAAAGGACTGGACAAGCCACATGCTGATATTCTTGAGTCTTTAGCTCATGATTCACTGTCCGTCGACCAATTGGTCGAACGGTGTGGATTGACGCCGGATACAGTTTCCTCCATGCTTCTGGTACTGGAATTGCATGGGTATGTATCGCCGGTTTCTGGAGGTCTGTATACTAGTACTCCGTCAAGATCATATTGATGAGTTCAGCGCGGGCAAGAGGGCTTAAAATGAAAGAGAACATGATGGATGTCCTGATGTACCTGCTCGAAAACTACATGGATGTCGATGCAGAGGTGGATCACGACCAGGAAATACTGACTGTTAAATTAACAGAAGCAGGTTTTGATCACGCCGAAATCAACAAGGCTTTCAGCTGGCTGGAAGGTATTACTGTTGTTCAGGGAAATCCAACCGGGGCGCCAGTGCTGGCTGCGCCATCAGCCAGAATCTATAACCAGAAAGAAAAAGAAAAGCTCGATATTGAATGTCGCGGTTTTCTGATATTTCTCGAACAAATCGGCGTGCTTGATCTACTAAGCCGTGAACTGGTTATCGACCGCATCATGGCACTTGAAACCGGCGAGATAGAAATTGATACACTCAAGTGGGTCATCCTGATGGTGTTGTTCAATCAGCCAGGACAGGAAAGCACCTATGCCTGGATGGAAAATCTGGTCTTTGACGATGTGATTGATCAGTTACACTGATTTATTTAATTGATTGCGTAAGCATGTATTTTATAGTTCCTTTAGTTGCTATCTGACTAAATTTGAAGTCTGACCCTGTCAAGGGTATCCAAGTACCTGTCCGCATAATGCGGACTTTATTTTTTCTGAAATTCGTATATGTTAAGGACCCTCTGATTAATTACGGGTCGAGTGGGTGATGAGGTAAAATCTTTCAGGTCAAGGCGCCAATCGCAGATAATAGCCAGGCTATTGCCAGGATGGGCAACGTAGAGAGGGGAGATTTTAACCATTAGCAACCGATTCATGAATTAATCAGAGGGTCCTTAAATATTACAAATTGCATATAACTGGAGATTGCGGACTGCTAATGAAATGTCAGTTCATAATTTAGGAAAGTATGAGTAAAAATCTTGTCATTGTTGAATCTCCGGCGAAAGCCAAGACAATAAAGAAATACCTGGGCAAGGGCTTTGAAGTTCTTGCCTCTTATGGCCATGTGCGCGATCTGTTACCCAAGGAAGGGGCTGTTGATACGGAGCATGAGTTCGCAATGAAATTTCGCGCCATTGAAAAAAACCAGAAGCATATAGATGCCATTGCCAAAGCAATGAAAAAAGCTGATGCGCTTTATCTGGCAACTGACCCGGACAGAGAAGGCGAAGCCATCTCATGGCATATTGTCGAATTATTAAAAGAAAAAAAATTACTCAAGAACAAAGAGGTTCATCGCGTTGCTTTTCATGAAATTACCAAACGCGCTATCAATGAAGCCATGGAACATCCGCGTGCATTGTCGGAAGAACTTATCAATGCGCAACAGGCACGGCGTGCGCTGGATTATCTGGTGGGATTTAATCTTTCACCTTTGCTGTGGAAAAAAATCAGACGAGGCCTGTCCGCAGGGCGGGTACAAAGTCCGGCCCTGCGATTGATCGTCGAACGTGAAGAAGAAATCGAAAAATTCAAGAAGCGTGAGTACTGGACAATTGAAGCTGATCTCGCCAAAGGTAAGGAAGAATTTCTTTCCAGACTACAACACTTAAAAGGCAAAAAACTCAGCCAGTTCAGCATTACTGATGAGAAAAGCGCTGCTGCTGCTGTAACATCGCTAAACAAGGACGCTGATGGCAAGCTCACTGTCAGCAAAATTGACAAGAAACAACGTAAGCGTAAACCGGCCGCACCATTTACCACATCAACCTTGCAGCAGGAGGCCTCACGTAAACTTGGCTTTACCGCGCAACGTACCATGCGCATCGCACAACAACTCTATGAAGGTATTGATGCTGGCAGCGGGGCTGCTGGTCTGATCACCTACATGCGAACCGATTCGGTTAACCTCGCTGCCGAAGCGCTTGATGAAATCAGGGATGTCATCACCCAACGCTTTGGTAAAGACAAGTTGCCAGCCAAACCCTGGGTTTATAAAACCAAGTCAAAAAACGCACAGGAGGCACACGAAGCCGTTAGACCAACCCTTGCTAACAATGATCCCGACTCACTTAAAAAACATCTGAGCACCGACCAGTTCAAATTGTACAGCCTGATCTGGAAACGAACGATGGCCAGCCAGATGAATCATGCACTGATTGATACCGTGGCGGTGGACTTAACTGCAGGGAAAGACAGCATTTTTCGGGCCAATGGTTCAACGATTGTGGATCCTGGCTTCATGTTAGTTTATATGGAAAGCGTCGATGACAACGCGGGCGAGGACAAGGATAAAGATGACCGCTTGTTGCCACCACTTGAGCAGGGAGAAACTATTAAATTAAAAGCAATACGGCCCATTCAGCACTTCACGGAGCCACCACCAAGGTATTCGGAGGCCAGCCTGGTCAAGGCACTCGAAGAATACGGGATTGGCAGGCCATCGACCTATGCCAGTATTATATCAACGTTACAAAACAGGGAATATGTTGAAATGGACAAGCGGCGTTTCATCCCTACAGATGTTGGCCGGGTGGTAAAGAAATTTCTGACTGAACACTTTACCCAATACGTTGACTACAATTTTACTGCCAATCTTGAAGACGATCTTGATGCTATTGCCCGCGGTGAAAAGGAATGGATACCACTACTCAAGGATTTCTGGAAACCATTCAAACATCTCGTTGATGACAAGGACAAAACAGTTTCCCGTCGCGATGTCACTCACGAAGCGATGGATGAGAAATGTCCCAAATGCAATGCACCCTTATCTATCCGTCTCGGCAAGCGGGGCAGGTTTATCGGCTGTACCGCCTATCCGGAATGTGACTATGCCCGTAATCTGGGTGATGGCAGCAGTAATGCAGAACCTGAAATTGTCGAAGGACGCACCTGCCCGGAATGCAAACAGGCACTGGTCATCAAGGTCGGACGTTATGGCAAATTTATTGGTTGCAGCAGTTATCCGAACTGCAAGCACATTGAGCCACTGGAAAAGCCGAAAGATACTGGCGTTCAATGCCCGGAATGCAAGAAGGGTTCCATGCTTTTGCGCAAATCCCGCTATGGCAAAGTTTTCTATTCATGTTCGCGCTATCCTGATTGCATGTATGCCGTATGGAATGAACCAATTAATGAGGCCTGCCCGGAATGCCATTGGCCCATGCTCACCATTAAAACGACAAAAAAACGCGGCAGCGAAAAATTCTGCCCACAAAAAGAGTGTCGCTACACAGAGCCTTATGAAAAACCCGAAGATGAAGAGACTAAAACTGAAGTTTCCTGAGCCAGTGTTGACTGAACTGGCAATGGATAGTTGTCGATGAGATAAGGAAAATGACTAAATCGTTTGTCGCAATATTGATGGGTTCCGATTCCGATCTCCCCGTTATGCAAAACACGCTGGATACGCTTGAGTCGTTAGGCGTAGCGTTTGAAGTCAAAATCACTTCAGCCCACAGAACCCCTGAAGCAACTCACAAATACGTCAAGGATGCGGAAACACGTGGCTGTGTCATTTTCATCGCTGCTGCAGGGATGGCGGCCCACCTCGCAGGTACTGTTGCTGGTCTGACACTGAAGCCCGTTATCGGCATCCCCATTGACGCCGGCCATCTGGATGGGATGGATGCGTTGCTATCGACCGTGCAAATGCCCTGTGGTGTCCCGGTCGCCACCGTAGCGCTGGGCAAGGCTGGTGCCAGAAACGCGGCTTATCTGGCGGCCCAGATCATGGCGCTTTCTGATCCTGACCTTGCCACCCGGCTCGCACAGGACCGCAAAACCAATGCCGACAGCGTTATGGCCAAGGACGCTGCTCTGCAAGAAACACTAAAACGCTGAGCGAGATAAAGCCGTCATGTGTCATCGCTGGCAGCACAAGCAGGCAGTGCGCATGCTGCAAAACGGTGGCGTTATTGCCTATCCTACTGAGGCTGTTTACGGCCTCGGCATCGACCCATTCAACGCAGACGCCGCTTTACATTTACTAAGACTTAAAAACCGCAGTATCGACAAAGGACTCATCCTTATTGGCGCCGATTACCAGCAAGTACGTCCTTTCATTGCGCCGATATCAAAGACTGTCGAGAAACGAATCAAGGCCAGCTGGCCAGGCCCTGTGACCTGGTTACTACCGGCCAGAGCTGATGTTCCCGTCTGGTTGCGCGGTAATCATGACACTATTGCCTTACGTGTTAGCGCGCACCCGGTGGCCAGCGCGCTCTGTGCAGCAGCAGGTCATGCGCTGGTTTCAACCAGTGCTAATATAGGCGGCCAGCAACCGGCACACACGGCCTTGCAGGTCAGGCGACTATTCGATGATTCCCTGGATTACATCGTTTCAGGCTCCATTGGCACACGCTCAAAACCCAGCGAGATTCGTGACGCCATAAGCGGTAAAATAGTCCGACCTGGTAATTAGCCTTTGTAATTTACTCAAGAAAAAGCATCATGACCGCACCTGATATTGATTCCGTCAAAACCTACCTGCTCGATCTGCAAAACTGCATCTGTGCAGGCCTTGAACAAGAAGACGGTGGCACCACCTTTCGTGAAGACACATGGACGAGAGAAGAAGGGGGTGGTGGCAGAACACGTGTGCTAACTGACGGAACCGTTTTCGAACAGGCTGGTATTAACTTTTCACATGTTCATGGGTCTGATCTGCCAGCTTCAGCAACTGCACATCGCCCTGAACTTGCTGGTCGTCATTTTGAAGCCATCGGTGTGTCACTGGTCATTCACCCGCACAATCCTTATGTGCCGACTTCACATGCCAATGTGCGCTTCTTTATTGCTGAAAAAAACGGGGAAGCACCGATCTGGTGGTTTGGTGGCGGTTTTGACCTGACGCCTTATTATGGTTTTGAAGAAGACGCAGAGCATTTTCATACTGTCGCCAAAGAAGCCTGCACCCCTTTTGGTGATGATGTTTATCCGCGCTATAAAAAATGGTGCGATGATTATTTTTATTTAAAACATCGTCAGGAACCACGTGGCATTGGTGGTCTGTTTTTTGATGATCTGAATGAAGGTGGTTTTGAACACTGTTTTTCATTTATGCAAAGTGTAGGCGATCATTATCTGCCCGCGTACCGACCGATCGTTGCCCGGCGCAAGGACATGGCCTATTCAGAGCGTGAACGTGATTTCCAACTCTACCGCCGGGGTCGTTATGTTGAATTTAACCTGGTCTATGACCGGGGCACATTGTTCGGTCTGCAAACCGGTGGGCGCACTGAATCTATCCTTATGTCATTACCCCCTCTGGTCAAGTGGCGCTATAACTGGTCACCCGAACCCGGATCCACGGAAGCCGAACTTTACGCGCTGTTTTTAAAGCCTCGTGACTGGATATAAAAACCGAAGATTAGTTTAGTGGCAATAATGCGTTCAGCTTTTTCACTATCCCGGGTGAATCCCATTCGGTTGCGCCGACCAGTCCATAACGAATTCTGCCATCCGGGCCGATAACGAAGCTGGTAGGAAAGGCAAAAACTTTCCAGCGGCGCAAAGCAGTCCCGTCACTATCCAGCAGAATGGTAAAATGCACTTTTATTTTCGTCTGCAGGAAATGTCTGATGACTTCTTTGTTCTCTGCCATGTTAACCGCCAGGATAGTAAAGGGCTTGTCAGCCATCAATTTATTCAGACGTTCCATAGATGGCATTTCTGCCAGGCACGGTGGGCACCATGAGGCCCAGAAATTAACAAGAACAACTTTACCGCGATAATCTGCCAGGTTATAAACCTTTCCCCCTGTTGATTTCAGCTTTAAGGGTGGCGGGGTCGGGTCGCCCTGATAACGCTTGAGTGAGTGAGCTTTGCGACCGGGGCTGACTGGTAATCTATTATTGTAGCTATCAGGAAATGGGGTGGCCGTTCGACTTTTATCCGGTAATGACTTTAGTAAACGTACCGCCTGCTGGAGCAGGGCGGGTAGCCGTTGGCGAATGGCCTTTTCTTTATCAGTGGCATCCGGACGAAAATAAAACCGGTCACGCATCCCTTGCAGACGATAGACAAAGACATCACTGCCACCACCACTTAGTGCCGAGACAATATCCTTCAATCGCCAGTGCCACGGCGACAGTTCCGGCTGCATGATATAAACAGGAAGATTACTGGACAACACAATGGGCATAAAGCGCGCCTGACCACCGGCGTCCGGGGCCTCAACAAACACTTTCGGACTGATAACAATCAGGCCGTGAAAGAAATTGAGTCCTGGATGTGTGGACTGCCAATGATGAATTCCACGTAAGGCAGGAATGATGCCGCGTTCACTCGTGACAATATAAACTGACTTGCGTGTATGTTCATAAGCACTCTGAATCAAACTCGCCACATCGGTTGCCGGAACCCTGTCCATACTGCTTTGCGCAGTTGGAAGAAAATGTGCTTCAAATAAATTCGACATCCATACTTCTGTCCCCGACTGACTGAGTCGCTGCGCAAACTCGACCTCTGCTGTCTGTGGGCCAGCCTCTGATGAAATCCAGACTAAAACCGTTTCACCACTCGATGGGTAAACACTCACCGGTATTTCATTGTCGCCGGGTGTTGGTATATTCAGCTGCCCGGGACTATTGCCAGAGATACTCGTTGAAACACAAAATATCAGGACTACTGCTATTATGTATTGAATACTTTTCATAGGGTTAAGCATAGAGTAAGAGGCCCGCATCATTCTGCCACCAGAGTCATTAAGGACCCGGCGAGGCAATGCAAAGGGTGCAACAAGAACGGGAAACCCACCTAAATTCTTTGAAAAACAGTCTATTATTAACAATAAAGAAATTGTAACAAAAACTGGAACACGATGCTGAAAACAGCCAGATACCTTTCTTATGTCTATTTCATTCTGGGCACATTTGTGCTTGGCCTGTATGGCATTATCGTCAGCCCCAGTGTCGCCTCGTTACCCTACCGGACCACATTTCTCATATTCAGTATCGCATTCACACTCGTTGCGATACTTAAGTGGAAATTTGAGGAAAAATTGGTAGATGAAGCACCCATTCTAAACAGACCCCATCGTCAACTGATATTCGATTTTGTGCTCTATCTTCTGGTAGGTGTGGTTATCTTTATCAGTTATGTCGCCATGCATGATCTTCCCTCAGCGACAGGCATGAGAATGTTTTTCGCCACGGTCACCTTTGGTTATTTTGCGAGCATCGATAATACATTGACACGTGAGCGCGCCTGGTTTGAGGAGAACCGGACATTCAGTGTCGATAAATTAACAATATTTCCCATCTTCAAGAAACTGAGTCTGTTTCTGACACTGACCATATTGTTAACGGTCATTATTACGCCCTTGACTGTACTCAAGGACATCAATTTTATCTCTCCCGAGATTACAAGCCAGTATGTCATTCCGGCCAATGCCTTCGTCCTTGATATCACTTTCTTTCTCGGCATCATCCTGGTGCTGGCGCTCAGGCTTATCCATTCCTACTCGGATAATCTCAAGTTTATTCTTAATACCCATATCGAAGTACTATCCAGAGTACAGTTAGGCGACCTCAATCATCACGTACCAATCCTCACGCGTGATGAATTCAGTCAGATCGCTCAACAGACTAACAGGATGATCGATGAATTACGTGAAAAAGATCAACTCAGAAAAACACTGGAGAAAATTGTTAGTCCCAACATTCTGGAAAAACTGCTGACAACAGATGATAAAACGCTCAAACAGGGGCAGGAATACAATGTTGCTATCCTGTTTTGTGATCTCAGGGAGTTTACCAATTTCACCGAAACCGCATCGGCTGAAGACGTTATCTTCTTCCTGAATTCCTATTTCTCGGAAATAGTCAGAATTGTTTCGGATCACAATGGACTGATCAACAAGTTTATGGGCGATGCTATTCTGGCGGTGTATGGGCTGGAAGAAGGGACAAATCCTGTCGAAGATGCGGTCGAGACATCATGGGCCATACTCAATCATGCCAGAAGTATCAAGACGCCCGACGGTACAACCATGGATATCGGTGTCGGGATCCACTCTGGTAAGGTGATTGCGGGAACCATCGGGTCCGAGGACCGCTATGAATATACTTTTATCGGTGATGCCGTTAACACGGCCAGTCGCCTGGATGGTCTTTCCAAACGACTCGGCCATAAAATTATTGTATCGAAAAAAGCATATATGGATTTAAACGATGAGACCAAAGAAAAATTTACTGATCTCAATGAA
>Ga0114931_10009686_pt1 | contig 11518 bp, 8 predicted proteins | sample 2SBtaG_FD_89579 | JGI IMG/M metagenome (GOLD analysis project Ga0114931, IMG submission 89579) | Deep subsurface microbial communities from Kolumbo volcano to uncover new lineages of life (NeLLi) - 2SBTROV14_V59a metaG | ecosystem: Environmental > Aquatic > Marine > Volcanic | place: Kolumbo...
CTGCGACATTGCCGAGGTTTGCGACGGCGTGCGCGAGTCGTGCCCGGCCGACCTTTTCTTGCCGGCCGGCTCGACCTGTTCGAGCGGTTTCGGTGTCAACGATGGTGAGTGCTTGACCGGAGAGTGTCGGTCACTCGAGCAACAGTGCCGCAGCTTGCCGGTTTCGGGCGTGACGCTCGGCTCGTGCTCCAGTTTAAACGTCTGTGGGGGCGCGCAGTTCGGCGGACGGCTGGTCTGCGAAAAGCTGGGAACGTGCACCTTCTTCACCGTGAACGGCACGCAGGTAACGATCGGGGCCGGCATTCCCGCCGGCTGTGGCGCGGGCAGCCAGTGTCTGGCCGGCGCGTGCGTATCCTCGTCCACATTGGATGACTGCCCCGAGGACGCAGCGAAGCTTGCACCAGGGGCCTGCGGCTGCGGTGTCGTCGACGATGACACCGATGCGGACGGAACCCCCGACTGCGATGACGAATGTCCGAACGATCCCACGCGCATAGCGCCGGGAGCTTCCGGCTGCGGTCCGACGGCCGGCGTCTGCGGTGACCCGGTCGGTGCGGCGCTACTGACGAGGGCGGTGAACGCCACCGATGCATTGTTCACCCTGCAAGCGGCCGTTGGCAGCAAGACGTGCGCCCTGTGTGTGTGCGATGTGAACAATTCGGGAAGCATCAAAGCGAGTGATGCATTGATCGTCCTGCAGTCATCGGTCGGGCAACCGGTGACGCTTGCTTGCCCCGCCTGTTAGATTCCTTTGCTTTAGGCGACGCGCACTGCGGCCGCGAACAGCGCGGGCGGCGAGCCGGCAGCGGTGCAAGGAAAGCCGAGCGTTGTACGCCGGGAGCCCGGAGACGAGCGCCGCGCGGGGCACGCGCGAAGCAGGTCACGGAAAGGCGGGTGTCGCAAGCCGCGAGTGCGACCGGCGGGAGGAAGTGCTACACTCTGACGCGCCGGCGCTGTGACACCCGCGGATGTCGAATCTACCCATTCAGTATGTAAAGTACCTAGTGCGCCGCTTCGTGTTGCACACGCCGTACCTCGACGCGCCGGCGCCGGCCTACGGACTGAATCTCAAGGTGAAGACCGAAGACGTTATCGGGCGGCGCATCTACAAGCATGGCGTCTACGAGCCGGAATTGACGTCGTTCGTGACGGAACGAATCGGCTTTCGTTCGGGCGACTTGGTCTTCGACGTCGGTGCCAACGTTGGATGGTACTCTTTACTGCTCGACCGGGTGTTGCCGGTCGATTGCCAGGTGTTTTCCTTCGAGCCCGATCCACACAACTATTCGCTTCTTCTCGAGAACCTTGCACGGAACGATGCGCGGAAAGTACGGCCCCAACCGATGGGCGTTGCCGACAAGAGCGGTACCATGGATCTGCACTTGTACTCGGACCGTAACCTCGGGCGCCACTCGTTGCTGCCTTTGCACGAGGGGCCGACGGTCGAGGTCGAGGTGATCGCGCTGGATGAATTCTGCGCGTCGCACGGCCTCGAGGAACGCCCGGTCCGACTGATGAAAATCGATGTCGAGGGATTCGAGCTTGCTGCTCTGACGGGCGCGAGCAGGCTTCTATCACGGTGTGAGACGGTGCTGATGGAGTTCTCCCCTACCTATATGAGGACCGCGGGATTGGAGCCGGCCGCGTTGTTGTGCTTGCTGAGCGAGGCGGGCTTTCGCGCGCGAGAATTCGTCGACGGTGAGTTGGCGCCCGCGGATCTCGACAGGCTCGGCCGTGGTGACCGCCACACCAACTTGATCTGGCAGCGGTAGCCGTTGCCAGAAACCGTTGCCGTTTCCGGTGAGGTGAAGCCCACGAACTCGCTAGACGCCAAAGCGTACAACAGAGACGAGAAGCTGCTTTTGGGAAGCCTCGGCCTCTTGATTCTGGTTGCAGTGTGGTCCTCGCTACGGGGATGCGCGTCCGTCATGGACTGGACAAGCGCGTGGCGGTGGTCGGCTCTCGCCCTGGGCGTGCCGCTCTACGTCGGGTCGAGAGCCACGGCCCCTTTCGGCAGAGCGGGGGCTGCAGCGGCTGCGGTCGTCGTTGCGGCGGCAATCATCCTCACGGCGGTACTTGCAAGCGGCCAAGTGTCTGAAACTCGTGGCGGGATCCTCGTGGCGGCCTCGCTCGTGATGCTCGGCGTTCCGGCGAGTTACTTCGCGCGCGCGGTCCGCCACGGAGCACAGGCGATACAGATCGTCGGAGGCATCGGGCTGGTCGCGGTCGGCACCCACGCGGCCATGGCCCTGTACGGCCCTGTGTTCAGCGAACCCGTGGCGACGGCACCGTATGTATTGAGCGTGGCGTTTTTGTACGCGGTCGTACGTCGCTGTGAACAGCAGCACTACGCCACACCTGTACGACGCCGGCAAACTCTGAGCGTGACCGTGATCACGAAGAACGAAGCCGACCGTGTCGAACGCTGTTTGCAATCGGTTGCCGGGTGGGCCGACGAAATCATCGTGCTCGACAGCGGTAGCGACGACGAGACGGTCGAGATCGTGCGGCGCTATACCGACAAAGTGTGGGAGACCGACTGGCCCGGCTACGGTCCGCAAAAGCAACGCGCACTGGAGAAGGCGACGTGCGATTGGGTGTTATCGATCGATGCCGATGAACAGGCAACGCCGGAACTCCGCCACGATATCGACGTTGCGCTCGGGGCGGCTCCCGCCTGCGTGGGCTACAAAGTGCCTTGGGGCGTCGTCGTATACGGAAAGCTTCTCGATTTCGGTCGTAGTGCTCGCGCGCCTCTGCGCGTATTCCGGCGTAACGGTTCACGTTTTACCGATGCGCAGGTTCACGAGACGGTGGTACTTCCGCCGGGAGCAGTGGGGCGTTTGCGTGGTCGGCTGCTTCATTACACCCAGCGCGACTTCGGACACGCACTGGAGAAGGTTGCGACTTACGGCTGGCTCGGTGCGCGTCAACGCTACGCCGCCGGCAGGCGGGGGGGCGGTCTGATCGGAGCGTGCCTGCGATCGGCCTGGGTGTTCGTACAGGTGTACTTGATTCGTCTCGGGATTCTCGACGGTCGCGCCGGATTTCTCGTTGCCGCTCTGTACGCCCAAGTATCCTTCGACAAGTACGCCGGGCTGTGGGCTCTGCGTCATGGGGATCGGCCGTGAGCGTCGAGCGACCGGGAATCGCCGCCGCGGACTGGGTCCTGAGAGGTTTATCGACCTTGAGACGTCTAGGGCTGCGCATCGTATCGCTGCTGCCACGCGGCGAATACGGCAAACGGCCACGCGAATGTGAGCCCTCGCGGAGAGTCCAACAGTAGGTTCGTGAGAGCAGACCTGTCGAACCACGGTTCGATCGATTCCGGAACGAGAATCTCTTGCAGGCGTCGGCGCGGTAATCGCCGGAACCATCCGGCCATCGGGACCTGGAACCCATGCTTCCTGCGATTCGCGAATCGCTCGCCCATGCGTCTTGCCAGTAGCTCACGCAGCAACGGTTTGGTGCGGCCTTTCTCGATGCGCATAGCGGCGGGAATGGCGGCGGCCAACCGGATCGCGTCGAGGTCGAGAAACGGCACGCGGACCTCGAGGCTTACGTTCATGCTCGCACGGTCGGTTTTCGTCATTAGTTGCTCGGGTAGGTAGGCCTTGAGGTCGAAGGCTTGCAGCCGGTCGAGAAGAGGCGCGGTTGCAGGTACGTCCTCGAGTAGTTCTCGCCAGTACGACGGTGCGCCGGTGGGCGGGTGGCCGTCATTGGCGGCGCGGATGTCGGCAAGCAAGGAACGTCGATACACGGAGGCCCTGTGGTCCCAGGGGACTGCGTGCATGACGGCGTCGTAGCGGTCGGCGAGATCGCGCGAGAGCTGTTCGAGGGCGCTACGTCTCCTCCACGACGGCGCTACGGAAGCCGCTTTGGCGAGCAGGCTGCGTCGAACACCTCTCGGGATGCGATCGATCCACGACATCTGCGCCTGACGCTGGTAGCGACGATATCCTGCGTGGGTCTCGTCCCCGCCGTCACCCGAGAGGGCGACAGTGACATGCTCGCGGGCTAGTTTGCTCACCAGGGCTGTCGGCAAACCGGCGGGGTCGCAAAACGGTTCGTCGAACGGTCCGCTGAGTTCGGATACCAGCTCGAGGCTGTCCGTCCGAAGGACGAGTTCATGGTGCCGGGTCGAATAGCGTTCGGCGACGGCGCGCGCGTACGGTCTTTCATCGTAGGACTGTTCTTCGAATCCGACGCTGAAGGTATCGACCGGCTCCGGTGACAATTCGGACAAGTAGGACACGATCAGGCTTGAATCGGTACCCCCCGACAGGAACGCACCCAGCGGCACGTCGCTCACCATTTGCCGGCGTACCGCCTCGCGTAGAGTTTGATCGAGTTGTTCGAGGATTTGCTCCCGGCTGCTCTCGATGGCGGCGACATGGGCAAACGGAGGCTGCCAGTAGCGCTCCGGCTGGACGGCCTCGCTGCGTGCCTCGTCTGTGCGGTCGAATCGAACGCGGTGTGCGGCCTCGAGTTTGTGCATGCCCCTCCAGATCGCCAATGGGGCGGGGACGTAGCTGTGGTGAAGGTACAGATCGAGCGCTTCGGCCGACAGCCGCCGCTCGATGCGAGGATCGGCGACGATGGCCTTGGCCTCACTGGCCATGTAGAGAATGTCGTTCCAGATGCCGTAGTACAGAGGCTTGACTCCGCAGTGGTCACGCGCCGCAAACACGCAGCGGCTTTCGGCATCCCACACGGCGAAAGCGAAGATACCGTTCAAGCGATCAACGCAGTCGGCACCCCAACGGGCGTAGGCGGCGAGCAACACCTCGGTGTCGCCCCGCGTACGGAATCCGTACCCATCGGCTTCGAGTTCGCGTCGCAGTTCCCGGTAGTTGTAGACTTCGCCGTTGTATACGAGGTGGAAGCGCCCGTCGGCCGAGGCCATCGGTTGGCGGCCTCCGGCCGGATCGATCACCTGCAATCGCCGGTGCATGAGCGCAACCGTCGAGTTGGCGTCGACCCAGGTCGCGCCGGCGTCGGGTCCGCGAGAACGTAGCGTGTCGCGAAGTCGGTCGAGTTCGCGGCGCTCATGAGGCAGCGGGCGATCCTCGTCCAGCGCAGCGATCAGAAGGAACCCGCACACACCGGATGGTTAGTTGTGGCAGACGGTACGGTCAACCGGCAGAGGCTTCACGGACCGAAGCGTATACGTAGACGGCCGAGTGCGACGGAAAACAGAGGAGCGGATTTCGATGTGCAGGCGCGAGGTGCGAGCGATCCTCCTTTGTATTATACAGGCTGCAATGGCGTCGCACGGGCAGCCCACACCTCGTCGCTACCTTCTCTACGGTTCCGAGAAGTACGCTCTAGCGATTCTACGCCCTCTGCAGGCCGTTATCCGATCACGCGGGCACTCTTCGGCTTGGTTTTTTGACGGCCCGGGTGCGGATTACCTGCACAAAGGGGAAACGTTGTTGCGAACCGTGCCCGAAGTGCGGGCATTTGCTCCGCATGCCGTATTCGTACCCGGCAATCGTGTGCCGGGTTTTTTCCCAGGGCTCAAAGTCGAAGTTTTTCACGGGTTCAACGTAGCCAAACGAAGCGACGGCAAGGGGCATTTCCGTATCCGCGGAAGTTTCGATCTTTATTGCACCCAAGGCCCGGACACGAGCGGCCCGTTCCGGGAATTCGCCCGACGGTACGGCTACTTCGACGTTGCGGAAACAGGTTGGTCGAAAATGGATCCGCTGTTTCGCGACGATACCGGCGCCTATGTGCGCGACGAACGTCCGATCGTGCTGCTCACATCCACCTTCACCAAGTCGCTGAGTGCGGCGCGAACCTTGTTCGAGACCGTTCGGGGTTTGGCGGCCAAGCGACGCTGGCGTTGGCTCGCGAACTTCCATCCTAAGATGGCCCCCGACGTAGTCGAGTTGTACCGTTCGCTTCCGTGTGAAGATCTCGAGTATGTTGAGACCGACGATGTGATTCCGCTTCTCAAAGCGGCCGATGTCATGATCTCGGATACGTCTTCGGTGGCTTCCGAATTTCTGTTGCAACACCGGCCGGTGGTAACATTTCGGCGGCGTACGCGTAAACCCTATGTGCTCGATGTGCGTGATCCCGCCGACCTCGAGGCCGCCGTCGAGCGTGCGCTTGACCGCCCCGACGATCTTATGACTGCGGTGCGCGCCTACGCCGACCGCATCCATCCTTACCGTGACGGGCGTTCGAGCGAGCGGGTGCTGGATGCCGTCGAAGTCGCGCTCGACGACGCGCGAACGCGCTTGAGGCCGAAGCCGCGTAACGTTTGGAGAAATCTACAAATGAGACGACGGCTCTCCTATTATCGTTTGCGATGACGGAGCAGGATCCCAGCGCGCGCACAGCCTTCGTGTTGGCCGGCGGCGGCAGTCTTGGCGCTGTTGAAGTCGGTATGCTCGCGGCTTTGGTGGAACACGGCGTCGACGCGGACTTCGTGGTCGGCGCTTCTGCCGGAGCGATCAACGGAGCGTATTTCGCCGGTCGTCCTGATACCGACGGCGTCGCCGAGCTGGCCGAGATCTGGCGTGGTTTGTCTCGTCGCGACATCTTCCCGATTTCTCTGGTTCGGGGAATGCTCGGCCTCCTTTCGGTCGGCAACCATGTTGCGGGTTCGGGTCGGTTGAGACGCCTTCTGGCGGAAAACCTCGCGTACGAAAACCTCGAAGAGGCTCGTCTTCCGGTCCACGTGGTTGCCACCGACCTGGTTACCGGAATGGAAGTCGTTCTGTCGTCGGGTAGCGCCGTTGATGCGGTGCTGGCGAGTGCCTCCATCCCGGCCATCTTCCCGCCGGTGCGGATGAAGGGGCGCTATCTAGCGGATGGCGGCATCGCCAACAATACGCCGATCTCGGTAGCGTGCGATCTCGGGGCCACGCGTGCGATCGTACTGCCGACCGGGTTTGCATGTCATATCGACGCGCCGCCGGCCGACACCATCGGTATGGCCTTGCATGCCATGAGCCTCTTGATCGCACGCCAGTTGGTAGTCGATCTCGATCGCTTCGCCGAGCGTATTGCCTTGCATGTCGCCCCGCCCCTATGCCCGTTGGCAACGAGCCCCATGGACTTTTCACGAGCCGACGAGTTGATCGAACGCGGAGCCGACGCGACGAGGCGTTGGCTCGATGACGGCGGTCTCGAGTGCAGCGTCATTCCACCCGAGTTGCGCGGTCACGGGCATGGCTGAAGGGGCGCTCGGCGTGCGCGGTCACGGGCACGGCTGAGCCCGCGCTCGACGTCGACGCTCGACGTTTTCGCCGGACTCGCGTATCGACCTATGGATCGCCGGGGCCGGAGACGGCCGAGGAGGTTTGCCGTGAAAGTAGTTGTCATTGGTGCGGGCATCGCCGGCTTGGGCGCGGCGACGTATCTGGCGCGTAGCGGTCACGAGGTGCAGGTTCTCGAAGCCTCGGATCGGGTCGGGGGCAGAGCCCTCACCCTCACACGCAAAGGCAGCGACGACCGTGTCGACGTCGGCACCCAGTACTACCATTCCACCTATACGCGGGCGCTCGCTCTCATCGCGGAGGTGGGGCTCGAGGGGACGATTTCCAAGATCAAGGGGAAGACTCGTTTCTTCGACGATCGAGTCACCGGTGGGTCGTTCCTCCTCGGCCATCGCGCGCCATGGTTCAAGCCGGCCGGGGTGACCGGGAACGTACGGCTTGGCTTGTTCCTCGCACGTTTGATGCGCAATCGGATGAACACCTTTGCACTCGAGCCGCAGCCCCGCCTCGACGAGCAGGAAGCCCTCGAGGTGATCAAGGATCCCACGGTGATCGAGTTCTGTGTTCGATCCCTGACGGTCGCGGGCGCGATTACCGAACCCGAGTCGACTCGTGTAAGCATGCTGCACGTACTCCGGCTGATCCGCATCATCTTGATGACCGATTATCTCTCGCTTTCGGGTGGCATTGCCTCCCTTCACCAAGCGCTTGCAGCTCGTCTCGACGTGCAACTGGATAGTCCGGTATCGGAGTTGCTTTGCGACGGTGATGGCATCGCCGGGGTAGAGTTGGAGGGGAGCAAAAAGACGATCCAAGCCGACCATGTCGTGGTGGCGACGACTCCGCCCGCGGCGCTCCGTTTCGTGCCCGACGAGTGGGTCGAGGAACGGGAGTTCTTGGCCGGAGTCACGATTCCTCCCTTCGCGTTTCCGACATTTTTCCTCGACCGTCCTTTTGAGAAAGAGGTTTGGTCCTACATGGCCCAGTATCGCAGAGGCAAAACCATCAGTGTGATGATCGACGCTTCGCAGAAAAACCCGGCGATGGTCCCCTCGGGCAAGGCCGTCATCCAACCCTGGCCTTGTTACCCGGTTTCGAAAAGATTCGTCGGCGTCTCCGATGACGTCATCGTAGACGCGTGTCTTGCCGAACTAGAGGAGTATTTCCCCGGTTTCTCGTCCTGGGTGGAAGAGGTGCACGTGACGCGGCATCCGTTCGCCGTTCCTTTTCATCCCGTTGGTCACCAGGCTCGTGCCTTGGAGTTCTTGGACCGCGTCGATCGCCGTCAGGGTGTCTCGTTTTGCGGCGACTATCTTTCCGGCGGTTACCTCGAGCCCGCGCTGTGGAGCGCAGAGCGAGCGGCTCATGGGCTTGGACGAGATGCTAGCGGATGAAAGCAGGCGGTCTCGCAAGCGCTCGCGTGTGGCGGACGGAGTATGTCAGCACCGATGGGCGATAGTATAGCCCGTGACGCTCTCGGTTAGAGGTTTGCCTCGTAGCTTCGCCACATGTCGTCGTCGTCGAAGACCTTTTCGCTGTCGTCGGCGTGCATGGCGTCGGCCTCGTAGTCTCGGTAACGACCGTTTGCGGCGCGGAACTCTTCGAACAGATCGTGTTGGATCATCAGGCTCATGATTTCGTTCGTACCGGTCCAGATCTGCGCCAGCCTCGTGTCGCGTACCGCGCGTTCGATAGGGTAGACATCCGTGTATCCGATACCGCCGGTGATTTGCATGGCAAGGTTCGCCGCATCCCAGGCGGACTCTGTCACGAATTTCTTGGTTTCAGATACAATTCGTCTCACTTCAGGCGCTTGTCCGTCGGCGGCGCGGGCAGCCTGGTAGATCATCGCACGGCAGGCGTCGGTCAGAGTCTGCGCCTCCGAGACCATGGAACTCACGGCCTGAAACTTACGGATCGGACGCCCGAATGCCTTGCGGCGGTCGGCGTAATTCATGGCGACCTCCAGGCACGCGCGCATCATGCCGGTGCATGGTGCGGCGCTGCACAGGCGCTCGGGGATCATCATCGTGTTGAACACCAACGCTCCGCCGTGCAGAGGCCCGATGAGATTCTCCTTGGGGACCTCGACATCGCGGAACACGACTCTGCCCGTGCCGCCGCCGCGGGCACCCATCAGGCCGTACAGGTACTTTACCTCGACGCCCGGACTCCGGTCGATGATCATTGCGCTGATTCTTTGGTAGGCAGGCGCCTCGGGGTCGGGGTTGGTACGCACGTAGGCGAGAAAAAAGTCCGCCCCCTCGGCGCCGACGATAAAGCGTTTCATTCCGCGTACGACGAAGTAATCGCCTTTGTCTTCGGCGCGGCTCGAAGCGCCGAAAAAATCAGACCCCCCGCGCGGTTCGGTGAGCGCCTCGGCGGCGACCAACCGTCCTTCGAGCATCGGTTTCAGATATTCTTGCTTTTGCCGCTCACTGCCGAATTTGTTGAGGGCCTCGCCGACAATCGACGGCATGGCATACGAACATCCGGCGGCGATTCCCAAGCAGCCGATCTCTTCCATGACTGCGCATTCGCTGACCCAATCCAAGCCGCCGCCGCCGTAGGCGCGCGGAAAGCGAAGTCCTAGCAAGGCATTGCGCGCATAGGCCTGGTACAGCTCGCGTGGATAGTGAATCTCGTCGCGGTCCATACGCCGCAAATATTCGGGATCGACAGCGGTTTTGACGAACTCTCGGGCGCGTTCTTGAAGCGTGCGTGTGTCTTCATCGAGCATGAATGGATTCATGGCAGCCTCCCGGACGGCGCGGCCGTCCGTCCCGATAATCACCGGGTATGTCGTGCAACACTACTTGCTCCCGCCGGATGGCTGCGTCAAATGCCCTTACATACTTTTCTTGGCGGCGGGTTCGGTAGATAAGATCGGCATGAGCCTCACCAAAGAGCAGCTTTTGGTCAATTATCGGAAGATGAGAATGATTCGTTCGTTCGAGGAGAAACTCAACGAGCTGGTCAATCGAGGCCGCCTCGGCGGGTTTCTTCATCTGTCCATCGGCCAGGAGGCGATTGCCGCGGGCGTTTGTGCGCACCTCGGTGATACCGATTACGTGGCGACCACCCACCGCGGTCATGGGCACTGCATCGCCAAAGGCGTGCGGGTCAAGGGGATGATGGCGGAACTGTTCGCCCGCAGCACGGGTCTGTGCAAGGGCAAGGGGGGATCGATGCACATCGCCGATATGGATAATGGCATGCTGGGTGCCAACGGGATCGTCGGTGCCGGTATTCCCCTGGCGACGGGCGCGGCTTTGAGCTGTAAGTTGAAAAGGACAGGCGGCGTTGCCGTCGCGTTCTTCGGCGACGGCGCCAGCAACCAGGGTCAATTCCACGAAGCCTTGAATATGGCGTCCAACTGGAAGCTCCCTGCGGTATATGTCGTGGAGAATAACGGCTGGGGCGAGTTCACGCCCACGGAATTTGTCGTGCCGGTGGCCGACATCGCCGTACGCGCCGACAGCTACGCTATGCGCAGCGCCATCGCAGAGGGAAACGATTTTTTCGACGTCTTCGAAAAGGCCGGCGAAGCGATTGCCGCGGCACGGCGCGGCGAAGGTCCGACCCTGTTGGAATGCAAGACCTACCGTTACATGGGGCACTACGTGGGGGATCCTCTTGCGTATCGTCCCGAGGGGGAAGTCGACCGTTGGAAGAACGAACATGATGCGCTCACGGCTTTCGAGGAGCGCGTAACCACCGGCGGCATGATCGAGGAGGCGGAGTTACGTTGTATCGACGACGAAGTTGCTGAGGAACTCGACGCGGCTGTCGCGGATGCGGAGAAAGATCCGGTTCCCTCGCCCGAAGCGTTGTTCGAAGACGTTTACGCAGGGGAGTAGCACGATGGCTAGAGAGATTCCGACGGCATTGGCGATCAACGAAGCCCTGGGGATCGCGATGGAAAGCGACCCCGATGTCATCTTGATGGGTGAGGATGTTGCCGGCGGCGGCAGTCGTCAGGCCGACGGCACCGAGGAGGCGGGGGGCATCATGGGGATCACGCGTGGGCTCGCGGCGCGCTTCGGCTCCGAGCGTGTGCTCGACACACCCATCAGCGAGATGGGCTTGCTCGGGACCGCGGTGGGAGCCGCCCTGACCGGTATGCGTCCGGTCGCCGAACTCATGTTCATCGACTTTCTCGGTGTCTGTTTGGACCCATTGCTCAACCAGGCGGCCAAGCTCCGCTATATGTTCGGCGGAAAAGCACGCGTACCGCTGACGGTTCGTACGGTGACCGGCGCGGGGATGCAGTCGGCGGCGCAGCA
>Ga0114931_10009687_pt1 | contig 11517 bp, 11 predicted proteins | sample 2SBtaG_FD_89579 | JGI IMG/M metagenome (GOLD analysis project Ga0114931, IMG submission 89579) | Deep subsurface microbial communities from Kolumbo volcano to uncover new lineages of life (NeLLi) - 2SBTROV14_V59a metaG | ecosystem: Environmental > Aquatic > Marine > Volcanic | place: Kolumbo...
AACATGCTGGTATTTACCTGGTCTGGGATGAGAATAGCGCGTACTACCTTATGGGGGGTGGTAATCCAGACTTGCGCAACAGCGGAGCGACCAGTCTATGCATGTGGGAAGCGATCTGTTTTGCCGCTACGGTAACCAAGCGATTCGACTTTGAAGGTTCAATGAAGGAGAGTGTCGAACGTTTCTTTCGCTCCTTCGGCGCGACACAGATGCCGTATTTTCAGATCACTCGCACACCATCCCGAATATTAAGGACTGCAAAGTTCTTGCATGCCTTCCTGGATTCATGAAAGTGCAGGTCAGCCATTCATGTCGGACATCATAGGTAACCCCTCGTCGCAATCCTTTCGGCGGCGCGCAATTCTTCGGCAAGCGTTAGGGGCGCGGTTGTCCTTTGTCGGTGTATTGGTAGTGCTTCGCATTGCTCTTGATGCCAGTTACATTTTCTTTGTAACGCCAATATTCGATTATGCTGGTTTGTCGTTACAGATAGACCCGGTGAAAGTTACCGAATCATATATATTTTTTATAATCCTGTCGTTGATTGTGCCCTGTAAGTTAAATAAACCTTCAGATTTTCTGGTCTTGCTGCTGTTCCTCTTTCCGATTTTTGCAACCCTGTCATTCTATGGATTGAACGATCAGAATCGCAATTTTACTTATATGATTATCGCATCATTCCTTCTCTTCATTACGGTTCGGAATGCTCCAAGGGTCAAGGTGACAAGCCTGCAGGGAGGCAGGATAATTGCCGTTATTTTAGCGGCAACATTCGTTACAACGGCTCTAATAATCATGGCTGCGAATGGTGGTTTTAAACAGATGACGTTTCAACTTGGCAACGAGCTCTACCAGTTTAGGGAGGCAACCAGTGAGCAAGTCAGACCAGGATTCGTCGCCTACCTATTTACCTGGGTATTCAAGCTTTTCAACATGGCGCTTTTGGTTTGGGGCCTGTACCGGAGAAAATTTCTGGTTGTTGTTGTTGTGCTAGCTCTGCAGGTGCTTTTTTTTGCTACTTCGCATGCGAAGGCAGTCCTGTTTTTCCCGGTCATAATATTCGGGATTTATTTCAGCTTCAGGAACCGCCTCAGGATGCACATTATTATTTTTGGCCTTATCGGTGTGATCAGTGCATCGCTTCTTGTCAGCTACCTGACCGACAGTATTTTGCTGCCGTCTCTCTTTATCAGGAGAATTTTCTATTTACCGGTCCAGATGAATTATGCCTATTATGAATTCTTCTCCCAGAATGGATTGGTCTATATGTCCAATAGTGTTCTTTCCTTTCTCAATGAATATCCTTACTCATACAATCCTCCGAACTTGATAGGTGATTTTATTTATGGTACGCCGAAGACCAATGCGAACACCGGATTCCTCGCCACTGGTTATATGCATTTTGGATTTGTTGGCATGCTCCTGTTTTCTGCAATTACAGGTTTCCTGGTCCGCATGGTCGATAGCCTCGTCGTCGACCGGCTTCCAAACTGGGTTGGCCTCGCTATAATTATCGTACCATTCTGGAGCCTGTTTCTCTCTTCTGATTTGTCTACGGCGATGCTGACCCATGGCATCATTCCGGGGTTTGTTATGTTGTGGCTTTTTGGTTCATACCACCGGTCGATACGACAGCTTCTCCTGAGGCTCCGTATGGGTAGTCAAATATCTACTGAATCTTCCGGGAGTCCAGTTACATGAAGGTCGTTCATATGACAACCGCACACGCGCATACGGACACCAGAATATTCTTGAAGTACTGCTGTTCGCTGGCCAGCCAAGGCTTTGATTGTACGCTCGTCGGATTGGGGGCTCCGAATGTAATGTCGCGTGGCGTTCAAATTCTTGGAACCGGTGTCAAGAAAACCGGTCGTTGTCATCGAATGACCATCGGCGCCTGGAGTGTTTATCGGATAGCATCCGGGTTAAAGGCGGATATTTACCATTTTCACGATCCGGAGCTTATTCCAGTTAGTCTCTTGCTGCGGTTGCATGGAAAAAAAGTCGTATATGACGCTCATGAAGATGTACCCGAAGATATTCTACTTCGCCGATGGATTCCTCGATACTTAAGAAAACTGATTTCTGTGGTATTCAGATCATTCGAAAATTGGGCTGCACGCCAATTTTCGGGAGTAATTGGTGCGACTCCGGCTATCCGTGACCGTTTTCTGCGGGACGGTGCTCAAGCGGTCGCAGTTCGAAATTACCCGATCCGCGATGAGTTGCTTAACTCTGTTGGCTCGTGGTCTGAAAAGGAAGACGCTGTGTGCTACATCGGAGGTATTTCACCAGAACGAGGAATTTTTGAATTGATCGAATCAATGATCGATGCGGACGCTAAATTACTTCTCGCTGGGAGGTTATTTTATCCAAAGCTGGGTGAACAGATTGAGAAGGCGATCGGCAGCGAGCGGGTCGAGAATGCAGGCTTCGTTGGCCGCGAGCAAATCGCCGTCATATTGAAACGTTCGAAGGCGGGAATGGTTACATTGCACTCGACTCCTAAATTTGTTCTATCTCTGCCAATCAAAATGTTCGAATATATGTCTGCCGGCATTCCTGTAATTGCATCGAATTTCCCCTTATGGCGAGATATCGTGGAAAGGTTCGACTGTGGCCTTTGCGTCGATCCCACCGATAGCAAACAAATTGCCGAGACCATCCGTTTTATTATGAATAATCCGGAAAGAGCCGAGCAAATGGGCCGAAATGGGCAGAGAGCGATTGCCGAGCTTTACAATTGGGGGAATGAATTTTCTGAAGTTCTTCGATTTTATAGCTTGATTGGCGGTGTCGAGGACCCTGGATTGAAATTGGTCGAATAGCGTCAGTTTAATTTTGATATGTGTGACTGAGGAGAGAGTATGAAGATTCTTACGGTCGTCGGTGCTCGTCCCCAATTTATCAAGGCCGCAGCTGTATCGCGTGCCTTCCAGGATCATCATGCATTGACAGAAACCGTAGTTCACACGGGTCAGCATTTCGACGACAGTATGTCGGAAGTATTTTTTCATGAGCTCAACATTCGTGAGCCTAAATGGAATTTGGGAATTAACGGCGGAAGCCACGGCGCCCAGACTGGAAAAATGCTGCAGCGGTTGGAAGAAATAATGATTGAAAATCTTCCGGACCTTGTACTGGTATATGGAGATACCAATTCAACTTTGGCAGGCGCCCTGGCGGCGGCAAAACTTAATATTCGCCTAGCCCACGTCGAAGCCGGCTTGAGATCATACAATCGAGCCATGCCGGAGGAAATAAACCGCATTCTTACTGATCATATTTCCGATGTGCTTTTTGCCCCGACTGATCTTGCTGTCATCAATCTTGCCGATGAGGGGATTGTCGGTAGCCGTGTACTGATGATTGGGGATGTCATGTACGATGCTTCCCAATACTACGCAACCAGGTCAGACAGGAAAGAAGAACTTCTTGATCGGCTGAAAATCGATAAAAGGAATTATATTCTATGTACCGTTCACCGGGCAGAAAATACTGACGATCCGAAGAAACTACGGACTGTCTTCGGGGCACTTATGGAGCTTGCAAGAGAAATTCTAGTGGTATTGCCATTGCACCCCCGCACAAAGGAGGCTCTCCTTCGAAATGGTATTCTTTCGGGGATAGACAAGGTAATTCGTATTATCGAGCCGGTTGGCTATCTTGATATGATTACACTTGAGAGGAACGCCCGTTTGATACTTACCGACTCCGGAGGTGTGCAGAAGGAGGCGTTCTTCTATTCGGTGCCATGCGTCACCCTGCGCGGTGAGACCGAGTGGGGCGAACTCATCGAACACAATTGGAACCGTTTGGCCCCGCCAGTAAGCACAGAAGTGATCATGACAGCGGTCAGGGATGCCATTGATTCTGTTGGTGATGATGTAGAGCTTTACGGTGGTGGCAATGCTGCGCAGAGCATAGCCGAATGCCTGCGGGACTTGTGAGTTGTGCGCTTTCTTGTGTTCACCCAATATTTCCCGCCCGAGATCGGGGCGCCATCGACCCGTCTTGCAGCAGTCATTACTGCACTCAGGCGCAGGGGTCACGAAGTCGAGGTGGTGACGGCAATGCCGAATTATCCAAATGGAGAAATTTCCCTCGAATACCGGGGCCGCTTTTACATGTTTGACAATTGGAGCGGTGTTCCAGTTCATCGGGTTTGGATGTATGCGGCGACAGGAGCGGGATTCAAGCGATTGATTGGCTACCTGTCATTCACGATATTTTCGTCGTTTGGGCTGTTCCGCGCAGAACGTCCCGATTTTCTGTTTGTCGAATCACCACCCTTGTTTCTGTCTCTTCCGGCTTTTATTTATTCGCGGTTAAAAAGAGTCCCTTATATATTCAATGTTGCCGACCTTTGGCCAGATAGCCTGGTTAGCGTCGGGTATGACATCGACTCGCCGTTCATTCGTATGGCACGTTATCTCGAGAAGTGGTCATATTGTAAAGCGGCTTATGTGATAGCTCTCACAGAGGGAATTAAATCAACATTGCTCAAGGATAAGAATGTGGCAGAGTCCAAAGTACTGTTTTTACCTAATGGTGTTGATACAGAAATGTTCCAACCGCGTGAGCCGGATCAGACACTAGTACGGGAGCAGGGTTTCGTCAAAAAGAAAGTTATCCTATACGCTGGCAACATTGGTCTTGCCCAAGGGCTTGATGTTGCGATTGAGGCCATGAATATACTGCAAGAATCTCACGCCGATGTGCTGCTCTGCTTCATAGGAGATGGCTCGGATAAAGTGAGGCTGGAAACACTGGTTCGCTCTAACCACATGAAAAATATTGTCTTTCTCCGCTCGCAGCCTCCAGAATTTGTAAGCAGGCTTTATAATATCTCTATTGCCGGTTTTGTCAGCCTCAAAAAGGATAAATTATTTGAGGGAGCCCGACCCTCTAAAATGTTTCCTATCATGGCTTCGCAAAAGCCGGTGATCTATAGTGCTGACGGTGAGGGTGCGGAAATTATAAGAAAGGCTGAAGCTGGTTTGGTGACACCGGCAGGAGATGTGGGGATGCTTGCGGAGGCAATCGCACGTATCGCGGACGATGCCGAGTTGCGCGAGCAGCTTGGAAAAAGTGGTCGGGAGTATGTCGAGAGGCACTTGAAGTGGGACATTCTAGTCGGGCGATGGCTGGGTCAGCTCGACAATGCAACCGTTTCATTTAAACGGTAAAAGTATAAATGTTCACACCGGCTGAAGAAGAAGATCGCATTCGAGCGGTGTATGCAGAACGGTGCATCCAGGGCGTGGAACGGCTGTATAGCTGGAATAATGCTGATGTCCATTTGGCAAAGTATCGTCTGGCAGCAGTGTATAGCCAAATGCTGGTGAAGTTCGGTTTTCGTGATTTGTCCAGGATTCATATTCTGGACGTTGGCTGCGGTAGCGGCGGCTGGTTGCGTCAACTGCATGAATGGGGTGCGGAACCTGACAAATTGCATGGCATAGATCTACTTGAGGATCGGATCAAGACCGCCAAATCCTATTGCTCTCGGATCGATTATCAATGGATCAGCGCCTGGCCGATTCCATTCGATGACAGTTCTATGCATATAGTTAGTGCCAGCACTGTATTTTCTTCCATACTCGACGCCGAGGCACGTTTGGCGATGGCCCGGGAGATGGTCCGCGTGATGCGGCCAGACGGGTTAATATTGGTCTACGATTTCCGATACAAGAATCCACGCAATGACGATGTGATGGGCATCCGCACTGGAGAAATCCGGCGTTTGTTCCCAACCCTGAGCCTGACCGTCCGTACACTCAACTTGGTGCCTCCACTGGCGCGCCGAATCACACCTAGAAGTCCTTTGCTGAGCCTGGGGTTGCAAATGCTGCTTCCATTCCTGCGATCCCATGCGATCTATGGGTTGAGAAAGCCATGACTCGAACAGGCAATCACGGTCTAATCTGCCAGGTTTTTCGAGAACTTGTCACGAAAAAAGACAAAGTAAAAATCAATACAACTCAGCAATTGACGGAGACTGATACGGCATCACGGTAGAGTCGCTTCTGTGCGGCGGAAACCAGATTGTCGTTGTGCCATAGGAGCGAGAAGCTGCCACCGAACTTCCTGCAGGTAGAGGAAAATTGGCGGCAAGTGCGAATGATATCTTCATAGGAAATTTGCATATATTCCGGATACATTAGCGTCGTATCCATCACGATAAGTGGGCGTTCAATCAGCCCGGATGACCGGCGTTCGACCAAATCAAAAACCGGGTATTCGAAACAGGTTCCGGCACGAAACCCCGGGCACCCGGCAAATCCTAATGTACTGTCATAATCCAGACCTGCTCTAGCCCAGTTACGCCAAGTGTCGCCCGAATGCCAACGAAGATAATGCTGCCTGCCTCCCCACTGGGCCTGGCTCACGCCGGCGCATTCAGCAGCTCTTCGCAAGTGTTCAAATTCTCTCTTGGTCTCAGCGGCGTCGCGATAAGTGTTATAGCTGGGATGGAATCCAATTTCGTGGCCGCGATTGTACAGTCGCCTAATCAGTGATTGCATCCATGGCATGTTGACAGAATAGTTACCGTCGATATCTCCGCCGGAGTGCCCTGTAATGAAATTGAAGGCACTGGCTAGGCTATGCTGTTCGCTGATGTCCATAATAAAATCAAAACTAGCCGCCGGGTCCTGATCGTAGTTCCGCGATAATATGCTGAATATGGCACGGATTCGTCTAATGGTGAGATCAATATCTCGTCGTTTCGCCACATCACCCATCAGCGTCCGCAATATTTGTGTAGCCTTGGCACCGGTGATCGATAATGGTCGATCCACATCATGGCTTAAAATTACTTTGTACTCTCGCTTTTTGCGCTCCAAGCCGGGCCACAACCTCTTCATGCAGGCCCACAACACTTCCAGATATTCGTTTACGATCGCCCGTTCCAGAAAATGTTCCTGAATGGCGAGCGAGGCTGTATGTGGGAAGCGGTCATGATTGTCGCGGTCAGGTTTCACTGCCTCTTCGTAACGACTTAGCATGAAAAAGGACGACCCAAATACATCAAGGCCAAGGTCTATCTTGCGCTCTGTCAGGCTCAGGAATACAGGGCGGTGGGGGGAGCGTCCATACAGAATTGGTATGTCTGTCCAACCCAAATCTAACCCTAATCCGTCTGCTGCTGGATCCCAACGGGCGAGTGGTCTGGCGGGCAAAGATGCTGGCGCTAGCCAATCATGTTCCGGGAATGCGAACAGGTCATCCGCGATTGTCAATTCACGACCTTCTAATTGCAGGGAGGTATCCAGGCGATCTTCAATCGCAATCTCAATGTTCAACCCAAGAAAATCGTCTAGTAGAACACTAACGATGTAAGTGCGTTCTTCTGGAAATGACCTGGGAATTTTTATGAGCACGTTCTGGGGAGTTCCACAAATTATTGTGAACCAGTCCAAGCGAATCTAGCGGTCGTCGTCACCGATAGCTCGGCGCATTATGCGATGTTGGCTGCATATCCCATGATCGTAGCATACTCCCTCGTACAGACGCCTCAGGTCACTGGAGAGATTCTGGGTTAAATGGGCTCGAAAATGCCGGGGGTGTGTAAGCAGATATATCACTGGGAGCCCTTGCTGAATTGCTTCGAACGGTGAGCCGGGGTTCCATCGTCGTGGTGGCATATCATCGGAATGGCGCAAACTGATGTGGTGTTGGGCCGTATCATCATATGCTTCCAGTTCAATACCAAGTTCTGAACGAAGGTTCTGATCCTTGAGTATCTCAGCGTTAGCAATCAAGAGCTTCCGGTTGGCGAAATCACCATGAGAAGCAACTGATCGTAGTGGAAGTCGTGCAACCCGTCGCAACCACCGATAATTTTCTATAAACCGTTGCCTGATACGTGGCAACACCTTCATGATCTCATTTCTGGTGCGCAGGCAATCTTCCTTGGCAACCGTCGCAATTTCTTCATAGTGGTAGCTTGCTTCGCTGCCTGATTTCTCTATTTCTTCCATAAGACCGAGATCAAGCGTACAAAGACGAAAATAATGACTGGCAGTAGCCCCCAAGTCGCGTTCAATTTTCCAGAACTCACGCGCAGTGGCCGGATCTGTATCGATGTCGTGACGCAGAATGATGTAACGATTTCCGGTGTCAAATCCACCTGCTTGGGTAAGCCGATAGAAATCCAGTACTGAAAGCATATGATAGGAGTTGGCGGAAGCAGCCTCCAGCAAGGCCCGGTACATCCCCATGCGAGAGGGCATGAAATAGCTCTCGTAAATACGACCCACCAGCCTATTCAAAATAGCCGCTGTGTTATGAACTCCATCGATTGACCTCAAGAAAATGCGTAGCATACGGGTTTTGTGCTCCAGTAAATTTTTGGTGGTGTACCGTATTTTCTGTAAATTCATGATGGTTTAGGAAGTGCTGAGCCATCCGGTTATACTTTCGAAAGTGAAATTGACGTTTTACCGGCGAGAGGAATCACAAAATGGCTCAGCACTGAGAGAATAAACCGATTGATGGCGCAGTGGAACTGCTGAAGACAAATGGCTTTGAGGGACTGGCCGAGGTGGTGACGGTGTTGCTGAACTCAGCGATGGTGGCAGAACGTAGCGAACACTTGGGAGCCGCGCCGTATGAATGCAGTTCAGAACGCAGGGGCTACGCCAACGGCTACAAAGACAAGGCGATGAAGACGCGGCTTGGGACCTTGCCATTGAAGGTCCCGCAGACCCACGACAGCGAGTTTTACCCGCAAAGCCTGGAGCGTGGCCTACGCTCGGAACGAGCCGTGTTGCTGGCGATTGCCGAGATGTACGTGCAAGGCGTCTCGACGCGCCGGGTGAAGAAAATCGTCGAAGAGCTTTTACACCCATGGCACCGGCAGAACACAATCTCCAAGCTGTTATTTGCTTACTATTAAACCGCAGAAGCGAAAAAATCGCTCATGCACAATGTTCATGAATAATGCAGGCTAGTGAAGACATTGAAAAATATTGTCCAAGAGCAGCTATTCGGATATCAAAGGGCTTCTCTATGCAGACTGATAAGATGCTCTGTATTATGAATAAATTTTCGATAAAGTAGGATAATTCCCAAATGCCTTCCAACGATATTCAAGAGCCGCAACAAAAGTACGTGGGGGAATACGGTCCTTCTATGCTTCAAAAATGGGCAGAGATCGCCGATAGGCATCGCTGTCGGGACACTGTGTTTCTCCAGTCGCTATCGGCTTTTTTTAAACCTGGAAAAATGCTTGAGCTCGGTGCCGCTACCGGCAATATTTCGGAAATACTTCTGCAGATGGGATTCAATATTATGCCATCCGACCTTTCACCTACATTCGTTCATGCCATGAGGGTGAAAGGGATGGACGCCCGGATAGTCGATGCGCAAAATATTTGTAGCTCAATCGATGAGAAGTTCGACACCATATTAACAAGCGCACTATCCCCCTTTATCGTCAATTCGCCTAATTCGATATCCATTAAAAAGACATACCAATCTATTCACTCTTCTCTGCATACGGGTGGCAGGCTGATATTTATTTTTCCCCGATTCTCAGTGATACGCTACATGCTATCCAAAAATATCACCGCAAGAAAGACATATGAGAGCGAGAGCAGCTTGCGTGTATTGAAGAAGAAATACGCGACAGTCCGCACACATGTCATGGTTATCAGGCAGATGGGTATTTTTCGGATCAAGGAGATGTTCAGGCATCAGGTTCTACCGACTTCAATGTATACAGAGAGAAATATGAAGTTACTGAATTTCATAGATTTTGCAGTAGGTCGCGCTCTAGGAGAGCGAACAATTTTTGTGTTGGAAAAGGTCGAAAAGAGCTGCACCAATGATTGCAACTGATCAGAGATTGCGGTCGGGTGGTGTGTGGGCATTTACGATCAAATCATTTGCTGTGGTGGCTGCACTGGCCCTGAACATTGTGCTGGCCAGAGTCCTTCCCCCCGCTGATCTGGGAACGTATTTTACAGTTTTTAGTATTGTAGGCGTGCTCGCCGTAGTTGCCCAATTTGGGCTTCAACGGGCAGTGATCAGATATGTCGCAAGCGATTTGGCCGAAGGGCGTCCTGGTGCAGCTCGACAAATTATCAGTAAGGTGTTTATTCATGGCTTCGTAGGCGCTGCAGTTGTTGCCATCATTATTATCACCGGTGGCGGCGAGCGGATAGCCAATATTGTGCTTAGCACCAGAAGCATTAGTGCTTTATTGCCGTTTATAGCGGCCTGGGTGGCAGCGCAAAGCATTCTGTCCTTGACTGCCGAAACAGTTAGAAGTCTTGCGGATATTCGGTCGGCTACATTTATTGCTGATCTTTTATTTTCGATATTATTCTTGATTGCGCTCTGTACTATGTGGTTTGCAAGGGGGGCTTCAACGCTATAGGAAGTAATTTTGACTGCTACGTCAGCAATGGTCGTCGCTTTGGTTTTCGCATTGGTGATTTTGCGACGTAGACTGCCGACCAAAGAGGCACAGGAGTCCTCGTCACAACGCGCTTTCTATTCCTTCGCAGCACCCCTTTGGGCTGCCAGTATTCTGGCAATCGTCTGGAGTAATGGTGACATCTGGGTATTGAGTGCAATTCGGGAATCACCAGATGTAGCTGTGTATGGTGCAGCGGTAAGGTTGGCCGGATTTATGGTTTTTCCATTACTCATCTCCAATGCGGTAGTGCCTCCTCTGATCGTAGAGCATTGGGTCACGCGGGATTTGGTGTCTCTGCAAACGATGCTGCGCTCGGTTGCGTCTTTAACCAGCATGGTCTCGGTTGGTCTGATCATGACTTACTTGTTTTTTGCAGATCAAATTCTGGGTCTGGTTTACGGCAACTATTATGAGAAAAGTGCCGCAGTCTTGCTTATTCTGTCAGTTGGGCAACTCGGAAACGTACTGGCAGGTTCCGTTGGATTTGTCCTGATGATGACCGGTAATCAAGTGATCTTCATGATTATTTCAGCCATCTCCAGCATTTTGCTAATTGTTGGTAGTATCCTGCTAGCACCTGAATATGGCGCGAAGGGTGTTGCATTTGCAGCTGCAAGTGCCAATATCCTGCAGAATTTTCTGATGTTGTTGGCTGTCAGGAATAGACTTGGAATTTGGGTGAATGCCGATTTCAATCTGAAGCTCGCGTTTAGGTTGCTAATCAAACCGCAAGGCGGTGAAGCCCAAGGGTTATAAAGCATTAACACTAGCGGCGTTTTAAAGAAGATGTAATTAGAAATGATAGAGCAATGATTTATTGGAGTGATATGATATGCGCCAGGATTGCTCCACAGCCGGAGATGTTAAACCGCATAGATCTGGAAGTGAGAATAACCCTGATCTATTCGATTCGTTAGATTTGACACATTGTCCAACAGACCACGTAAGACTTGATTAATTTATATTCCGGGGGTTTGATATTCCTTGCTTCCCCGGATATGATTCTCCGTGAAATAGATCATAGTCCTCTATTTGAGGGCGCAATCATAAAATATTCAAACTTGCAACCTTTGTCCCTCAGTTATCGA
>Ga0114931_10009688_pt1 | contig 11517 bp, 13 predicted proteins | sample 2SBtaG_FD_89579 | JGI IMG/M metagenome (GOLD analysis project Ga0114931, IMG submission 89579) | Deep subsurface microbial communities from Kolumbo volcano to uncover new lineages of life (NeLLi) - 2SBTROV14_V59a metaG | ecosystem: Environmental > Aquatic > Marine > Volcanic | place: Kolumbo...
GAAATAGTCAAGGCCCGCAATGCGGCGGCCGATGTGCGACTGCGTGATGGAGATTTGGATACGGGTGATGATCTCGGCTGAGCTGACACGACTCAATCACGCCGTCTCAGCAGGGCTTTCTCCACTGCGTGCCCCGGCGCCGCTACGCCTATCCGAATGGATGGCTGACCATTTCTATCTGTCTGCCGAATCCAGCTACACTCAGGGTCACTGGGAAGCCTACCCATTTCAGACGGCCATTGCGGATCTTATGAGTCATCCAGAAGTAGAAGAGCTGACGGTGATGAAATCGGCGCGGATTGGCTACACCAAGATCCTGCTGGGTGCGATCGGATATTTCGCGCAGCACAAGCGGCGCAATCAGGCGCTCTGGCAACCCACAGACGAGGATCGGGATGAGTTCGTTAAAGTCGAGCTTGAGCCGATGCTTCGGGACGTGCCGATCATGCAGCTGGTATTCCCTGCTTTTCTGCGCCGCAACAAGGATAACACGTTGCTGGGTAAGCACTTCCTGGGCTCTATGCTGCACACCAGGGGCGGCAAGGCTGCCAAGAACTATAGGCGGATCTCGGTGGACGTGGCCCTACTGGATGAGTTGGACGGGTTCGATTTAGATGTAGAGAAAGAGGGGTCAGCAAAGAAACTGGCTGCCAAGCGCCTGGAGGGCGCGACATTCCCGAAATTGATCCTGGGCGGCACGCCAAAGCTCAAAGGCTTTTCACAGACTGAGGCCAGCCACGAAAATGCAGACATCCGTCTGCAGTATCACATCCCTTGCCCTCACTGTGAGCATGAGCAGGCGTTACAGTTTGGCGGAAGGGATACAAATTACGGCATGAAGTGGAAGGAAAACGACCCGGAAAGCGTCGGCTATCTCTGCCCGTCCTGCGGTTCACTGTTCAGCCAGGCAGACTATTTCAGGGTATGGCAGCGTGGACGATGGAAAAGCAAAAATACCGGCGATTGGTACGATCAAATCAACGCAGTTTTCCGCAGTAGTGAGGATGTGATTATTCCTACACCTCGTCGAGTAGCCTTGCATCTTTGGACGATATACAGCCCACAGGCCACTTGGTCTGGGATCGTCACAGAATTTTACGAAGCGCAAAAAAAAGCCAAGGCGGGAGATAAATCTGATCTAAAGACCTTCACCAACACTACGCTTGGAGAAACGTGGGAGGAAGCAAGCGAGCATGCAGATTCACACATTTTGGAGAAACGGGCCGAAGATTTTAGGCTAAGAGAAATACCCCTTGGAGGACTGGTATTGCTGGCAGGAATAGATGTACAGGACAATCGATTCGAGGTCACTGTCTGGGCCGTCGGCAGAGGCATGGAGATGTGGACAGTAGATTACATGGTGATCGACGCCAATCCTGCTGATGAGAGAGATTGGGATCTTCTCGATAATTACCTAGCGTCAGATTTCCGTCATAGCTGTGGGACGAAGCTCACCATCGAGGCGGCCGCCATCGATACGGGTGGACACTTCACTCACCAGACATATATCTTCTGCAGCATGCAACGGGTGCGCCGTCTGTACAAGGGAAAACTTTTTGCCATCAAAGGCGAGCAGGGATATGGCAAGATGATAAAGGGGCCTGGCAGGCCGCAGGATATCAACATACGAGGCAAGGTCATCCGTCACGGCGTAAAGCTATGGACTGTAAATACCATTCCGGCAAAAGATCTGCTTTACAACATGCTCATGATAGACCGGATTGGTCCTGGATATATGCACTTCTCCAAAGACCTGCCGAGCGAGTTTTACCATCAGCTGACCGCAGAGAGCAGGATACTCAGGAAGACCAGTACAGGTGAGCGCTGGGTCTGGTACAACCCGCCAGGGCGCAGGAATGAAGTCACCGACTGCACCGTGTATACGCTGTTTTGCGCGTATTCAATTGATTTGCATAAGTACACAAAAAGCATGTGGGACAGATTGGAGCAATCTGTGCAACCGCTGACAGGCGATCTATTTCAGGCTCAGGCGGCAGATGAAGATGCTCCTGCAGTCGTCGAGAAAATAGCCAAGCACAAGCAGAAAACCGTTTGTGTACCAAAAGTGCAGAGACAGCATCATGGCTTTGGCAGAGACGGATGGAACCTGTGAGCAAGGCCGATGATGCCTCCCTGAGCGAGTATCTGGTCAAGTGCATGACCCAGACCATGGCTGATGCCGGTATCGATGTCTCGCTGGCCAGCTCGATAGCGGCACAGGTGGAGGATGAGATCTGCAGGCGTTACGGATGCGACAGGCACTATATACCCGCGCCAAGAAAAAAAGCGCGCAATGAGCGGGTGTTGAAGTTGTGGCGCCAGGGGGTGTCAAGATCGGATATCGCCAAGCAGTGTGGCGTGTGCTCCACCACGGTAGACAGGGTGATAAGCGACAGCCTGAAGAAGCAATCTGCGGGGTTTGGCAGGGCAGAATGGAATTTGTGAAAATTATAAACCCAAATTGCCCCATTTTTTGCCTAAAAATGGGGCAAGGTTTTGGCTAGGCTATCGAGAATGTCATACTCCCAAGACGACCTCGATAAGATCAAATCCGCGATTGCCAGCGGCCGGCTGACGGTTCGCAGCGGTGACGATATGGTCACCTACCAGTCGATCAGCGAGATGATCAAGGTCAAGGACATGATCGAGGCTGAGCTGTCCGCGGCCAGCGGCAGCAAAAAACTCTACCCGCGATACCAGGTCGCGAGCTTCTCCGATGAATAGGCGCGTTATCGTCAAGTGGCGTGGCGGGGCCCCAGTCCAAGCCTACTATGAGGCGGGAAAGTCTGATCCGCAGCGCAAGCAGCGGCGGGAACGAGGTTCTGCCGATACCGCCGTCCATCGCGCTGGGGCCAGCTTACGCGAGCAGGCCCGGCACCTGGATCAAAATCATGATCTTGCCCGTGGCGCGCTGAATACCCTGGTGCAAAACATCGTCGGACCCCACGGGATCCAGGTGGAGCCGCAGCCGCGTACCCGGTCAGGCGAGATACATGACGACCTCGCCAACCAGATCCAACAGCTCTATGACGATTGGGCCATCCGCCCGGAAGTCACCTGGACACACGACTGGGCATCGGCTCAGCGGATTGCCTGCCGCACCTGGCTGCGAGATGGCGAGATGCTGGCGCAGACCATCGGCGGATTGCTCCCAACGCTCGATCATGGCACCCGTGTTCCCTATTCGATAGAGCTGATAGAGCCCGACCTGCTGCCCCTGGAATTTAACACCGATAGCAATCCGCGCATCATCGCCGGCATAGAGGTCAACGGCTGGAAACGGCCTGTCGCCTATCACATCTATAAACACCATCCTGGGGATGCCCGGCTGTTTTTGCGCGGCGCCAAGATCAAGCGCGTCTCAGCTGACCGCATACTGCACTTGAAGCTGATCGACCGTATCGGTCAGATGCGCGGTGTCTCGATTTTCGCCTCTATCATGCTTCGCTTGGATGACATCAAGGATTATGAGGAGTCAGAGCGCATCGCCGCGAAGGTTGCCGCCAGCATGTCGGCATACATTCGCAAGGGCGCGCCTGATATATACGAGCCGGTGATAAATGATGCAGGAGAAATCACACCGCGCGATTTAAAGTTTCGCCCTGGGATGATCTTCGATGACCTGACCCCAGGCGAAGAGATCGGCACCATCGACACCAACCGGCCCAACACGCAACTGGAGCCGCACCGCAACGGCCAATTGCGCGCCGCGGCCAGCGGGATTTCACTCACCTATTCCAGCCTCTCGAAGGACTACAACGGCACTTATTCTGCACAGCGGCAGGAGCTGGTCGAGGGCTATGGGGCCTACGGCGTGCTGTCGAGTGAGTTTATCGGCCAATTCGTCAGGCCAAATTACCTAAGACTCATCGAGCTGGCGCAGCTTTCCGGGCTGCTGACGCTGCCGGCGGACATCGATGCGCTGACCCTGGGCGATGCCCTGTATGTCCCCCCGCAGATGCCATGGATCGATCCAGTCAAGGAGTCCGTCGCCTGGGCCAATCTTGAAGATAATCTGTATGCCAGCGGCCCGGAGATCATCCGCCGGCGTGGGCTCAATCCGAAAGACGTTCTGGACAATCAGCGCCGCTGGGAAGAGCGCAAAAAACAACTTCCATCCAAGCAAGATAGCGCCGCGCCAGGCGGTAATTCGTCGGCGAACGCGATGGCGTTTGAACTCATCAAAAGCGAACAGGAGCAGCCTTAGTCATGCCCAAAAAACAGAAGACCCATACCACTCAATGGTACGAAATCAAGGCCGCAGGAAAAAATCAGGCGGAGATCCAGATCTATGGAAACATCGGCTCTTCTTTCTGGGATGAAGAGTCCGTGACCGCAAGACAGCTAATCGATGACCTCAAGACGGTCCAAGGAAGGGATCTCGAGGTACGCATCAACAGCGTCGGCGGCTCGGTCTCGGACGGCATCGCCATTTTCAACGCGCTGCGGCGCCATGATGGGGCCGTCACCACCCGGGTCGATGCGGTGGCCTACTCAGCCGCCTCGCTGATCGCCATGGCCGGCAAGGATGTCGTTATGGCGGATAACGGCCTGTTGATGATCCACGCGCCAAAGACAGATATATATGGCAACGCCAAGGAACTGCGCCGCAGGGCCGATGTGCTCGATAAGTATTCTGATGCCATGACCGGCGCCTATGTGCGGGATGGCGGCCCCGGTAGGGATGAGATCGACGGCTGGCTCAAGGACGGCGAGGACCATTATTTCACAGCGGCCGAGGCCATGGACCTCGGTCTGATCGATGGCACCACAGAATCTATCGATATTGCCGCTTGTGGCGATATCGATTTTGGGGAGTTTGTTCCTCCCACCATGGCGGCCCAGCCCGCCGCCCATCCGCAATCTAAACAAGAGGAGGCAGCGATGCCCAGACCAACAGATAAGACCCAGGCGGGCAAGCCAACTGCCGCCAAAGAAACCGCGCCCGTCAATATCAGCGAGATCGAGACCGCCGCCGCGAAGAAGCGCGACAGCGAGATCAAGGCGCGCAACGCGGAAGTGATCGCCGTGCTGAATCCGCATATGCATGTCGAGGGCATGGCAGAGCTGAAGGATCAGGTGCTGGCCGACCCCACCGTCACCGTGGCAGAAGCGCGCAAGCTGGCGCTGGAGGTGGTCGGCCGGGGCTATGAATCCCTGGCACAACCCGCCGCGCATTGCATCGAAGACGAGCAAGACAAGCGCATCGATGGTGTCACACAGATCATCCTTGCCCGCTCCAACCTGAAGGGGCCTGACGGCAAGCGCATTCAGACGCGTGATAACCCATGGCGCGGCATGACCCTGATGGATATCTCACGCGACTGCCTGGCGCGGGCCGGCATCGATGCCCGCGGCATGAGCAAGATGGATGTCGTGGCCGCAGCCTTCACGCAATCGACCAGTGATTTCGGCGTGCTGCTGGAAGACGCGATGCACAAGGCGCTGTTGGCCGGCTACAACTCCACACCTGATACCTGGTCTCGATTCTGCTCTATCGGCACGGTCTCCGACTTCCGCGCCCATAATCGCTACATGGTGGGATCGCTGGGTAATCTCGAGGATCTGACCGAACTTGGGGAGTTTCGCAACAAGGCCATCCCGGATGGCCGAAAGGAATCCGTCAGCATCGGCACCGTTGGCAACATCATCAATATCAGCCGCCAGGCCGTTATCAATGATGACTTGGGTGCGTTCATCGGGCTGAGCGCTTCCCTCGGACGTGCTGGCCGGCGCACCATCGAATCCAAGGTATACCAGACCCTGGCGCTCAATTCCGGTATGGGCCCGACCATGAACGACGGTCTGGCGCTGTTCCATGCCACGCACAAAAACATTGCCGGCACGGGCGGCCCCCCCTCGGTGGCCACGGTTGAATCCGGCGTGCTCGCCATGGCCGCACAGACCGATGTCTCCGGTAATGACTTCCTGGATCTCTCACCCACCGTCTGGCTCGGACCCAAGGGCCTCGAGGTCACCGCGCGGGTGCTCAACGCCTCGACAAGCGATCCGGATGCCCCGGCGAAGACCAAGAACGACAACACGCCGAATCCGTACCAGAACTATTTCGCCGATCTCGTGGCCACGCCGCGGCTGAGTGGAACGGCCTGGTATCTTTTCGCCGACCCAGGTGAGGCTCCCGTCATCGAGGTCTCTTTCCTTGATGGTGAGCAGCAGCCATTCCTGGATATGCAGGAAGGCTTCTCCGTGGACGGTGCACGCTACAAGGCGCGTCTCGACTTCGGTGTTTCAGGTGTCGGCTACGAGGGCGCAGTCTACAACGCCGGCGCATAATCCATCCGCTTAACAGGGCGGCCACCTAGCCGGGTGGCCGCTGATAAACCAATACTGAGGAAAAACGATGGCCAATAACATATACAACTCCAACTACATGCATTCCTTGCAGTGGACCAATAGCACCGGCGTCGACGTTCTTTCTGGCGAAATCGTCGTAATGGGTGCGTCGGCCGATGCCACCCTGGGTGTCGCGCTGGTCGATATCGCCGCAGGCGCCAGCGGTTCGGTCGGTATCGATTGCGGCGTGCAGGCCGCCAAGGTATCCGCCGCCGTTTTCGCTGATGGGGAATCGCTGGTCTGGGATTCGAGCGCGGCCGCTTTCGATGATAACGCGGCCACGCCTGGCGCAGGCGATGTGGCCGGTTCATGCCGTGCCGATAAGTCGGGCGCGAGTTCTGAACTCACATGCGAGGTCTGGCTGACGGGCATTCCCGGCGTGCTGACCTGATAGCGTAACGTCAAAGAAAACAGCATCCGTTCGTTTGAGCGGGTGCTGTTCAAAACAATTTAAGCGAGATAGCAAATGATGACTGGATGGCCGGATAAACACCCGATCTGGCCGCCTGACCCCTACGACAACTTTATACACAGATGAAAATCGAGCTGATCCGCGTCGCCCACACAGAAGACGGAACATTCGGTGTGTTGAAAGCCGATGGCATTCCTTTCGCGGTGACTGTCGAGCGCAAGTGGGCGGAAAACCAGCGCGGCCTATCCTGCATCCCAAGTGGCGTATACCACGCGGTACGGTGTCGTGATTCTGCCGAATACGGACACACGGACTCGCCAAAATTTGGCGACACGTTTGTCATAGAAGATGTTACGGGTCGGTCAAACATCTTGATCCACAAAGGCAATATCGATGATGACACGCACGGCTGCGTCATCATCGGTGAAGAGTTCGGCCTGCTCAATGGCAAGCCGGCCGTGCTGTCCAGCTCAAAGGGGTTTGCGAATCTGAAGGCGCTCACCATCGATAGAAATATCAATGAATTTGAATTAACCGTGAGGTCCGCATGAATCATCATATCCACGCATCATGGATCACCGTGCCCTTATTTGTGATTGTTGTGCTGTGCACCTGGGCGATGGTCATTTATGCCGCCTTTGCCGGTGGCACGCTGGAATTCACTGCACAGAACTCGGGATATTATGAGGTGATGGTGGGAGATCAGAAGGTTTCCCAACATACCACCGAACGCGAGGCCTGGCAGAGCGCCGCCAATCAAGCGATGGCGGGTAGGGCGGACGTGCGGGTTGTGCATGATTTCGTGGCGACAGTGACCTACACCCCAGATACTGGATCGCCGGTAGCCGCCACCCAGCTGTCATGGACGGCCCCAACCACCCGAGCGGACGGCTCCGCGCTGGCGCCTGAAGAGATAGGCGGTTATCGGATCTATCACGGCGCCTCAGCTGACAGCCTGACGATGGATATCGATATCAAAGACGGCGCGACCCTCAGTTATACCTACACGCCGGCGGTGTTTGGCTATTTCGCGGCCACGGTATACGACACCGATGGCAATGAGAGCGTGTTCTCTAACATCATTCACAAGGTGAAGCCGCAATGAATATCTTGGGCAAAGTCGCAGAGTTTTTATCTGGCGGAGTTGGGTCTAAGGTCATGGATATCATAGATCGACAGTTCCCTGGGAAACTGACTGCGCAAGAACGTGCCGAATTGGATTTGTCGCTGCAGCGGCTCGATGCCGAGCGAGAAAAAGAAGGGAACAAAGTGATCATGGAAGCCAGCAAAGCTCTTAATGCGCGCATTGCCGAATACGAGGGCACCGCAGCCGACATAAAGAGTATGTTTATCGTCGGACCGCTGGTGATCATGATCCGCTCGCTATTTCGTCCCATATGTTCCTACGTGACGCTGTATCTCGATTACTATTATTTTGTCCTAGGAGGCTCCATTGATTGGCAAGATGGCACCTCGACCTTGTTGCTTGTCATTAACCTGATTGTCCTTGGGTTCTGGTTCGGAGAGAGAACGATAAAAAACCTCATGCCGTTATTCATGGCCTGGCTTGATGGCTCGAAACGGCAACCCAAAAGGGCGGAATAAATGAGCGAATATCTTGGCGTAGAAAGGCGTGACGATGAAAATGCCCATCTGAATGAAGCACAACGACACCCTGGGCAGATGAGTCTTGTGATATCCGGCAACAGAATGCCGATGCTGGCGATTATCACCATGATCGCGTCGCTGTTAGTCTCGGTGGTATACGCGACCGTCTGGCTGACAAAGCTGGATGACCGGATTCTCAAAGAATCTGAAATCAATGGCCAACAACGCCAGCTACTGGCGCAGCATAGCAAACTGCTGAGCCGCGCCATCTCGGATCAAAAGCAGACCGCTTTTATTTTGAATCAACTGCTTGCCGCAATGAAAAAACAGTAACGCATAAAATTCAGTGGACATAATGGAGACATTTCATGACAGCAAAAACAGACTATCTCGAAGACAAAATCATCGGCCACATGTTCCGCGGCACACCGTACACGGCCCCGACAACGCTGTACATCGGCCTGTTTACCGCGGCGCCTGGTGAAGCCGGCGGCGGCACGGAGGTCAGCGGCGGCGGTTATGCGCGTGTGGGCGTGGCCAACAGCGCCCTGGAGTGGGACGCCACGGTGGGCGGCAATGGCACCACCAAAAACACCAACGCGATCACATTCCCGGCGCCGACGGCCAACTGGGGGTCGGTGACGCACTGGGGCATTTTCGACGCCGCCAGCGCGGGCAATCTGCTGGTCTATGCGGCACTCACAACGCCCAAGACGATCAACAACGGCGACGCCGCGCCGTCCTTTGCCGCTGGGGCACTGAGTTATCAGGAAGACAATTAGAAAATGCTTTTTGGTATAGCCAAATCCATCGTTGGCGGTATCACTGCCATGCGCAGCATATATCCACAAGGAGGTGACAAAGATAATCAGACCCTAAGATCATTCCCTCCACAGATACTAATGGTGATGGGATACCAGATCAATTTGAAATAGATAATGGATTTGATGTAGGTACGATTGATCCTTTTGCAATTGCACCAAGTAGCTATCTTTGGGTAGAAGAATACATTAACGGGTTAGCATAATGAGTGCTTTATTTGATACTGATCTCACTGAAGTCTTTGATTTTGAGGGCAGTGGTAATGCCACAAAGAGTGCAGCCCATAATCTAACTGAGGTAAACACTCCAGGATACACAACGGCGCTTGCTCCAGGTGGTAGTCAGAGTACACAATTAGTCGCTGCTAATTCTGAGTATTTCACCAGCGCAGATAACGCTGATTTTGATTTTGATGGAGGAGATTACTCAATCTCGTTTTGGATTAATTTTTCAACAGCTTATGGTGCTAAGATAGCAGCTAAGGGAGGATTATTTGATAATGATGGATGGCAATTACAGATAGATTCGTCTCCAGGGGGAGATCTATTCAATGTGCGTCACGAATCACAGGCAAATACTGCTAATTCATATGCTGATTTTGCTCTTATAGAAGGTACAACATATCATGTGGCCTATGCTTTTGATTCAACTGCAGGGACTATCACATGGTGGATTTCTGAAGCATCTTTTGGTGACAAAGTTAATGGGACATCCACTACAATGTCATTTCCCGCCGGAGCAAATACAGCAGCATTATTTGTTGGGGCATTAGATGCAACAAATACTTTAGATGGCATATTGGATGAATTCTCTGTATTCAAAGGCTATATATTAAATAGCGTTGATGCTCAAAGTATATTTGATGGGACATGGAGAGCAACTGCAGGCGCTGCATTAGTCGGTGATGCCTTATCCTCTGCCCTAGCGATGGGCGATATTACCACTGCTATTCCACTGGCAGGCGCGGCTCTAGTGGTATCGAATGCTGCCGCTACACTATCTACTCAGATCGACATGCAAGGCGCAGCCATTGCATCGGCTGATGCAACCGGCGATCTGACGGTACAGATCAGCATGTCCGGCAGTGCCCTCGCCCAGGCCCTGGCCAGCGCCGGGCTGGACACCGCGATCCAAATGGCCGGTGCAGCAAGCGGCCAGGCATCGGCGAGCGGCGAGCTGTCGGGCGCGGCGGCGCTGTCCGGCATCGCCCAGGCCGTGGCCAGCGGCACGGCCGACCTGACGATCCAGATACGCCTCGACGGCGCGGCGATCTCCAGCGCGCTGGCAAGCGGCACCCTGGCCGGCAGTGCCGCGGCCTTGGCCGGTGCCGCAATGGCTCAGGCCACGGCACAATCCACGCTGACCACGCAGATCCCTGTCATCGGCCATGCCCTGGCTGCTGCCGCCGCCGCGGGTGATCTTTCCACGGCCATCCCTGTGGATGGTATCGCCCAAGCGATAGCCGATGCTCAAGGCGTCCTGACGACACAGATACCGCTGGCCGGTAGTGCTGCCTCAGTGACTACTGCTATCGGCGATCTTGATCTTTCACTTCATCTTGATGGTGCGGCTATAGCTCAGGCCCTGGCGTCCGGTGACCTGACGACCAAGATAATACTTAATGGTGCAGCCTTGGCGTCTGCACTCGCAAGCGGCAGCCTGGCCGCACAAATGACAGGAATGTGTGATCCGATCTCAGCGGACATCAATACCATGCCGCTGACAGCGGATATCAATACCATGCCACTGACAGCGGAGGCATGCATCAATGGCTAATTCCATCCGGACACTGGTCACTGGTGATGACATTGCGGTGCCTATCGATCTAACAAAAACAAAAGTGAAATTCAGCATAGGCATAGGTGCGACCGTGCGCACGCGCATCGTCTCGACGGATCATAAAACCGCGCTGACGGGCATCACCGCATCGAGTAATACCGCCTCCGGCGCTGACTGGCCGAATTCAAGAATCGTTGCCGAATTTGCGAAAGCTGATACGTCAGGAATCACGACCCAGGGGCTCGCGCTGATCGAGATCGAAGTCATCGACAACGGGGCCACAACAACCTGGTTTGCTGTCGTGAATCTTGTGATAGGGCAGATCGACTGATGACGACGCCATTCCAGGATGATGTCGCTAATCTCAATGACGAGATCATGGATATGTTCGGCATCCCCATGACGATCGGCGGTGTACCTGTTATTGCTAAATTTGTCGAGCCACTGAAGGCCATCTATCGGGAAGACGGCAAGATGCCGAGGCCGGCCATCGATATCAAGACAGACGACATCGCAGCGATTGACGTTTCCTCTGGGGTCGC
>Ga0114931_10009689_pt1 | contig 11516 bp, 8 predicted proteins | sample 2SBtaG_FD_89579 | JGI IMG/M metagenome (GOLD analysis project Ga0114931, IMG submission 89579) | Deep subsurface microbial communities from Kolumbo volcano to uncover new lineages of life (NeLLi) - 2SBTROV14_V59a metaG | ecosystem: Environmental > Aquatic > Marine > Volcanic | place: Kolumbo...
GGCGCAAACAAGCAAACCAATCCTTGAAAACCGGGACGGCAAAACATTACAGGACAAGGATGTATTTTTGAAAAAAATAATCGCTATTGTCGAAACAAATAGGTCGGACAAGACTTTTGGGGTTGCACAATTGGCTGAACAGATGGGCATTTCGCAGGTCCACCTCAATCGCAACCTGCAATTTTATATCGGCCAAAGTGCACGAGCTTTTCTAAGGACCAATAGATTGGAGCACGCAGCTAGCTTGCTAACTGTAACCTCTTATTTAGTTTCCGAAATCGCAGGAAAGGTTGGGATCAAAAATGTTTCTCATTTTAACCGCGTTTTTAAAGAGCATTTCGGTGTTTCACCATCTGCCTATCGCAAACAGAATTCGTAACTGAGGAAGAATACGTGCTCCAGCACACTGCTCAACGAAAAACGTGACTCGAAATGACGTTGCAACGTCAGCAAAACATTCAAAACAGTAATCTGGTGACTTGTTCGGAACAGTAACCGCAGTAAGGGGGGAACCGCAAATGTACAGAATGACCATTTCTTACAACATCGCCATCATCGACTTTCTGATCGCGATTATGGTATTTGGGCTCTACTTCAAAAAACGCAGATGGTCTGGCTTTCTACTTTTCGGCTTGCTTACCCTTTCCGCGGCTCTCTATAGTAGTATGTCCAGTTTGATTCAGGCCCATCTTGATGAGCCTGAAAACTTACATATTTTCGAATTGTTCGCGTTTTGTGGACTAAATCTGATGATCGTCTTCCTGCTTCATTTTACGACTGCGTTAACCGACTGGAAGAAGAGGAAACTCTGTATCATGGGCTATGTTGGTGGTCTAACCTTATGTACCATGGCTATTTGTGATTTTCACATCTACCAGCCCGCGTTCAGACATTATGACCTTGCTTTTTCTGAGTTAGATTTGGTTACCGGCACGCCGGACCTTGGTTATCACGTATTTTCCATTCTTAGTGTAGCAACCGTCGTGTACTGCCTCTTTAGTTTGAGAACCGCGGTTGCCGCCGGCACCGTTTACCTCTGGCCAATTTTCTTAGGCGTCCTGTTAATGCTGCTGAGCGGAAGTTATGATCTGCTGTGGAAGCAAAAATTCATCACCAAATCGATTTTTCCTATGTTCGAGTTTGGCTTTCTGGGGTTCATTATCTCCCTCGCCGTTTCGGCAATTATGAAATATGCAGATGAGTCATCGCAATTGGACAACTTAAATAACGAATTTACCTCAAGTGAAAAGGAACTCTCAGAGTTGCAAGAAAGCATTTTTCAGCAGCTCACACGCTCAACTATAAACGGCACGCCTATGCAGGATGAGTCCCACGACAACACGGAGAAAGTGTTGAGCGACAACTTTGCCGATGAAAAATTCACGCCAACCAAATTCGCCGCCCTCATGAAGATGTCTCCTGTTCAGCTTAATCGAATGCTTAAAAAAACAACAGGCAAGACTACCACCGAGTACATCCGCAGCTACCGCCTGAAGTGTGCCGCTGAAATGCTGGTAACGACCTCGTCAAGCATAACTACGATTGTCTTTGAAACCGGATTCAACAGCGTGTCTTATTTCACTAAGTGCTTCAAAAAGGAATTCGGGAAAACGCCCTCTGATTATCGAAATAGTAGAAGGGCAGGCAATCGGTAAGTCAAAAATTGCTTGTTTGACCTTCAGCCCGCCATCTTCGCTAAACTGTCTGACGACAGACTGCCACGGGGGCACAGTTACCTATTGGGGTACATACAGACGCACCGTAAAACGGAAAAATGTGAGACATCCATCCTCAAACTGCAAGAGTTCACCGGCGAGGCGATAAGGTTCTAGTAGCGCGAAAATGGCGTCAAACACGACAGAAATATCTTAATAGTTTCATCCAAATCTTCCCTTCTATTCTCCCTAAAATGTTAGATTCAGCAAAGTTTCTGTCGCTGGAGTGCAAGATCGGCGACTTCAATATTATTACATTTTGATTACACTGGATTGACAGGATAGTGATGGTGTGTAAAGTGTAAAATTTTTTTGAGTCCAAAATTCATCCACAATACTCTACCAAAGACAGGAGTATCTCCAATGAATAGGAGCAGGTCAATTATCGTCGGAGCCTTTATTGTTTTAATCGCTGTTTATGCAGGTTTCAAGATCTATGCTGCAGGCATTGCAAAAGAGAAAATTGACACGGCCCTGGTCGGAGTAGAGGCGTTTGTCAAAGTCGAATATAATGATGTGAGTGTCGATTTACTGAACCGAAATGTTCACATCACGGATGTTGTGATTCTCCCTGCCGACTCGCAAGAGCCCCTGAATATTGCGGAAGTCGTCATCTACGATATTGACCAGACCTCTCAAATCCCAACTTTTCTAGAGATTGCTGCTAATGGCATTGAGATCGTTCCGGACAAAAAAGACGCGCAAACATGGCAAGAGCTGGGCATTTCCGACAAGATAAAGTTGGATTTTTCCGGTTCATACCAATATGAAAACGATAGCAACCAACTGAATCTTGATAAAATAAACTTTCGCGGGCAGGACATCGGTGAACTAAATATGGACCTGTTCTTGGGTGATCTGCCAGGCATGACAAACGGTCTGGCTGGTCTTCTGTTTACCTACCCAATGATCACGCTGCACCGGGCGAGAATAAACATTAAGCCAGATGCCTCGTTGATTGAGAGGTACATGGAGGTCGAGGCCGCGAATGAGAACAAAAGTGTGGATGAACTTAAGAAAGAAGCTTTCGAAGGCATCGATAAGCAAATAGCGCTGGTAAATAAAGACTTCATGCGAGATGCGCTGGAGGCGCTAAAAGACTTTATCGACAACCCTGACCAACTTAGCATTAGCCTCGCGCCAGATAGACCCTTGTCAATTCAAGAACTGGTGAAAATGAATGGTCCGGTCAGGGTGGCGGAAGAGCTTAAATTGAGTGTTACGAATTGAGCTATTGGCTTATGGCAATTAGCTTTTAGCTATCCATAATCAAATATTACAAAAAGGAGGGTAGGTTCCAATGTCAGAAAAACCACGAATATTCATCTTGATTCTTTGCATCGTTTTGACCGGCAGAAATTTGACTTACGCCCAACGCCAGGTCGGAATTCCGTTCGAAAAGAAAGCCGCGGTACTTTTACGGTTCGCGGAGCCGTACGAAACAATGCGCGTTTCTTTTAAGGAGAGAGACCTGTCGACCAATATTTACACGGAAGTACGTTTGTCGGATGCTGTTGTTTTTGAGAACAAGAAGGGCAAGCCAGCCGACGCTTCGGACTTTTTTCCCGGCATGGAAGTACTCATCGATGGAAAAAAATCGCGTCGCGGTTTCACATTCAAAGCAGTTCGCTTACAGACTGCACTAAGTGACTGGCAGGTAAAAAACCTGAGGGGGCTTTACGAGAAATTCGAAGACCCGGTCGCCACCATCGACGGCCGCCGGGTTGTTCTTGCACCTGGTGCAACCGTCCAGGGCCTCGGGGCTTGGAAGGACGAACCCTTTCCAAACTTCGATTATATGCAGCTAGGTTCGTTTGTAGAAATCGAGGGTTCGCGGGACGCAACCGGACTCATTCAGGCCCGCACAGTCAAAACTTGGCCGAATCTTCTCACCAAAGAGGATAAAGCGATAAAGCAGGCCATCGCCAGCGGACTGCAAGTCCCTGAGACACTCAGTGGCGGCCAGATGACCGTCGGGGGCATCAACTTCCGGCTGACGCGTAATCTTGACTTGCAGGCCTTTGTGACGGAAGTCGGTTACAACCTCATCCCCAAATGGACGGAAGAACTTGCCGACGACGATCCCACCAAAATCGAGTATCGTTTTTATGTGGTGAACGACCCTTCATTTAATGCCTCGGCATTTCCCGATGGTACTGTGATTGTCCACACCGGCCTCCTGCACACCGTGGAAAACGAAGCGCAGCTTGCCGCTGTGCTGGCGCACGAAATCGCCCATGTGACCCATAAGCATGGGCTGCAGCGGTTTCGGGAGCAGAAAAAAGTCAAAAAAGCTAAAAAAGGTTCCGGGCTCTTTAAAAAAGCATTTACGAAAGTGACTGGCAATAATATAAATACAGACACTATCGAGGTAGAAGGTTTTAGTGTTCCAACCGACATGGTTACCAAACTCGGAGTAGGGGCCCTTTCCAACTCATTCAGCAGGGAGCGTGAAAGCCAGGCCGACCGGGTCGGCCTGTTTTATATGGTCGAAGCAGGCTATGACCCACGCGAGGCGGCAACGATGTGGACACTTCTGGCGGAGAGAACAGCAGATCCCGCTACTACCGAACTACTCGATACTGCAGTAATAAAAGAAAAAATCGAGAAAAAGTTTGCTAGCATTTATTCCTCTCACCCGGAGGCGGTGAAGCGCGCCCGCAGCATCAATATTGAAATTGCGGCCAATTATTCCGGCCAAGACCTGTCGCAGCTTACCACCGGCGCGGAAACGTACCAGCGCATTCGCGATTTGGCGGCAAAATAACTGGAAAGAACGATAACTCAGACAGGGATCCAAACCCTGTCTGAGTTAAGTCCCGAAACGCCAATAGATTTGTGCCAATACCGCAATTTTAAGGAGGAGTAAGGAGATGAAGCGTTTCAACGTTCGATTTATGTTTGTGATGTCTATCGTATTTATAGTCGGGGTCTCTTGTTCAAAAGAAAGAGAGATTACTACAGAGAAACTGCAAAAAGGTGAGGATGGAGTTGTTTATGTGGTCGGTGAAGAAAAACCCTACACCGGAAAGGCTGTTTTTGAAGGTGAACAAAAGCGTAGGGAAATAGCCTATAAAAATGGAAAATTAGACGGATTGGCCAGCCGATGGTATTCTGATGGACAGAAGAAATCTGAAACCAACTACAAGGATGGTCAGTATTCCGGACCTTATCGAACTTGGTACCGCGACGGGCAACAAGAAAAGGAAGGGTCTTACAAAGCTGGTAAGGAAGATGGGCAATGGGTCTTTTGGTATCCTGGTGGACAAAAACAAGGAGAAGGCAACTATGAAGATGGAAAACGAATAAACCAATGGACTCTCTGGGCCCCGGATGGACGAAAATTAGAGACAGGTGTCCTAACCGATAACGACGGCAATGCCTACCAGACGATAAAAATTGGCAACCAATGGTGGATGGCAGAAAACCTGAGAGTGACACGTTACCGCAACGGCGACGCCATTCCCAAGGTAACGGAGAGCACAGCTTGGAAAAACTTGAGAACTGGCGCTTGGTGTAATTATGATAATAATGCAGATCACGGGAAGATTTATGGATTGCTTTACAACTGGCATGCGGTAAATGACCGTCGTAGTATTGCGCCTGAAGGCTGGCATGTACCCGCCGATGAAGAATGGAAACAACTGGAACTGGATATAGGAACCGATGAAGGAGGTAAGTTGAAAGAAGCTGGCACCGCGCACTGGAACAGCCCGAATGAGAAAGCCACCAATGAAATCGGTTTTTGGGCAATAGCAGGCGGCGACCGCAACAGCATTGGTAATTTCATCAACATCGGTGACGCTGCCTACTTTTGGTCCTCTACCGATGGCGGTCGTGACAGCGCGCGGTACCGGGGTCTGAGTCACAATGCTTGGGACCTCACCCGCGGCTACGGCAACGGTGCAGCTAAGCAATCTGGTTTTTCAGTGCGCTGTGTCAAGGATTGACAAGTTGACTATGGGTAAGCGGCGAAACCCAGTCAAGAAACGTAGGGTTGGTTTCGGAGTATGCAAAAATCGAATTAATCCGTATTCCTTATAATGTTCTATTTAGAGGATTACCTGGAAAGCTGCATTTGATACAAAGTTGGTTAGTATATTATCGCTGTTCGTGCTCATAACTGCTTGCGGCGGTCCTTCTGAAAAAAGGCGAAACTCGTGGGCACCTGGGAAGTGAACAAAGGCTTCGCAGTTGCAAAAACGATATTCTCTGAGGATTTTACATTCTCCGCTCAAGTGGTAAGCTTCTTCGGCGGAAAAACAGCAACAGGTATTCTTCGTGCCGATGCAGAAGCCGGAACTCGGATATCTGGCGTTACATCAAGGCACCATACTCATTTCATTCGGGAACTTATTTCTAAATTGGGGAGGGCGTTATAAACTCAGAGACGGCACAAAACTTGTTTAAATACCTGCTCATCACTGGACAAGTGGCTCTGATGATCAGGATAACTTTTCGTATCGATTTGTCAACCACTTTGGCATCAGGATATCGCATGGTTTGGCTCACAATCCCTTTGATGTTCGCGTTTACATATTGGCAGGGCATTGGTTTAAGGAAAATAACGTTCGATACAATAACTGGAAAAGTCCAAATAATCTCAGTGCTTTTAATATTCCTTGTATCTTTTGTCGGTGGCTTGTATTACTTGCTCAGTTACGATAGCTACCTCGAGAGGATGCCATTCTTAGTTGATTTGGTAATTGTTGTTTTTTATGGAATATTCTCAGCGATTTTTGCAATACTAGGAACAAGTGTAGTGATATCCTTTTTACTTTTAGGGAGATTAGGGGCGGGTCTTGGATTTTGCATAGCGCTTCATAATTGGGCAAACGGTACGGTATTTCACCCGGGTGTTATTATTGAGCTTATTTTTGAATCAATGCCAGCGGACTGGATGTCAGTTATTGCTACAGTGCTGTGGTTTTCTATCTCAAATGGTTTGCTCCATTTCTCCAGTTTTCAGTCGTTGAAACCTCCGAATTGAGCAGTCCGGTGGAGACCATATAATAAAGACATGAAGAAACGCTTTGCCAAGCGTCCTCTTCAAAGGGGGATTAAGACTATTCTCCCTTTTGATGGAGAGAACATTTCACTGGCCAGAACAAGAACATAGGAATGTTGGTGGGAGGATTGCCAGACTACTCAAACCAGGTCCACATAGGGCTATCGCAAATGGTGGAGGTCAAATTATGAGCAAGACTGTATTTGGTACAAAGCTGGTTGGTTTGTTCGCGCTCTTGCTGCTAATACCTGCATGCGGCAGCCCTGCCGGACAAGAAGCACAACTGGTGGGTAAATGGAGCCGAGAACAGACAATGCGGGATGGGACTGTGATTGAGATTATTGAGGAATTTCGTTCCGACTACACATATTCTCTCTCGATGCCAACTCCTATGGGAGAAAGATTTAAGATGAACGGAAAGTGGCAACTCGAAGGTGATGAAATCCAAATTACACCTACAGATGCAACCGGACCAGAAGTTTTTGTGAAATTGGTAATGGAGATGGTGAAAAGTGAGATTGTTCAGCGAGAAAAAATAGAGCAACTGGATGAGTCGCAGTTGGTACTGCGAGAATACGATACAGAGACCAATAAATGGGATACTAGTTCCCTGACATTCAAACGCGAGGAACCGGGTAGTTAGCGCTGATTGTGCCCCACTTTGCCAGTGTCATCTGCAAGAATTTGAGAGAAGTATCAAAGCTTTCTTATTCAATGATTTTTGAGCAAAACGAGGTGAAATGATGAAAAAAGTAATCGGAATTAAGTTGGTTTGCTTGCAAGCACTGTTGCTGTTTGTAGTGGCTTGCAGCGGCCCATCCGGTCAGGAAGCGAAACTGGTGGGCCGTTGGCAAACCACCGAAATGCTCGCCAAAGCGATGGTGGAGTACCACGCTGACCACAGTTTGACGCTTTCTGCAGCGACACTCTTTGGCAGCTTCAATGCGAGCGGCACATGGCGACTTGATGGTGATGAGATTATTCATGAGGACATTCAAAGTACAACCGCCAGCAACAGCATGTTAAGCGCCGGCGAATCCGGCGGCCGCTCAAAGATTGTGCAATTGGACGATTCCAAACTGGTGGTGCGGCAATTCAAAAACGGTGACTGGAGCAGCGAGACCATTACCTACCAACGATTGCGGTAGTGTGACCAGTAATTGTTGCAACCCCCTTCTGATGATCAAAGCGGAGTTTCCCAAATGGTAGATCTTGACGTGCACGGCAATCCAATGGACCGGAATGTTCACGGCAACCGGCCACAGGATATTCACGGCAATGAGTTGGACCGGCCGTTGGTTGGACCGCCATCGACCGGTGGTGGGGTTTCCCAGGGTGGGTATGATTCGGCGGGTAATCCAGTTCAGGGCAGTTACACAGGCCCCAGCGCCGCCCCCGGAGGGGGTTGGGAGGTAACCACCACGCCCCGGTCTGTGATTTTTCTTAGACTTGGACTGCTATCACTGGCGCTCTGGGGCGCTGCGCTCTATTTTGATTGGACGGAGATACCGGTCATTCATGATCGGGGCTGGTTCTTGTATTCCGGAATCGTTTTGCTGGTTACCTTTATGTTCCCTGCGCAAGTTGGTGTTCTTGTTGCCTGTGCCGGCGTCTTGTGCGTCTTTGTTGGCGCTTGCCCACCCGGGGGCTTTGACCTGTCTGCTGCACCGTTGGGCAACTGGTTGGTTGGATTTGTTTTGGTAGGGATTGGATCGTGGGTCGCTTCACGCGGACGGTTGGAGTGAGGGTATGCGGTTGAATACGTATGTGCGGAACCGACTAATCCGCCAAACACATTAACTTTTTTCGGGGTGGAAGGACTTGAAAAGAAAATCAACTTTTATCGTGATTGCCGCTTTGTTGTTAGGTGCGGTATCCGTTGGGCTTGTCGCGAGTCCGCCATTGATGGTACATGAGCAAGCTGTCCATTTCCAATTGAACACGCTAGCTGCCGAACTTCTCTCTCATCAAAAAAGCAAATACCAAGCGTATGCAGAGATATGGAAACATATAAAACAGCTATCAGATGGCGGTTGGGATGAGGACAGCCCAGGGGTCCGAGTATTTCGCCATTTTTACCACCCTATAAGTACGGATGGGTATCCTGGTTTTAAAGACGCTGTATCCTGGGCATACGATAGCGGGGGCCTTACATTGGCAGGTGCAATCTCAAGCTACGAGAACGATAACAGTGCCCGTGCAGAAGACCTGAAGAAGGACGCATATACAAGCCTTGGCCATGTGGCGCATTTGATCGCTGATATGTCACAACCCGATCACGTCCATCTAGAACCGCACATCCATGAGACAAAGTACCTACCTGATGACCCTTTTGCGTGGGAGCCGTGGGTGAGGGACACCTACTTTGACACCCAAGACTGGAAGCAACTATCAGAGCAAATAAAGACTATGGAACCATTCTACAAAGGCTTTCAACTAGACGATTCAATGAAAGCTATGGCGTGGCGAGCATACCGCAAAAGCAGCTTCTCCGGATGGCTGCATAAAACCAAGGGACCAGGCAATGGTGCCACAGGCGAACTTGGTGAAATGTTTGAGGTGAGCTATGAACGGTTATTTACACCACCAGCTCAGAAAATACCTGCAACTGACACGTACAAAGCCAGAGAAATTCAACCTCCTGATGTTTATGGTTGGATCATTCGCAACAAAAAGAAAAACACAAACATGATCGCTTTCTTGCGCGAAGACAATGATGACGGAGGCGGTGTGTTCTCTGGCCCAAGTGAAACCAATCACCCAAATCTAAAATATTTGGTCGGAGATTTTTATGATATTTACACAGAAACTGGAACTCGTCGTCCTGCTACAGATAAGCCATATAAATTTTATATTGAGGATATCGAGCACGCAATTCCTGCAGAATTTCCTGTAGGTGTGCCAAATACAAGTGGTCACTCCCTAGCCTACTTCTATGCACACGATCTATTGCCATTAGCAGTCCGATACATCGCCGGCCTCTACATGCATTTCTACGATATCGTGAATGCGCCGCCGTATGTAAAGAAAGTCACCGCGAAACAGGATGGCGAGGTAAAATACGAGAACGAATGGAAAACTAAGGACAATCCTGCCTATATTCACATCCCAAAACCTTGGTTAGTACCAGCTTTCCAACCCTCAAGCCATTTTCTAAGAGAACCCTCGTCCAAAAATAAATCACTACCCTTAGACCCTGAAGGAAAAATCACGCTTGAAATTATCTTTTCAGAGCGGGTAAAAGGTGTCAAGGTAACCCTTGAAGACTTCCCCGACAAGTCGTTCGATGCTGTGGCTAAAAAATCCGGCTCACAAGGTAAGGTGGATTCGACGATCTGGGAAGTCACGCTTGAGAAGAAGGATCTAAGGAATGTCATCCCGCCCGATTCTACTACCATCAGCCGCACTTTGGAGATTACTGCAAAAGATGTCCAAAATCATCTCGATAGCCGCTCCCCATTAGGGGATGATCTTGATTCTAAGCCCAATTCTGTCGCGAAGGCCACTTACGAAGGCGTGCCGCATGATCCAACTCGTAGAAACAAGTACGGATGGTCCGGCTACACACCCGGTCCCGACTTGAACCATAAACTCACCTTTGGCAAGCCAGCCACACCCGTCATGTTCCTCTTAGACACCTCCGGCAGCATGGGTGGTGGCAAAATGCAGCAGGCGCAGCAGAGCGCGCTGCAAGCCCTGCAAACAATGCAGGAAAACCAGGAGCAAGGCGGGCAGGCATCCGTGGCGTCCATCAAAACCTTCGGTGGACCATGTAATCCGCAAGCAGCGCTACATCCAAGGCTGACCTTCACTACGGAACTCGACAAAGTTCGCACCGCATTAGCGGGAACTTTTCCTACCGGGGGCGCAACCCCGCTGCACCTTGCACGCACACAGGCCGAAGCCGAGGTTCGAACCTATTTGGAAGAAACCGGCATCGACGAGGGCAGCATCGTTCTGCTCAGCGACGGCATGGACACCTGCGGAAGCACCAGGCCCCCCGGTGTCTACAGCAGACCACCGAGGACAGCTGTGAAGCGAAAAACAATCCCTGTGAAACGCGGTCACAAACAGCAACAGCATCGGGCAAATGTGCGCTACCTTACTGTTGGTTTCGGACTGGTGCCTAATTCCCCAGCGGACCGCGACTTGCAGTATCTCGCCAGCGGGTCCGGCGGCCGCCACTTTAACGCCCAAAATCAAAGGCAGCTCACGCGCGCGTTCACGAAGCTGCTCAAAGCATATATTCCCAAATCCGCAACCAATCCCAGCGCTTTGTCACCGGCCGGCAAGAAATTCCTGCAAACCGGCAGCGCTGCGCTCAAGTCGCGTAACTACGGCGCGGCCCGCACCGCCTTTGCTGCTTACACAAAATCGGCCCCGGCAGACCCAGCCGGAGTTTTCAATCTGGCCCTGGCGCTGGAAGCGTCAGACCGCTATAAGAGCGCAGCGGCCCAGTACCGGCGCTATCTGCAACTGGCCACTTCGGCAACAGACCGCCAAAAGGTCGAGGCGCTCATTCCGGAGCTGGAGCAAGACTATGTAGAGTATTTTACTTACCAGGTAGAGATGATCAAAAACGACCACGTTTATCTAGAGAATTATTACCAACGCTTGTTCAACCAGAGCAACGCCACATTGGCTGCCGAGTTCTCGGGTTTTGTCAGGGAGAAAGGCGAGTTCTATCGCAACCTGCCGGATGCGCTGGAGCTGGACACGCAATGGCTCAAAAACGACACCCGCAGCCTGAGCAGCGGTATCAACAGGATTGCGAAGCACATCCATGACCCAAC
>Ga0114931_10009690_pt1 | contig 11516 bp, 13 predicted proteins | sample 2SBtaG_FD_89579 | JGI IMG/M metagenome (GOLD analysis project Ga0114931, IMG submission 89579) | Deep subsurface microbial communities from Kolumbo volcano to uncover new lineages of life (NeLLi) - 2SBTROV14_V59a metaG | ecosystem: Environmental > Aquatic > Marine > Volcanic | place: Kolumbo...
CTGAATCCCCATGTGCCCATATTTTTTATGATTTTCTGAATTATGATAATTGAAATTCTGGACTAAAGTTATCAATAAGCATGGAAAATAAAGCATGTGTCAAATTATAAGAAAATAATTGAAAAAATTAACAAATCAAAGGTAAAATGGATAAGATTACAGTTTTGCAACCCCTTTGGATTAATTCATCAACTTAGTATCCCTGCACAAGAACTGACAAAAGAGTCATTTGTTAATGGATTCCCATTAGATGGAAGCTCAATTTTGGGATTTACCGAGATTAATAATTCTGACATTATCTTAATTCCTGACCCTCAAACTTTGATAATTTTACCTGATTATTTTGATTCTTATAAAAACGACAAAAATTTCCATGTCTCTAAATCTGCAAGAATGTTTGCAAATATTCATCTAGGATTTGACGGAGGTAGATATTTGAAAGATTCAAGACACATCTCAGAAAAAGCTGAACAATTTGCCAAGAAAAATGGGTTTTCGAGTAAATGGGCAGCAGAAATAGAGTTTTTTATTTTTGATAAAACATCTCAAACAAAACAACGCTCTCAAATAACATCCATAGAAGCTCCTTGGAGTTCCAAAAACTTGGAAGATGCAATTCAAATAAAAAAAGGGTACTATCGGGATTCACCATCAGATACTTTAACAAATTTTAGAGATGAAGTTTGTGATGTTCTTGAAACATTTGGAATAAAAATCAAAGCACATCATCATGAGGTAGCAACTGCAGGTCAAAGTGAAATTGTTCTATCACATACTGGTCTTACTATAATGGCAGATGCTTTTGTAACAGGAGTGAAAACTATTCGTGAAATTGCTTCAAAACGTGAAATGATTGCAAATTTTAATCCAAAACCAATCCCAAATGATAACGGCTCAGCAGTTCACATTAATCAAAGTATCTGGAAAACAAAAAATAAAAAAAATTACAATGTATTTTATGATCCTTCAGAAAAGTATGCAGAACTAAGCCAAACTGCACACTACTATATCGGAGGTCTACTAGAACATGCCAGTTCTCTTTGTGCAATTACAAATCCTACAAAACAATCATACAAACGACTTGTTCCAGGTTATGAAGCCCCAACTAATATTGCATGGGGTAAAATGAATCGCTCAGTTAGTGTCCGAATTCCTGCACACAATAAAAAAAGCCCGGAAACTAAAAGAATAGAATACCGCCCACCTGATCCTACGTCAAATATCTATCTTGTAGAGTCATCTATTTTACTAGCAGGACTTGATGGAATAAAAAAGAAGATTCAACCGCCTGATCCCGTTGATGTAAATACATACAAACTTTCAGCCACTAAAATGAAATCACTTCACATCAAAAAATTACCTACATCTCTTAAAGAAGCAATTAATGCATTCCAATCTGACCATGATTTTCTTAAACCCATCATGGACGATGATTTTATTGAAATGTATGTTGAGCATCTAAAAAATTAGAACCTAATTTTTACACCTACATGCTTCCTTTTTATCCCAAAATAGTAGCTGAGTCCCCGTGGATCCATTTAGTTCCATAGCCAAGAACATCTTAGATTTTTCTTCAAATTCTGGTTTTTGAGGTTATTTGGACAATAATTGTCTGATTCGTGTTTTTTTAAAATGGACTAACACCTATTCATAGTTAGATTAAGTGGAGTTGCTTTATGATTCCAAAAAGTGATGGAAACCAAATCCTTACACAACTATCTGATACTAAAGAATTCTCATCTATTGTAAATAACGTTGCAATTATAAAAAATGCTAATTCATTAACTAAAAAATCTCTTGAATCAGTAATTAATGAAAATTTATTAGCAAATTTTCAAAAAATTGAAGAAGCAATACTAAATCTACAGAATATTTTTGAAGAAAATAAAAAATCAGTTAATCAAACACAAAATAATCATGTTGAGGAAATGTCTTATGTTTCATTATTTGAAATTCTAAAACAGTCTATTCCTGAGAACATTCCTTCTGAAATTTTTATTTCTCTTCCAAGACACGATTTTGCGATTAAAGGAATAAAGAAAAAATTGATAACACTTTTCTCAAGTTTAATTAGAAACTCCATTCAAGCAATGGAGACGAAGGGCACTATCACAATTAGAGCATTTGAATCAAATAAACAGATAAGAATTGAGATTGAAGATACCGGAAATGGAATTTCTGAAGAATTGATGAAACAACTTTTCACATCTCATACATCTACAAAAAAATATGGCACAGGTCTTGGTACAACCCTTGCAAAATCTATAGTTGATTTACACGGTGGAACCATTTCAGCTAAAAATAATCCTACAACTTTTACAATTCAACTACCAATCTATGAATGATTAAAACCTTTTTTTTAAAATTAAAACAACGAGAAATACTTGGAAAACACTAGAATCTAGGAACGATTGCCATAACATGAATTGTTTTCCACACCAATCACTCTACTACGCAGAATAACGGTTTCTCGTTATTTAATATACGTCAAAATCATATTTAAGATTGATCCAAATTTTTACTTGATGCCAACAAAAAGCTCTTACTTTTTCTATTTTCTAAAAACCATCCAAATTCTTGATCCTACAAAAATTCCAACTGCAGAAACTATCATTACAATCATTATTGTTTGTCCTAAATCAACTTCCAATCCAATTCGCCTAACTCCTTACTATTTTAGACATCATGTAATTCTTAAAGAATAATGCCGTAATACACTCATAAACAATGTCCGTATTAGAGAGTCATCTGAGAAAGATATTCCTATAATTTTTGGATTATTGTATGAACTTGGTCGCCCAAAACCAGAAAAAGATTCAGGTGTCGAAACTTTTAGAAAATTAGTTAAAAAATACCTTCTTGATTCTGATAAAAAAATACTTGTTGCAGACCTTGATGGAATTGAGATTGTAGGTATGGTGAGTGTGGTGTTACTACCAAGACTTAATCGTTCTACTTTGGAATTATACATTCCAGAATTGATAGTTCGACAAAAATATCAAAATCAAGGAATTGGCAGAAAACTCATCAATTCTTGCATTTCCTTAGGACAAAAGAAAAACTGTCATAGAATTAGATTGGAATCTGGAAATCAACGAAAAGAATCACATCAATTTTATAAAAATATGGGATTTGAACAATCTGGTCTTTCATTTACAAAGATTTTGGATTAAATCAAAAAATTGAGTTTTTGAACATTCTGTTGCTAAACAAATTTTATCGCACCATACCCAACAACTGAATCTGTATCTCCAGACACATCCCCACTTGTAGCATAACTAAGTAATTCTCCTTTTGTTGCCCCTAGATTTTTACACGCAATCATTGTAGATGCAATTGCTCCATAACCACATGCAGTAACTCTCTTTTCTCTAAGAACTTGATAAAACCTTTCAACATCCATTTCTAATATTGGCTCAATCAATGCTTTGTCTTGTTGATGGGCAAAAGAATTTTCTTCATAGTGTGTAAAATCTGATGATGCCACAATTATCGAATTTCTCTTTTTTGCAATTTCAGCGACAGCATTTCCTACATCTCTTGCAGTTTCTAAATCCTGAGCAAGTAAAATGATTGGAAGAATCTGAAATTCATTAGAAAATATTGATTGAAGCATTGGCACTTGAACTTCCAAACTATGATCTTGTGAATGAGAATAATTGTCAATTTCAATGACACTTGACATTTCCGATACATCTCTTGCAGCATCTGAATCTACTTTCACTAATCCTAAGGGTGTTGCCCATTTTACATCTGTGGCCGTAGCAGCATTTTCTCCTACTCCAAAATGATTTGGCCCAATAATTATTGCAAGTTCAGGATTCTGAGATGAGATTGATTTGTAAGAATGACATGCTGTTGGACCAGAGTATATATACCCAGCATGAGGGCAAACAATTCCAAATATCTTCTCTTCTGGTTCTATTTTTTGAGAACCTGGTCCATACTTATGCTCAAAACAAGTTTTGATCATATCTTCCAAATCTTCTTTATTTTCTGGGTAAAATTGTCCTGCAACAACAGGTTCTCTAATCATAACTAATCTAATACATTATTTTATAAAAAATCAGTAGATGATTCCCGCACTATCTTTCCATGGGGTGATTCTTCTTTGAAGATCACTCCTTCAAATCTTGAAATTTTTGTTGTCTTATCTTTCCATGCATCTTTTTCGAGTCCTGCCTTCTCACAAGTATATTCTAGAAATTCTTTAACATTCCAACCATATTCTGTTGGAACTTGTGGTAGTAGTAATCCTGAGGTGAATTCATTTTCTACAATTAATCCATCTCTACCGACTTTGATTATTGATAGATACTCATTTGGTTCATTAACATTGATCTCAGCAGGTGTGGTAAGTACTGTTACCTCAAAGACAATATGATCTAATTCATCAATTGTTATCGGGGTGAATCGTGGATCTTCAGTAGCAGCAGCAATTGCTGCATCAATTAATCCATGAGATAATTTTTTTACAGGAATTGGATATCCTATGCATCCCCGCAATGAATTTTGTTTATTGATTGTTACAAAAACTCCTGAATCAAAATCAAATTTAGAATTAAATTCCAAATCATCAATCTTTAAATTGTTTTTTAAAAACTCCGTTACAGCTTTTCTTGCCATTTTTACCAATTTGTTTCCTTCACTTTCAGAAATTTGGTTTAATTCTCTCATACTTGTTAAATATGTAAAATAACAATAAAAAACATTGACTCCTTTACTTGGAAAAGAAGCAGAATTATATCAAAAACTTCCAAATGACAAGGTAAAATGTACAGCTTGTGCACGTTATTGTGAGATTGGTAAAGGTCAAATCGGTTTGTGTGGGATTAGAGGAAATGAAGATGGAAAACTACAGTTATATGCTTATGGAAAAGTAATATCAGGTCACGTAGATCCTATTGAAAAAAAACCATTGATACACTACTGGCCAGGAAGTAAAGTTTATTCAATTGCGACAACAGGTTGTAATTGGCTTTGCAGGTACTGTCAGAATTCTGATATCAGTCAGAGACGTACCGTAGAAGGAATTGATATGACTCCGGATGATGTTGCAAACACTGCTAAAAAATATGGCGCACATGGAATTGCATATACTTACAATGAACCTTCAATCTTTATTGAATTTGCACGTGATTGTGGAATTGCTGCAAGAAAAAAAGGTCTGTTCAATGTTTTTGTATCAAATGGATATGATACTCCTGAATCAGTTTCAATGATGAATGAGTTTCTTGATGGAATTACTGTTGATTTTAAAGGAAATGGGGAGAAAGAATTTACCAGAAAATTCATTGGGGTACCTGATCCACAACCAATCTTTGACACGCTTTTAGAAATCAGCGATAAAACAAAAATTCATGTCGAAATCACAGATTTGATTGTACCTAAAGTAGGAGATGATTTAGAACATGCAAAAAAACTATCAAAATTTGTCTATGATGAATTTGGACCAGAAATGCCAATTCATTTTTTGAGATTTCATCCTGACTACAAAATGATGGAGTATCCTAGTACTCCTGTTGAAACTTTGGAAAAACATTATCAGGTTGCAAAAGATGTTGGATTGAAATACATCTATCTCGGAAATATACCTGGTCACAAATGGGAGCATACGTACTGTTCTGAATGCAATAAAATAGTTGTAAATCGTTACGGATTCAATATTCGAGAATGGCATCTAGATAAGAATAATTGTTGTAATTTTTGCGGAAATAGAATTCCTATAGAAGGAAAATTACAAGAAGGATACAAACAAGATAGATTCCAGTTTGTATCTTAGTGTAATTTTTGATAATGATAATCGTTTTTGATAAACATTAATTCTATTTTTAATTGAAAATAGAGCAGAATTTGAGTATCTACAGTAAGAAAAGACCCAAAAAATTCAGATAAAAATTCTATATTTATCATAGCATGTGTTATGGTAATTGCAGCAGTTACTGAAGGTGGTTGATGTTGATTTTCAAATATGATAACTTAGAATTAGTTTAACTATCTAAATGAGTATATCAAGTCATGAGAGATGATATGTTCTGTCACTGTGGTTCTTGTGGACATGAAAATACTGATGAATGTTATTCAAAACAATGCTCATGTTGCTTGAGTGATCATCAAGGTGCTTTTGGTAAAAATAAATGAACTCTGTGTCACTGAATACCAAATAAACTTTATCTAGATAATTTATACCTCATCACATTTTAACTATTTTTCATCAAACAAAGATTTTTAGTGATAAAGCATTAGGTTAAAGCATGACTGAATTTTCTTCAGAAGAAAAAACCATCCTAGTTCAATATGGAATAAAAAAATATGAGAATGAAGAAACTGTAACTGAAAAATTAAAGTCTATTTTGTCAGAAAAAGATATTCAAAGAAATATTGATACTCTTCTTGGAACACAACGAATAAGACGAATTGGACCTGAAATTCTCCAAAACAATGAAAGTCATACTGATCTTCCAGAACTACCAGAAAATCTTAAACCCATAATTGATAGTCTTTAATTTGACAAATTCTTAAATTACTCATTGATTTAATTTTGATATGAACAAATTTGTTTTGTTTTCTTGTGTTTTGACTTTGACTATTCTATTATCATTTTCAACAAACCCTGCATTTGCTCATCCTCATTCAGGTGAAATCCCAATTAATAATCACACTCATGAATCACAAACTGAATTGATTCCAATTAATGGGATTATTGGATTAGAAAAATCTACAATTTTTTTTCATACTCCTGAAGAAAATACTCTACCCTGGGGATTTGTTGAGGGAAAAATTGCAAATCATGTTGAAGGCTACCCAGTAATCATTCAAATTTTTAAAGATAATGATGCAGTTCACTTTGCTCAAACCAGTGTTAATCAAGATGGAGTCTATGAGTATAAGTTCAGAGTACTGAATTCTAATGATGGTGAGACAACAAAAATTTTTGATGGTGGTTATTCAGTTAAAATCTTCAAAGTTGTATATATGAACCAAGGAAATCTAGTTTAAAACCCACGTAATCCCTGAGGACGCACAATCTCTGGGTGTTGTTTCATCCATTTTACCTTCTCCACCATTTCTTGTTTGTCTTGAGGAAATGTGCCCTTGATTGTATATGCATTAGATCCATGATTTGCTCTAAAGACAATTTCTTCCTTGGTATCGATTTGACTTAGTAAATCATGAAGTTCATCTAATGATTCATCGTCATTAATTCTTACAAATTCTCCTTCAAACTTGTCAAGAAATTCTTGTTTGATTCCATTTTCTAAATAGAGAGTAAGTGCTCCTACATAATTTGGTGAACATGCACTGATTACTTCAGCTGTTCCTTTGATATGTTCTTTAGAATATTTTCTTCCTCCTAATCCCAAGATAACCATGCATGACATAATGTATCCTGCTTCTTTTGCTTTGTTTACGGATTTGATGATTGTTTTTGCAATGGCGCCCTTTGTAACTTTTTTTAGGACTATGTCTGAGCCACTTTCAATTCCTAAATAGAACATGTCTAATCCTGCATCGTTCATTTTCTTTAATTCTTCAGATGATTTTTTTAAAATATTCATTGGCATTGCATAACAAGAAATTCTTTCAAGATTTGAAAATCTCTCTTTTATGTATTTTAGAATTTTAATCATGTATTCAGAATCAATGTTTAATGCATCTCCATCAGCAAGGAAAATTCTTCTAGTATCAGGCAAATAATTTGACATCATGTCAATTTCTGCTTTTACCTCATCCCATGGTCTCTCAGAATATTCTTTTGATCTATACATATCACAAAAAGAACATTCGTTAAAGGAACAACCTAATGTAACTTGAAAAATTAATGATCTAGCTTCAGATGGTGGTCTGTATAGTGGCGCATCATAATTTAACATCATTTTTCCTTCAAAGAAATTTGCTTGATTATGTTTTTTATACTTTCTACTTTTATTAAATCCCAAAATACCTTTTAGTAGTTAAGCAGAAGAAATTCATAACTTATGGCAAATGATCCTGACGCAAAAAGACTTCTTTGGTTTGTTTTTGCAGGTTCACGTGGGGGATTAAATCGTCTAAAAATTATTTCAAAATTAAAGAAAAATCCACTCAATACAAATCAATTAGCAAAAGAGATGGGTTTGGATTACAAGGCAATTCAGCATCATATTAGAGTATTAGAAAAAAACAACATGATCACAAAAGTTGGAGAAAAATATGGCGTAGCCTATTTCATTTCTACCTTTCTCGAAGTAAATATGGAGACATTTGAAGAAATTGAGAGGAAATTGGATAAAAGTAAATAAAAGCTCAAGAGGTGTGTCACTCTAAATGGAATCTACTTCCTTAGTCTTATCTATTGTGTCAATTGCAAATATGGGAATTCTTGGAATTCTTATTGTGATATTTGGTAAGATGTATAGTAAGACACGAGCACAACTTCCATTAGGAATGATTGTAGTTGCAGGAATGCTTTTTTTACATAATGTAATTGGCGCCTTGGCTTATTTCTCAATGGAGCAAATTTTCTCGCATGAAATTTTCCCATACATGTTAGGTGTAGGTATTGCAGAACTTGCAGGACTAATTATCTTCTTAAAAATTACATTGGATTGATACTAGTTTAATTGTAACAGACAATTCTCTTAGATGTGCTCCAAGAATATCTAAAGCTTAACAAAAATATTCTAATTGCATTTGCAGCTTCAATAACTATTTCTGCAGTAATTGCACAAATTTTATCAGATCAGGCTGACATTCTAAATACCACATATACTACAATTGCAGACTATACCATATACTTTTCAGTTTTCAGTGGATTATTCTATTTTGATAACAGAAAAAAATACCGATTAAAGTCTGGCGATACAGATACTGTAAAACTAAAACATGATCTTAAGAAACTAGTGGCCTCTTTAGGAATTGCTGAAATAGTTTATACTGTTGCCAGATGGGCTTTACAATATTATTTTCTAACTATAAACTATGATCCATACTTAGCATCTTTTGTATCACAAGTACTATCTACAATCATTTACATGATAGTAGTTAATTTTAGTGTGAAGATAACGAGGTTGTATAAAGATGGGAATTAGTGTTTACGTAGACGGTTCTGGAGGTCCTAATGGGGGATTTGGATATTTTGTAAAAGAATCAGGAGAATCGTTTTATGAAAAAAAACCTGAAATTACAAACAATCAGGCTGAATATATGGCAATAATTTTAGCTCTTAACAAGTTTGTAGGCTCTGATGATGAAGTAATAATTTTCAGTGATTCAAAAAATACTGTAAATCAACTAAATCATGAATTTGCAATTAATAATGAACAACTTCGAAATCTTGCTCGTGAAGCTTGGAGTATAATTGGAAAATTTTCTAATCTAACAATCAAGTGGATTCCAAGAAAAGAGAACCTAGCAGGAAAGATGCTAGGAAGCTAAAAAATAGAGATCAGAATTTTCTATGAATAACTTTATTATACAAAATCCTTAGATCCAATTCATCATGACAGAATCTGTTATTTTATCACCAAAATCAATTGCTGTCATAGGAGCATCTGACAAAAGAGGAAGTGTTGGTGCTACAATTACATCAAATATTATGAATGGTTTCAAAGGAGCAGTTTACCCAATTAGTCCTTCCAGAGATACTGTATTTTACAAAAAAGCATACAAAAGCGTTTTAGATGTTCCAAAATCAATTGACCTTGCAGTTATAGTCATCAAAAACACACTTGTTGCACCCGTCTTAGAAGAATGTGGTAAGAAGAAAATCAAAGGAGTGATTATCATCACTGCTGGTTTCAAAGAAGTAGATGAAGAAGGTGCAAAACGAGAACAACAGCTTAAAGATATTGCAAAAAAATACAAAATCCAAATCATTGGACCTAACTGTCTTGGCGTAATGAATCTTGATCCTAAAACAATGATGAATTCAACTTTTCTTAAAGTTACACCAAAATCTGGAAAAATTGCACTTGTATCACAAAGCGGCGCAATTTGTGCTGCACTAGTTGAAGATGCTAGCGCTCAGGGAATTGGATTTTCAGCTGTTGTAAGCCTTGGAAACAAAGCTGCAATGAGTGAAGTTGATGTCCTAAAGATTCTTGCAAAACATAAACAAACCAAAGTTATTGTAATGTATCTTGAAGACATGGGTGATGGTCAGGAATTCCTCAAAGTTTGTAAAAATATTACTAAAAAACTCAAAAAACCAGTGCTAGTTCTCAAATCTGGACGTAGTCCAGAAGGTGCAAAGGCTGCAATGTCTCATACTGGTGCTTTGATGGGATCTGATGAAATTTATGATGCGTTACTCAAACAATCAGGTGCTATCAGAGTTGATACCATGGAAGAACTCTTTGATTATGCAACTGCATTCTCAAAACAACCACTTCCAACAGCAGGTGGTTTAGTTATTGTATCAAATGCGGGCGGCCCCGCAATCATATCTACTGATGCCTGCTCTAAAGCAGGAATTAGGATGGCCAAAATTGATAGTATTCGTCCAAAGATTGATGAGGTAATTCCTCCTTGGGGAAGCTCTAGAAATCCAGTGGATATTGTAGGCGATGCTGATTTTAATAGATTCCATAATGTTTTGGATAGAGTTCTAAAACATCCAAAAGTTGGCTCTGTTATTTCTATGTGTACTCCTTCTGGAACTCTCAACTATGACAAACTAGCTGAAGTTATTGTTGCCATGTCAAAGAAATACAAAAAAACAATGCTTGCAAGCCTGATGGGCTTAGATGAAGGAATTACCAATAGAGAAATTTTATCCAAAGGTGATGTGCCCTATTACACATATGCTGAAGGTGCAATTAGAACTTTAGCTGCAATGATAAAATTTGCAATTTGGGTAAATACCAAAGAAGGAAAAATTTCAAAATTCAAAGTAAACAAAGCAAAAGCAAAGAAAATCTTTGATAAGGTCAAAAAAGAGAAAAGACCAAATCTTCTGGAAGAAGAAGGACAAGAAGTTCTCAAAGCGTATGGATTACCACTTCCCCAAAGTGCTCTTGCAAAAAATGAAGTAGAGGCAACTAAAATTGCAAAGAAGATAGGTTATCCAGTTGTAATGAAAATCGCATCTCCTCAGATTATTCACAAATCTGATGCTGGCGGTGTCAAAGTAAATCTGAAGAATGATTCTGAAATTAAAGATGCATTCAAAACCATTGTGAAAAATGCCAAAAAATACGATAAAAATGCTGAGATAAAAGGCGTTCTTATTGTTGAGATGGTAAAAGGTGGTAAAGAACTAATTATTGGTTCCAAACTTGAGCCTGGATTTGGTTCTGTCATAATGCTTGGAATGGGTGGAATCTATGTTGAAGTTCTAAAAGATGTAACTTTCAAACTTGCACCTGTTACTGATAAGGAAGCGGATGATATGATTGCCTCTATAAAAACACAAAAACTCCTACAGGGTGTGAGAGGCGAAAAACCATCAGATATCACAAAACTTTCTGAATGCATTCAGAGATTATCTCAACTTGTCTCTGACTTTAAAGAGATCAAAGAATTAGACATGAATC
>Ga0114931_10009691_pt1 | contig 11516 bp, 10 predicted proteins | sample 2SBtaG_FD_89579 | JGI IMG/M metagenome (GOLD analysis project Ga0114931, IMG submission 89579) | Deep subsurface microbial communities from Kolumbo volcano to uncover new lineages of life (NeLLi) - 2SBTROV14_V59a metaG | ecosystem: Environmental > Aquatic > Marine > Volcanic | place: Kolumbo...
TAAAACGCACGTTGAGCCGCGTTCCCGGGGCTTCGGGCGATTTGGTCGCGACGAAGATGCCGGTGGCGCTGATATCGCGAATGCTGGCGAACAAGAAGTTGTCCTCGTTGCCGTAGTCGACGTCGAGGTTCACCAGCACGCGCGGCGCATGGCGACGTTCCGGCCCAGACGAGGTCTGCGCGTCGGAGTCCTGTGTCGTCGAGTCTGTTTTTGCCGCCATCATTCGTTCCATCCCCCCCGTACTGATCGGGTCATAGCCCAGTGCAGCAGGTCAAAGACGACCGGGTGCCCGCGTACGGTTTTCGGGATAACCTTCATGTTTCGCCAGTTTCCGGCGCGGCCCTGGAAGAACCCGGTGTAGACGTGGTAGACGGTCTTGGGGAACCCGGCGCCGCCGGCTTCGACCGTATGGGTATCTACGATGTAGTCGCCCACGTCCCAGTAGCCGGTCGGACACAACCCGCGGATCGGCGTGTGATCTCCGTTGAACCGGGTGCTCGCGGGCGGGTCGAAGTGGAGGAACACTTTCCAGTTGCCGCCCACCTTGCGCAGCACGCGGTAGTACAGGGTGACATCGAACTGGCTGCCCGCGCGAACCGAGTCGGGCATGGTCACACCGATCAGCTCGACCTGGTTGTTGAAGTTGATCGGCTTGGCGAACCGTATCTTCATGCCGCGGGGCGGCTTGTGCAGGACCACGTGCGACAGTGGGTTGAGGTCGACTTCGCCCGGGCCGAGCTTGTTCGACATCAGCAGCAGCCGCGTGTGGCGGTCATACAGCAGGTGGTACTCGATACCGTCTTTTGCCGCGCGGTGGACCGGGCACAGCTCGCGCCGCGGCGTCACCGCGAACACGCGGCTGGGCTTCTTGAGGAACTTGAGCAGGTCGGCTCGGTTGCGCAGGGTTTTGTAGTTTTCGCGCAGGTAGTACTTGGGCGGGCTGCCCTGGGCGCCCATCAGGCCGATCTCGTCGCCGCTGTGCTTGTGATCCTTGTAGTACTGGTAGAGCTTTTTGGACGAGAACTTCTCGGACATTTCCGGCGTCCAGCACTGGGTGAGAAACAGCGCGTAGACCACGCCCACGCCGGTGGCGATATGCACACCCCAGCTGGTGAACACGTCCAGGCGCCGGACCGGCTCGGCCAGCTTGTCGTGCTTGGACAATAGACCGCGACTCGACCAACCCCACGCCCACAGGCTCGCCGCCAGGGGCAGGGCGAACAGCACGCCGAACACCAGCAGCCAGCGTTTGATCTCGATGCCCGGTGGGTATTTCACCGTGGCGCCGAGGAGGTGCACGCCGAGCAGCTTCCCGGCGAACGGCTGCAGGTCCTTGGCCAGCACCAGGGCGCACAACAGCACGAACAGCGCCAGCAATGGCAGCCGTGTCTTGTGGACCGCCGACGGGTCGTCGCCGGCGGCGCGCGCAGCTTCGCGGCGCTCCAACAACTGGTCGAGCCACATGCCGATGCCCACGGCGATGGCGGTGAGCGCCGGGAATAGCACCGGACCGACTTTGCGCAGATACACGGTGGCGACCGCCCACGCGAGCAGCGCCCACAGAAACATGATGTAGCCGCCCCAGCTGCGGCGGTTGCCGCTGGGTGCAGCGGCGAAGCTGGCCAGGGCGATGGGCGCCAGGGCGATCCACGGGAACATGCCGAACGCGATCTGTTCGAACATGACATCGAAGGTGGCGCTGAGGTTGGCGTTGTCCCGCCACGTGCCGCCGATGAGGTTGGTGTAGTTGGCCGACGCGGCGAGCGTCTTGCCGAACAGGCCGCGCTCGGTCGGGTAGCCGTCGCGGATGTCGAAGAACGCGAAGAACAGCACGCCCAACAGCACCAGGGCGATGATCGAGGTGATAACCGCGCCGCTGCCCAGGTGGCCCAGGTCCCAGCGTCGCTCGCTTTTGTCCCGGCTGCGCAGACCGCCCAGCGCGATGATGCTGGCGATGGCGACCGCGGTGAACGGAACGATGACGCCGAGCACGAGGGCGGCGCCGTAGTAGCCCATCACGCTGCCCAGCACGACCAGCACCGCGTCCACCGGATACATCCAGATCTTGCGCTGCTCTCGGGCCGGCCAACACAGGCCGACCAGGCCGAGAATCAACAGCGTGTTGCCGGCCGCCGCGCCTATACTGCTGTTGAGGTGACGTGACTCGAACAGCAGCAACGGAAACGTCATGACGATCAGCGCCGATAACAACCCGGCGCGCGGGCCGGCCAGGCGCCGGCCGATGAAGAAGGTGCCGATGATGGTGATGAGGCCGAACAGCACCAGCGGGAAACGCGCGCCGAATTCGTGACCAAACTGTCTGCCCAGGGGCGTGCCGTACAAAAGCTTGATGCCCTGGGCGATGGACCACTCGGTCAGCGGCGGTCCGACGATCTTGTCGTTGGCGGATCGACCGCGGTGGCGGGGCGTCTGCTGGTCCTGTTTGTCGTGGTGCTCCAGGCGCTTGCGCACGTGGTCCGCCACTTCGATCTCGTACGGCTCCCAGTAGCCGTGGCTCCAGTAGCGGGGCACGAGCACGATGAACGCCAGCACAGCGACCCACACGGGCCACAGCCGGCGCTCCTGCAGTAGTGACCAAACCTTCTTCACAGGAACGTGGAACGTAGTGAGATTATGCACGAACTGCAAGAGGAGGAGATCACGGTTTGATTTGCGGGCAAAGACCCTGATAACACGTTGGACCCGTGGGAGCAGATGAGCAGGCGCCGGAGCTGAGCATTGTGATTCCGGTCTACAACGAGGAGGGAATCCTGCGCGAGGCGGTCACCGGCCTGGCGGATGAGCTCGCCGCGTTGGGCTGGAGCTACGAGCTGATCCTGGCTGAAAACGGTAGCAGGGACAACACGGTTGCGCTGGGCGAGACCCTCGAGGACGAGATGGCCCAGGTGACGATGCTGTCGGTCAACGAGCCGAACTACGGCCTGGCGCTGCGTACGGGCATCCTGAGGGCGCGGGGCACGTTCGTCATCTGCGACGAGATCGACCTGTGCGATATCGACTTTTATCGGCGTGCCATGGACCTTTTGCGCCATTCGGACACCGATATGGTCGTCGGCTCCAAGGTGATGAAGGGATCCCACGACCAGCGGCCGGTCATGCGGCGGGTCGCGACGCGGGTGATCAACGGTATGTTGCGGGTTGCGGTCGGTTTTCGCGGAACCGACACCCACGGGCTCAAGGCGTTCCGGCGCGAGCCGCTGTTGCCCATCGTCGATCAATGCGTCGTGGACAAGAACCTGTTTGCCAGCGAGTTCGTCATCCGCGCCGGGCGCGCCGGGCTGCCCGTGGTGGAAATTCCCATCCGTCTGGCAGAAAAGCGCCGGCCGGCGACCAGCCTGGTCAGTCGGGTACCTGGCGTGATGGCCAACCTGGCGCGGCTCACCTACGTCATTCGTTTCCGCGGGGAGTAGCGGCGCCATGAAACGCCGCTGCTCCGTGTCGATCGATCTGGACCCGCTGTCCTGCTACTACCGGATTCACGGTCTGGGGCCGGCGCCGGCGGATCTCGGCGATGTGATCATGCGCCGCTGCGTGCCCCGGTTCGCCGAGATGTGCGAGCGCCGGGGCATCAGCGCGACGCTCTTCGTCGTCGCCGAGGAGCTGGACATCGACCGGTTCGACGGCAGCGCCCGCGCGACGCGCAGCCTGATCCGCCAATTGGCCGACGCGGGCCACGAAATCGGCAACCACTCGTACAGCCACCCGTACGACCTGGCCCGGCTGCCCGCCGACCGGGTCGCCGCCGAGATCGAAAACGCCGACCACCTGATCAGCGAGACCATCGGCGGCCCGGTGCGCGGCTTTCGCGCGCACGGATACGACGTATCGCCGGTCATGCTCGACTTGCTCATGCGCCGGGGCTATTCGTACGACTCGTCGGTGTTTCCGGCGCCGGGCTACTACGTCGCCAAGGCGTCGGTCATGGGCGTGATGCGCGCGGTGGGCCGGCATAGTGGCGCGGTGCTCACCAACCCGCGGGCGCTGTTGGCGCCGGCGGATCCGTACCGGCCGTCAGCGTCGTCGCCGTTTCGCCGGGGACAGGCGACGCTGGTAGAGCTGCCCATTGCGGTGACACCGCGGCTGCGCGTGCCGGCGATCGGCACGTCGCTTCTGCTCGCACCCGACTGGTTGCGCGCGCGGTTTTTGGAGTCGATGCGCGCGCGTCCGTTCTTCAACCTCGAGCTGCACGGCATCGATTTGTGCGACGCCGCCGAGGACGGCATTCCCGGCGAGCTGGTATCGCGCCAGCCGGATCTGCGCGTGCCGTTGGCGCGCAAGCTGCGCGCCCTGGAAGCGACGCTCGATCGCCTCGCCATGGACTACGAGGTGATCACGTTGGCGTCGGCCGCGGCGTGGGCCCAGCGCGAGCTGGTGTAGCTGGCTGGCGCTCAGCGGCGGTCGTCGATGGCCTGACGCGCGAGCTCGTCGCAGCGTTCGTTCTCGGGGATACCGGCGTGGCCCTTGACCTTGATGAAGCGAAGGTCGCGAAACGTGGCCGCCAACTTGCGCAGCGCCGCGACCAGATCGACGTTCTTTTTCGCCTTCCAGTTCCTGGTCATCAGACCGATGGAATAGCTCGAGTCGGAATGGACGACCACGGGGCGAACCCGATCGCCCATGGGAACCTCTTCCAGAGCGCGTTTGATCGCGGTCAGCTCGGCGATGTTGTTGGTGCCCTGGCCGAGATATTCGGACAGCTCGGTGCGCCCGTCGCCGTCCATGATGACCGCGCCGATCCCGGCCGGGCCCGGGTTTCCCGTGCAGGCGCCGTCGGTGTAGATCACGATGGCGTGCTTCGGCAAAGGCTCGCTGGTCTTGGCCGCTTTGGCCGCCTTGGTGCTGGCTTCGGCGCCCACGGCCACGTCGCTGTCGAACGGCTCGGCATCGGCTGGCTTCGCCGTCTGTTGTAGATTGCGCGCCGAAGCGCGGTACACTTTGGCGCCGGGCGCGAGCTTGTAGACAATCTCGACCATCCCCCGGGTGTCGGCTGCCGGCTCGCCGTCGGCGCGGGCGCGCACGTAGACGCGATTGCCCCGCAGCTGTCGTTTTATCCACAGCATCTTGGATGCTATACCGCAGATAAATAGGTCTGTGCACGTCTGCCACAGCCCTCTCGGTCCCCTCGCCCAGCTGACGGCGTCACAGCCCCTCGAAAGGGGGCCCACCCTTCCTTCGGCGCTCTTCCTTGTCAGCCGGCCGATGTGACTCGAGATCATCTGTATCATACCCACACACACCTATTTGGACTATGGTTCGCCATCTGCCGAATCAACGGAGACACATGATGAAGACGAAAACCAGCGTTGTCGCCGCCGCTCTCGTGGCGATCGGTTGCATGTTCGCAGTCGGTTGCAGCAGCAAAAAGAAGAACGGCGGTACCAAGGCGCTGTCCGATCACAAGGTCGACACCAAGCTTCTTTCGTTGTTTCCCAACGGCACTGAGCTGGTGGTCGGCGTCAACAAGAGCGTGCGCAAAGGCAAGCTGTTCAACAAGGTCAAAGGCTTTTTGAAAAAGCGCCTGGGCTCCAAGGTCCCCGTGCTCCAGCTGTGCAACATCGACATCGTGGAGAGCGGCGACGAGGTGGTCGGCGGCGGTCGCATGGGCTTCCGCGACGTCCTGCTCGTGGTGCGTGGCTTCAAGCGCGCCGACCTGGACAAGTGCGCGGACGCGGCCAAGGCCAAGGGCAAGACGGTCACGGTCAAACAGGACGGAAGGTTCACCGCGCTGGTGACCGACACCACCACCCACTGGGTCGGCTGGGTCGACGACAACACGTTCATCGCCGGGCCGGACTTCGGCAAGGCGCGCTTGCAGAAGCGGATTGCGGGTGAAAACGGTCTCGACAAGGACACGCGCACGGTGAACCTGCTCAAGAAGGTCGACGGCAACGCCGACATCTGGTGGGCAGGTGTGTCCCCGGCGGGCAAGCCGTGGAAGTCGCCGGTCGGCAACTTCAGCCACACCTTCGGCACGGTCGGCCTGGCCAGCGGCATCAAGATCGACGCATCGGTCGGCACCAACAGCGCCGACACCGCCAAGGGGCTGTCGTCAATGGCCGCGGGCCAGCTCAGCTCCCCGCCCGAGGCGATCAAGAGCATCGTCAAAAAGGGCATCAAGATCGGCCAGGATGACAAAGACGTGCGTCTGAGCGTCGATCTGAGCAACGCTGACATCGACAAGATCGCCGAGACGGTCGAGGAAGACAAGACGCTGCAGACGGTCGTGGGCATGGCCAAGCGCGCGCTCAATCTGTAACCAGGGTGAGGGTGTACCGGGCAGCAGCCGTCGCCGCGTTCGCGTTTGCACTGGCCGTTTGGGCGCCGGGCTGCAAGTCGTGTCGCAAAAGAGCGCCCGCGCTCGACGCGGCAAAACGCGCGCGGCTGCTCTCCGAGGCGCCCGGCATCACCGCGATTCCGAAAGACGCGCGGTTGGTGCTGAGCGCCGACGTGTCGACACTGGCAGAGTCGGTGCTGGTGCAGCGCATGGTGCGCCAGATGTTGCTGCGCGATCCCGGGTTGCGCGGCGAGTTTCGCAAACTGAGTGAGACCTGCGAATTCGACATCGAGAAGGACCTGAAGCACGTGGTCATCGGCATGGCCGGCGATCGTGTCATCGCCGTGGCAACCGGCCGGTTCATCCAGTCGGACATCGCGTCGTGTCTCAACCGCGACGCGCGGCAAAGCGGCAGCACGTTCGAAGCCAAGTCCGCTGGTGGCAAGTCGTACTGGTACGTCGACAAGCGCGGCTACGAGCGCTGGATGGCGGTGCCGGTCAGCAAGACGTTCGTACTGTCGACCTCCGAGGACTGGCTGCGCGACAGCCTCGCCGGCAACGCCTCGGTGCTCGACAGCGCCAAGATGGCCTCGCTCATCGCCCGGGTGCACCACACGTCCGACGTCTGGGGGGCGAGCTGGGTGCCCGCCAGCATCAGCGGCAATCTGGCCAAGGTCACCGGTGGCCAGGTCAAACACCCACCAAAAGCGCTGCGTTTCACCCTGGATATCCTCACCGGGCTGAAATTTCGTCTGGATGCCCAGATGAAGTCGCCGGCGGACGCCAAGGCCGTCGCGTCCTACGTCAAGCGTACGCTCGGGCTGGCTAAGTCGTTGAATCTCGGCAAGTTAGCGGCAAACGTGACGACCAGGGTGGACGGCAAGGCGGTTACCATCCAGCTGTCACTGACGATGGAAGAGCTGAAAGAAATCCTATCTCTCGTTGACATCAAGCCCTCTCGTCAGCAGGATAGGCCCGCCTCAGCGCCTCGTAATTAGGAGTTTTTCAATGGCAGTCAAGGAGACGCCGCTGCAGCAGGTCAAGCGACTGCATGGCGGCAAGGACAAACTGGTCGAAGAAGTGGTCAAGGCTCTCGAAGCCATCGGCGAAGAAGTCGACGACGGCGACAAAGAGGATCTGTCGGCCGCTTCCAACAAGAAGCTGTTGCGGTTGCACAAGAGCGCCACCACCATCGCGGAACGCTACGGCAGCCGCGAGAAGCTGGTCGCCGCGCTGGCCGACGCCCACGGCAAGTCCAAGGACGAGCCGTACACCGCGCGCCTCACCGGGCTCAGCCTCGGCCGTCTGCTGGACGAGATGACGTCCACCGAACGTCGCGCCCGCCGCAAGAGCAAATCCGCCGCATAGCCGCACCGCACGGGCCGCCTCCGGTGGTCTGCGCAGCTTCTCTCATAAGTTTTTGCCCTCACCCGTAACGGTGGGGGCGGCACCGGTGCAAGCGACGCGATGGTGCTCGGCGAGTGATGAAGGCACATCACTATGTGATGGTCGATGTGTTTTCGAAGCGGGTGCGGGTGTGTCCCAAGCGGCCGGATGGGAGTCGTTTGGAGCGGTGTATTCGTTGTACGTTGAAGCGGTAGGGGGTTCGGTCTCGGTTTCGGGTTCGGTCTCGGGTTCGGTGTGCGTGGCCAGGACCCCGGACGCGACCCCGGGCCGAAACGGTGTGCAAGACTACGGCGGCATCGACCCGTTCAGCTCGGCCTGGTGGTTCACGGGCTGGTCCCACCCGCGCTGGAAGCGCGGCCTTGCACCGCCGGGCAAAGCCTGTGTGTCCGGAGCGCGGAGCTGGTTGCTCGCGCGGGGGTTGGCGCGCTCATGGGCTCATCGGGCCGACCGAGCTGCCGCCGGCTGGGGCGATGAGTTTGTCCGTTTGCCGGTGATCCACGACACTCCCGTCGCGGTTCTGACTCGCATCGTCAACAGGTGTGTCGAACAGTCAACGACAACAGTGGCAAAACCCTGACACCCCCGCTTAGCAATTTCAACGCATTGCGTTTCTGAACCCTGGTCGGACCATTCGGCATGGCATCTGCACCGATGGTCAGGTGTGAACGCAAGCACTGCGGAGGAAATCCTATGAACAACTATGTGGAGACTTGGAAGGGTATCGCCTACAGCCTCGGACGTTCGGAGCGCTGGTGCCGGTATATGGCGCGACGTGCAGAGGATCCACTCCCAGTATTCAAGGTTGGTGGCATTGTTCGCCTCAATACCGAAGATCTGGAAGATTGGCTGGCACACCAGCGGCACCGCACCATCAATCGCGGCTCGGGCGATGACGCCGCTCGCCGCCTGCAACTCATAGCTTAACGTGTAGAATGGGGCGCACATGGCGTCCCCGATCACTGAGCTCACTGGTCCCGTCAAAGCGCTGTTTACCGATCTCGACGGAACACTAACAACCTCACGACGGGTGGAGCTCGACACGTTCGTCGCGTTGGGCAAGCTGGCCAAAGCCGGCGTACCGGTCATCATCGTGACCGGACGACCGGCTGGCTGGGTCCACGCCATCATGAGCCTCACCGCCGCTGAGGCGGCCATCGCCGAGAACGGTGGGGTGATTTTTACCCGCGAGCGCGGCTGTGTACGCCGCAGCTACGCGGTTCCCGAAGAACGACTCAAAGGCCTGCGTCGCCAGATGGAAGCGGCGGTTCGCCAGATCATGGCGGACATTCCCAGCGCGCGCATGAGCGTGGACAGCGCCTATCGCGAGGTCGATCTGGCGATCGACTGGAACGAGGACAACACGCTGACCATGAACCAGGCCCAAGAGATCGTCGATCGCCTGCAAGGCATGGGCTTTGCCGTGTCACGCTCGTCGGTGCACATCAACTTTGGGCCCACGGGGTTCGACAAGCTGTCGGGATGCAAAACTCTGGTCAAGGAGCTGTACGGCGACGACTCGCTCGACGACTACGTCTACGTCGGTGACTCGCTCAACGACGCCGAGGCGTTCGCCGGCTTCAAAAAGTCGGTGGGCGTGGCCAACACCGAAGAGGTGTGGGACGACCTGACAGAAAAGCCGAAGTTCGTGACGGAGGGTGAAGAGGGAGAAGGGCTTCGCCAGGTCATCGAGCATCTGCTCTCGCTGGCGAAGTAGCCCGTCCGAGGTCTACTCGGGGGCGGCGCCGCCGAGCTCGACGGAGGGGAACAGGCCCGCGGTGTTCATGGCCTCGTCCATCTGATAGTCGGTCAGCTCGAAGGCCGACTCCACGTTCTTGAGGAACGCGACCTCGCGCCAGTCGGTTTTGCCGTCGGCTAGCGCGATGATCATCATGTACACGGTCGTCCAGTAGCGGTCGGCCATGTTCGTGATCGTCTCGGCGACTTTGCCGATCTCGACGTCCAGCTCTTTGTCGCCGACCCGGTCGAATGCTTTGTCGATGGCCTCGTCCAGCTCGTCCGGCGACAGCACGGCCATATCCGGGATCTGCTTGAGCACGGCGCGAATGCCCATGAGCTCTTCGCCGTGGACTTCGCCGTCGGCGGCGGCCATCAGCGCCATGCAGTCGACGAACTTGGGCATCAGCTCGCGCATCTTGTCGGTTTTTTCTTCCAGCGTGAGCAAGCCGCTGTTGGCCCGGGCGGCCTCGAACAGCTCTTTTGCCTCGTCCTCGGTGAGCGACAGGGCTTTTTGCAGGGTATCGAGGAAGGCGATCTCCGCCTCGTGCAGCTCGTTGTCCGATACGCAGACTTCGCACGCCATGTGGTACGCGGCGAGGCGGTGGCTGCGGTTGGCCAGGCCTTCGGCGATGGCGCTCACGCGGTCCGAGCCGCTGCCGGCTTTGCGAATGGCGTCCGCGGCCATGTCGATCAGCCGCGAGGTCTCTTCGGGCACCAACCCGTCGAACAGCTCGTGCTCGTCCAGGTTCTTTTGCAGCACTTCCATTTCTTCGTCGGCGATCTCGCCGTCGGCTTCCATCGCTCCGAGCATGGCCTCGATGAGAAAACGCCGGGGATCGTCCCCCGTTACTTTGCCGCTAAACATCCTGCGAAGAAAGCTCATCGGTTACCCCCGTGTGGTCGGTTAGTCCTGCTGGTGTCGCAGGAACGCGAAGTATCGATCGGGTACGTCGTCGAATTCCAGCTCACTACCACAGGTGGTGCAGGAAAGTTGCGGCGGAACCACATGGTTCTCGTCGCGCAGAAGCGCCTTGGTTTCCAGCAGGCGCAGCTCTTCGCGGTCACAGCGCTCGCAGAAATACGGTGCTTCCAAGGACAGCACTTCTCCACTGCCGATGACCATCGGAACCATGGCCGCCTGAGAGGCGAACGCCATGGAGCAGTGGCGGAACGTATAGGTCTTGTCATCGCCCAGGCCGGTCAAGAACGAGCACCATGCGCGCACGCCCGCGGAGCTGATGTAGCGCACGGCCGCGGCGTTGAAGTCGATCATGGTTTCGCTGGCGAGCCGTTCGGCCAGAGACGAAAAGTCGGTTATCTCGGTGAAGTCGCCTTGCAGCGACACGGTGACGCCACCGGCCATGGGACCGTCGGCGGGCGCCGGCGCAACGTCGTACAGCGATAGCTGCTCGAGCAGCAGGCGGGTCTTCATCGGGATGTTCTCGGTGAAGGTGAGCCCCGCCATGGTCTCTGCGTCGTTGCCTTGCTGGCTCGGAGCTTTCTTTGCCCAGGCGACCGTGGCGCGCGCATCGGGGAACACAGCACCGTCATGACGAAAGCGGACGGTGACCTGCTGGGCGTTGCTCAACGCGGCGGACACCTGCACGCCGACACCGCGGGAGCTCACGTTGAACACGGTGCCCGAGACCGTGCCGCTCATTTCGGGCAACACCACCTTGAGGCTCACGCCGACGCGGCGGTCGCGCCGATAGGGCAGGCCGACGATCTGCGCGATGTGGTGGTAAAAGTCATCGCTGTGGATGGGCAGGGCGAGAATGTCGTCACAGTTGGAGCCGTCGACCTTCTCCAGCTCGTTGCGGGTGATGATGGCCGACAGAAGCAGGATGACGTGGGTCTTGCCCAGCACATCCGAATCCTTGATTTTTCGGCACAACTCGTAGCCATCGCCCCCGGCCAACTCCGTGTCAATGATGGCGATTTCGGGTTTTTGGTCTGAAATCAGGGCCAGGGTTTCTTCGTAGTTGGCTCCGACCTTGTGCTCGATGCCCAGCCGCTGAAAGGCCGCGCTGCCGAGGTGACGAAACACTTCGACATTGTTGGTCGTTACGATGCGCAA
>Ga0114931_10009692_pt1 | contig 11516 bp, 8 predicted proteins | sample 2SBtaG_FD_89579 | JGI IMG/M metagenome (GOLD analysis project Ga0114931, IMG submission 89579) | Deep subsurface microbial communities from Kolumbo volcano to uncover new lineages of life (NeLLi) - 2SBTROV14_V59a metaG | ecosystem: Environmental > Aquatic > Marine > Volcanic | place: Kolumbo...
ATCCTATTGATATTCTTGTTTTGTATGAAGCTTCCAATGACAGTAGAAAACTATCGAGAGACCCGTAATTATATGAATCACCAGAATAGTTTAGGCCCTGAAACCTGGCATCCAGATATTCTTGATTCAATGGCTCAACTCCAGCAAAAGATTCACTCTGGTGATATTGTCATTGCACAAAAATCAACAGCTTACCCTGTTCAGGCATCCCACATAAAAGTGGTATCCATCCCTCGCCCCTTCACTCTTGTCAAGGACATGGCGGACAGACAAAAAGCCAGCATTGATTTTTTCTCCCCTAATATTTCTGATGCAGAGAGATGGGATATTATTCAAACCTACCATGTTTCACATATCATCTACCGGCTATCCTGGCTTGACAGTTCAATTGCACATGATCTTGATAAATTCGGCACAACAACAATTATTAATGACGATCTTGGCCTTCTGGAAATTGACTTTGAAATACATCCTGGCACAAGGCCTCTGACACAAGAGGTACTATCGTGACTCGGCATTGTTTATTTAAGAGTCTGGTTCACCGATTCATTTCGTCATCAAGAGCATGACGAAAGACCTTCCGTGGCCATAGCGGCCTCTTTCGCCAAGAATGTTCACAGCCTCCAGCCACTCAGCCCAGGTGGTGCATAGACCGAGGTCCTTCCGAACGCCTGCTTCGATACCGCTTATCTTCGAGAGGAAGGTGGCTTAAAGGAAACTGTCGGCACCGCCCCATACGTAAGGAAGTGTGACAAGGAAAGTACGTGAGGACATTCCTCTGACGATTCATCCCTCTTCTCTATTGTATTTCCCAAATCTGCAATTTTTGATGGGGATCTTCGAATTGGGCCACTTGCGTCAAACGAGTTTTAATAGTGGTGAAAAATCCACACGTGGTATCAGCAGGATTGGTTACCACATGGGTGATTCGGACTTGGGTAATATATGTTTCCATTTGTTGTAGGGATTCATCGCACATCACACCATGGAAATTGCCTGAGGTAAAGGCCCCAAGTGCCCAAGGTCTGGTTGTGACAAAGACCGGATGGGTCGTTTGATGGTCTATCCAATTAGAAAATGCTTGCTCTGCGTGGGTAGGTCCAGAATTTTGATGTTCACTTTGAATAGTAGCTCTTACGGCGTTGATCCCGGTCAAATAGGAAAGAATGAACAAGACCAGGACAAGCTTTTTTAAGGCGGGATTCTTTTGTGCCAGTAGGTAGCCTGCGGCTACTGTGATAAGAAATATAAGAGGAAGTCCATGGCGAAAATGGAAAAGCCATTCCGGTTGTCCCTGATAATCTAAATGGGTGGCATGAACGAGAGCTAGGCACGCTAATCCGGATAGTGAAGCTCCTATGAGTCCAGCCGACCTTGGATCACAAAAAGAACGGAATGCTAATTTGTTGATCATGCATGAGGACCACAGAAAATAACTCAGTACAACTATTGGTATATAGGCACTCAATCCGAAGGATCCCATGTAAGAATGGGGTTGTGTGAAATTGAAAGCGACGAGAAGCCCCCCTAAACGATCAGTAACAAACTCCCAAATGGAATGGGTTTCGACCGTCCAGATGAAACGCTGGAGTTCAGGTGTTTCTCTGTAAGCAGAGAAATCCAACAACAAGGTCGGAGAGAAATTTTGGGGCCCCAGGGTGAGATACACAACCCATGGCAACACCACCAGAATGGAAGACATCATAGAGAAAATGGCCAATTGAAAGTATCTCTTGTGATGAAATCCCATCAGAAAAAAAGTGGCGAGAATTGCCACTAGTATGCCAATCATCTGAGATCGGCTTAAATAGCTAAGAGCGGCTAAGCCTCCTGCTAGAATTCCCCAAAAAGGGGAACCAACACGTTTAGTAGATTGAACTAAAGCAAGTAGGGCCATAATCCCTAAGCAAAAGGCCAATCCTTCTGTATAAGGGAGAGAGGTAAATCCAAAGAAGACTTTGTTGAGTCCGAAGAGGAGGGCCACAAGATGGCCAACATTGATCCATCCATTTTGGGAAACAAGCAAATTGGCTTCTGGTCCCCATTGCTGGGTGACAATGGCATTCCCCAAAACATAAAGGAGCAAGATGGAAAATAAGAATAGAGCTTCTGGGAGAAGTGATGCAGCTTGCTCTAAACCGATCAGGGAACCGACGCCTCCTAATACCAAAGGCCATAGAGGGTAAATGGTGCTGGGTTGAGGAAGGTTTTTTATGCCTTGGTGGTAGAGGGAGACACTGGTAAGTAGGCCATCGCCTTCGGAAACATGTCGTGCGATTTGGTAGTAAAAAGAGCCATCCAAGCCATAGTCACCAACGGGATAGGGGTTAAATAGTAATTTGAACACCAATAAGATGCACCAAATGCCAGCCAAGAAAAGGTAGGGTAAATAGGTAGGTTTCAGCTGAGGTGTAGGAGGTTGTAATGGAAGGAATTCTTCGGAAGAACAGTTTTCTGTTTTTCCCCAGTTCGATATCTTCTGTGAGGAATCCTTGCTGGGAAATTGAATTTGGATGGACATAAAATTTTTGAAAACTGTCACCAGTTGATTCAATCTAGATATTTCCCGTACTTCTGCAACGCGGGTTTCATTGGAGAAAGTGTGATTAGTTTTCTGCTGTATATCCTGCTGCTTGCGGCGTGGATCTATTATTGAAAAAAAAAAGGTAAAAGACCCATCGGTGAAGATAATGAATGGCCACACAATGCTATAGAGCAAACCGCTCCTTTTCTTTTAACTCCTCGGTGTAAGAGGAAGTGTGCTTTAATTCTGGAGGTGAAGGGGAATGTTCAGATATAGAATAAAAGGAATGAAAAAGACGGGATTGATAAACTAAACCAGCATGGGGAGAATGAAAATGAGGAACGTGGGTTTATACGAACAAAGCCCGCGTGCGAGACTACCCCAAAAAGGACGATGATGAAATTTTCAATAGAGAGCCAGGACGAGACAGAAAAATCCCATGGAGGAGACTAACCAATTCTCCATCACAAAGGGTTCAAAGGATAGAGCGAGTAGGGAAGTGATAATCCACTGTTCTCGTGGGATAGCCGTAGTGGTGAATCCCTTGATTGATCAATGGGGTTAGCTCGGTAAAGGGTCTTCAATCATCATCATTGGACAAAAAGTTCGCGTCCATTTATCCTGAGGTCAAGAAGTTGCAGGATTTGGCGTAGATATTACCAATGCAGGATCGTTGAAAATGTCACAGGGAAAATATTCTTTGACTAGAATCAAGCACCAAGGCACCTTTATGCTGAAGCGCCTTCAGACTCGCACAATGTCGACCTTTCGAATTCAAAGCCTCGTGAATCTCCTCACACGGGATCGCGTGTGTGTTTATCCTTGGTTAGCCAGCGGTGGATTGTTAGCCGGCTGGCTCATTTCGATGGCGCTTGGATCTGGATGGACAGACATCGCTGGCAATGTGGTTGGGAATGACTTCCTGGCGTTTTATTCGGCTGCAACGATGGTGGCCGAAGACCCTGGAGCACCTCTGTATGACCCGCATATCATCCAGGATGTCCAGCGGTCTCTGGTGCCCGAAATGAATGAGACCAACATGGTTCCATACCTCAACCCGCCTGAAGCTTTAGTATGGTTTCGACCTTTTGCGGCATTCAAATTCGGACCGGCACTCCTACTCTGGTGGACCCTTTCGCTGATGGCCTGGATCGTTGGGCATCGACTGCTCCGGGGCGTGATGCTTCGATGCGACTGGTCACTGAGACAGATGGTGACGATGTCGTTCTTATTTCCTCCTACGGTGCTGTGGGTGATGTATGGGCAGGCGACACCATTCCTTTTCCTGATCTTGGTTGGGTCACTTGTCCTTCTTATCCGGGGACGCGACTTTGCCGCCGGAGCCTGCCTTGGATTGTTGGCATTTAAGCCTCATGTCGCACTTGGGCTTGCTGTGCCCATACTTGCCGGACGACGATGGTCCGCGATCGCTGGCGGTGGGATCACTTTAGGATTGCAGATCATCTTAGCAGAGTGGCTGTGGCCTGGACAGCATAGTGCATTCATCGAGGCGCGCGACTATGTGATGGGAGTTCTCGTGGATCCATTCTATCCAACCTGGGGTGTGCAATCGGTTTATGGATTCTTTCATCTCATGATCGGTCCGTTCGCTCCCTCAGTGGCGGATTTTCTTACAGGGCTGGTTGGCGTTATCGGGGTGAGTTTACTTGGCTGGGGCTGGTGGGGTATTGGTTGGACCACGGGCAGCATTCGATGGCGTATTGCCATGGCCGCAACCATGTTGGCGGTTCTGCCACTTGGCATTCAGCTCTTCAGCTATGATACGGCCTTGTTTCTGATTCCGTTTTGGCTAGTTGTTGATGCGATTGGAGCGAAGCCGGGTGCCGGAGTCGATCCAGTTCTTGATGCGGGTCCAATTCTCGTCGGTAGCGCGGTGTTGTGGGTACTCGCTTTCGTGGGACCGTACCTGTCGATGGCAATGCGGGCAGGAACCGCAGCGCTCATTCCACCTGGACTCGCGCTTCAGCTCTTTCTGCCTGCAACGCTCCTCATGGCATGGGCAATTTGGCCCCAAGCACCGTCGGCGGATTGAGCTGGCCAGTAGAGGGGTTTGTTTCTTTACCCTGTAGTGGTTAATGTGACTCTGAATATCGAAGGCCTTTTATGCCATCGGTCAAAGGTGAGTTCGGGCCGCGAACAAGTCTTTTGAGAAAGGTCGAAACTTAGCCAGTGATAGGTGGAATCAGGACTTTTCTAAGAAAGGGATCTATCGAAAAGGTAACAGGGGTGGTTCCGAATGGGTCACCGTCTACCTCCACATAGCTTGGGGGGAAAGAATCGACAGTGAGTTCTTGAACAGTATGAAACTGAATGCTTTTCATTTCTGAAATAGTTCCTTGAGTGATTCGCCTGCCAAACTCTAATATACTCCGTTTCTTATCACCTACTATCAAGGCGACACGTAGGTTGGATACACACATATCTGCCCCTTGAAGAATAGGGTAGGGTCCGGCATAGAAAGGGCCTTTCCCAACAATGACCCCCAGAACCTTTTCTTCGACTTCTCTCCCATCAAGGACCACAGAATAATTTGGAATTTGGTACTTCACAAAATCCCAAAAGCCTTGAACGACATAGGCGCCCTCATGAATCATCTGTTTCAATCGGGTGGATACTCTGGCGACAACCTGGGCATCAAAACCAATTGACCCGAGATTAAGAAATGGACGTCCATTTGCTAACCCCAAATACACCTGTTTAAGATTTCCCTTTTTTAGCATTTGCAACCAGGGAGTAACGGTTTTTGGAATGCCTAGATTGTTGGCAAGGAGATTGACGGTGCCTGTGGGGAAAAATGCAATAGGGACTGCGTGATGCAATCTTTCCAACATCTGCCAAAGTGTTCCGTCTCCACCAAGACAAATCATGGCATTCCACCCATGGGGGTGAAGTTCAGCACCTAACTGTCTAGCATGGTCCGATCCTGTTGTCGTCACTACCTCGTAGCCCATTTGGGAAAGATGGTGCAAAAGAGCATCGGCCTTCGTCTGCCCTGCTAGACGTCCTGATTTTGGATTATGAATAACGAGGGTATGTGAGGGAGAGAAATTGTGCATAGGAAGAAAGGCATGTGCTTCCGAAGATGGACCGTACTCATAGCATTGATTTATAGCTCAAGTCTTTTGAAAATTCTCTCAGGGATGTGAGTGATCATCGCCATAATGGGACGCCAGAAACTAGGTATGTACACCACATCTTCCTGGGTTTTCACGGCCTTGTATATACGTTTCCCAACCGCTTGTGGGTTGGCAAAGAGTGGGTTCTTCGGAATATGGGCAGTCATGGGTGTGTCCACAAAACCGAGTTTGAGTGTGAGGACAGTAACGCCGAAGGGGTTCAGACGATTACGAAGGCCCTGCAAGAAAATACTCACGGCGCCTTTGGCGGCGCCATAGACGTAATTACTTTGCCTCCCTCGGTCTCCGGCGACAGAAGTGATGACGGCGAGACTTCCCTTCCTTTGTTGTTCAAAATGGTTGGCTAGCAAGGTGAGAAGAGAAATGACGCTGGTACAGTTCACGGTAAATTCCTTGATGGTCTCCGCAACATTTTTGGTGCAGGTTGTTTGGTTACTTAAGGTTCCATAGGCCACAAATGCGACATCAAGTGTCCCAGATTGTGAATGGCTGCTTGGATAAGTTGTTGATGCACCTCGATGTGAGCAAGATCGAGAGGGTATTCTACGATTTGGGAGGCCCCACGAACTTGTAAATCCGATGCCACCGCTGAAAGCTTTTCCTTATCACGAGCAACTAGGAAAAAGTTGGCACCTTCTTGTGCCCAGAATTTTGCAGTCTCTTGGGCAATGGCAGATGTCGCTCCTAAAATGAGTATGTTCATGAATGGAAACTCTTGCGTTTTAAGATGGAAGTCCCGTGTTTAGTTCCTCGTGTTGCGGCGACTGTAATGAATTGAGAATGGGGGCCGTGCTGAGCTCTTGTGCGGACAAGTCTTCATCCGTTACTCGTCGCCAAAAACTCGAAGAAAATTTGCGGTCAATCAATGGAGAAAAAGTCTTCCAATTTGGGAAATACGACCGAAAGTGCTGAGCCGACATTCTTGCATCTTTTGCTGGATACACAGCACCGCTGCATTCACACACAATATCGTCAAGTTGACGTAATAGATTGACCGTGTCTTCGCCCCTGTTTGGAAAATCCAAAGCCAAGGTTGTTCCTTCACGTGGAAAGGATAAAAGCCCGGGAGAAGGCCTTGAGCCAAATTGCTTGAGGACCGCTAAAAACGATCCCTGCCCAGATCGGCGAATGTGATCAAGCAACTCAGCGATGCCAGCTTCCTGGTTGGGTGGAGGAATGACGCATTGGTATTGAAGGAAGCCACGCGAGCCATACAGGCGATTCCAGTGAAGTAGGCGATCCAAGGGGTAAAAGAATGTGTCAAAAGGTTCAATGTTCCTCGTGGATGAGCGAGAGGACAGATGGAAATGCAGGGTATTACATAAGCGTAGTGAGTGTCGATTTAATAAAAAAGAAGGGGCATTGAATGGTACCGACATTGTTCGACGTGGCGCGATTGAGGAGGGTGTCAATGTATCCTTGTGTTGGTGATTCCCAGTGATGAAAATTCCTCGGCCTTGGCTTTTCTTGCCTGCGAAACAATCAATCCACGCCACGGTATATTCGGAGCGTTGGTCTGCTTGGGTGGAAAGAGCAAAGAATTCTGACAGATGATGGAAGCGAGTTCGTTCCGTCTCTATCCATGGTCCCCAAATGGGCGTCAGTTGAAATTCCGCCCACAGTATCACGCCGGTAAGTCCGAGGCCGCCTATCGTTGCGGAAAAGAAACCTGCGTTATGATTCTTGGAACATATGAACCGTTCACCTGTTGAACGTAAGAGTTCAAATGCTCGGACATACATGCCAAACGTGCCGGCGCGATGGTGATTTTTCCCATGGACATCATTGGCGATGGCTCCTCCAACTGAGACATGCTGAGTTCCAGGAGTGACAGGCAGAAACCACCCCTTGGGAACAATGACCTGAAGAATGTCGGCAAATGTGACTCCTGCTTCGCAACGAAACACCCCAGTGTCTTCGTCAAAACGCAACATTCGTTTCAATGAACTGACATCCAAAAGAGTCCCTTCATTGTTTAAACAACTGTCCCCATAGCTTCGCCCATAGGCATAGGGGAGATAGGTTTGATTTGCGGAATCAAAGTTAACGGGGTCGTGTTGCCAATATACCGGTTGTATGGAATGCGGAGAGCTTTGAGGGTAGTGGCCCCAAGATTGGTATTGATTCATGGCATCATTCTTCTTTGCAACATAGCTGGGTTACATTGCGAGGATTCCGCATAGTCCCATGGCCAACCCGATCACGTAGCTCCGTGGGTCACGAAAGGCTATCACAAGGGGGTCCTCATCCAAATGACCTCGATGAGCAAGGAGCCAAGTACGGCTTACCCAGTACAGGAGTAGGGGGCAGGTTAACCACAGCAACTCTGGATTTTGGTAGGAAGAAGAGACTTCTTGCCCACTAATATACAGGGCCAATACCAAAACTGACATGAAGCCACTGATGGTTCCCATCGTGCCTAAAATTTCTTTGTCCCCTCCAATGTATGCTCTTCGCTCAATGCCTTGATAGGTTGAAACCTTTCTGATTTGTAGTTCGCCATGGCGTTTGGCAAAGGCGAGACTCAGAAAAAAGAACAGGGAAAAGGCGAGTAACCAAGACGAGACCGTAATTCCAACTGCCACGCCACCTGCTAATACTCTTAGCGTGTAGAGGCCAGCTAAGGTCAGGACATCCACCATCATCAATTTTTTAAGGTAGATGGAATAGGTAATCGTTGTGAAGGCGTAGAGGAGCAATATACTGAGGAACGAGGAGGGGAGTGTCGCCCAGGCAAGAAAGAAACTTCCTATGATGAGCAGGGGGTGGCCAAGCAATCCGACGTGTATGGGAAGAGTCCCAGATGCAAAGGGGCGTTCTTTTTTCTTGGGATGCCTCCGATCTGCAGAAAGATCTAGAAGGTCATTGAACAGGTACAGACCAGAGGCACAGACACTAAAGCAGAGAAATGCCAGGCAGGCAGGAACAAACATTGCCGGTTCAAGTATCATTTGAGCTGCGGCTAAGGGGAGAAAAATGATGATATTTTTGACCCATTGATGAATGCGCAGTGCCTTTATGACGATTTTTAATGAAGGTAGAGTTTGAGGAAAAAGATGAAGGACAGGAGTGAATTTCGCCGTTTGTTGAAGAAGGGTGGTGGAAGAGGATGCGACAAGTGCTCCATGCGCACTTTTCCACACTTCAAGATCAGCGGAATCATTGCCAATATAATCGAAACCCCGAAATCCAAACCGTGCTTCGAGAATTCGACGTTTGTGAGATCCGACAATATTGGTGACGCCGTCACTCGCGATGATTGCCGAAAAAATATTCAAGTGTGTTCCTACTGCCTTGGCCACTTGCTGGTCGGCACCTGTTGCAAGAACGAGTGTTCTTCCTGCATGAAATTCTTGTTTGATGTAGCTAAGGATATCCTGCCGATAGGGTAAGGCCGAGGCGTCCAGCCTAATTCTTTTTGTCACTTGTTGCTTCATGTAGGCAATCCCCCTCCAGGCCCAGAGCGGAAGAAGCACAATGAAAAAAGGATTTTTTTTAAGAAGAAGGATTGTTGATTCCAGGAATGTGTCAGTCGCCAACAAGGTTCCATCAAGGTCAACGCACAGTACTGGAAGATCGTGATCCACGAAATAATTAGAAGAGCATGCTGGTAGTTCTTGTTCTAGTGTAGATGTGAGCGCCATGTTGTGAGTGTAGCTTACAAATGTAGGTGGAGATTTCAAATTTGTAAAACAATTAGCCTTCGTTAGTATTTCGGTAAAATGTATGATTTTCCTGAATCAATGGTGGTTGATCCTTATCAGGTGACACCTTGAAAAATCGGACTCTAATGATTTCAATGATAACACTTGTCCATAAAAACAAGAGGCTCCAAAAATAGATCGATCCCAAGAGGGCCGTGGCAAGTGGGTTTGGTTGGAACAGGTTAACGATCATAAAGGGGCACAGTAATCCAGGAATTGACAAGCACAAGAATAGTGTGCTTCCTGTTTGCAGGGGCCAATGGCTAAAAGAACACATGTTTCCAGGATCAGTCCACCAGGAATAGAGCATACTGCTCAAAGGGCCCAGGCTAAAAAATAGATAGTATTGCCACCCTAACGGTGAAATGAGCAGGGCCGCAAGAAGTAACACGGAAAATGCCCGGTCCACCGCCTTTTCACTCTTGTCCAAGTAGATGACCCAATAGGTGAGGGCGGCAATTGTTCCTCCTAACATAAACCAGAGCGCGGTGATTAGTTCAGGAGCATCGATAACGGGAGCAAACTGGGGAGTGAGGGAAAATGTGCGAGTAAGAAATCCGAGTATTGAGGCATTCAAGTTTGACCAATACCAGTTGATGTCCACGAGTTTTTCAAGCCATTGAAGGTATACCTGTTTTCCAAGGACCATGAATCCAGTCAGAAAGACCAAACCACATGTCAGAAAAAAGTTGAAGAGGGCAGAGTATTGCCGCCTGAGAAAAAAGTAAGGCACAAAAATAAGGAGAAAGGGTTTGATACTACAGACCAGGCCAAGGAGAATCCCCGCCTGTCGCCAAGATCCATTCCGGGCTCGAATCCATGCCAGCGTGATAGGGAAGAATAAGAGTAGTGAAAGTTGGCCGGTGACGAAAAGAATGCCTGTTCCGGAAAAGCACAGTATTCCCAAAAATATGAATCTGCGGTCCAGGTGAGCGATGTGTTGAGGAAACGTTTCGGCAATGAGATGAATGCTGGCGAAGCTTGCCATACCACTAAATATTCCCCAGATACTCAGGGCCATGAAAGGGGACAGAAGGCCGAGTGGATAGAAGAGCAACTGAAAGTGGGGAGGATTGAGGTTCCATAATTGCAAATAGGTTCCCGGTGCAACTTCCATAAGTGTCGCAGGATTGGGACCATACATATTGTGGCCGTTCATGTAGGCAAGAATCGAATAGTAAAATTTCCCAAAGTCGTTCATGTGTAGCTTGTGAATCATCACATAACCTAAAAACAGGTTCCACCCAACCAGAATGGTGGCGAAGAATAAAAACCAGAATAGTGAGATCTCCGTGAATGCATGCCGTTTCACGATTGAATGAATAGCCATATTCATGAATTTTTCGAATGGACTCATAGCATGCGTGAGAGGCGATTGTTGGTATTTGCTTGTGTCAGTGGCGGGGGAGGTGGTCACGGATTGGTCCTAGGCCATCGGTTATGTCAATCGTAATCCCTGGTGTGCGGGAATGTAGTCTAAGAGTGAATAGGCTTTATGCAAGGAAGAAATGGTATCGCCCACTTGCTTAATATTTTTCTCATGAATCGGCCCCAACCAATTGGAGGCTCTCGCGAGATACTCGACCCTGTGAGGGTTAATCTTCATCAGGCGAGCACAAGTGGCATCAACAGCCGGAAGGTTGCGACCCATGACGATGACTCCGGAATGTATGGGGGTTCCCATGATCGGCCCGTCGCCCTCCATTCCTACAATGCCATCCACGATGGCGAAATGCGGTTGTAGTGTCGCATTGATATCCAGAATTGAATTGGTAATGCCCGCATGGTGCAGAACGTTTTTGGGCCAACCATAGTAAATGCCGGGCATGGTTCCGAACAGGTTTTTCATGGATAAGGTAGCACCGGTCCAATGGTGAGTCTTGAGTTTGGCTAAGGACACGATCCAATCAACAGATTGCAAGACATCAGGAAAGGTAAGTTGTGTCAGTCGAGTGTTTTTCCCAAGGTTAGGGATCGGAGTCCCACTTTCATAATTCAGGTTCAAGAATTGAATCTTATCCTCGTAAAGAATATCTCCTAAACCGGATGTTTCGATGACATCTAAGGTGTCGCGACGGTGCCCAGGCCCTTCTCCCACCATGACCCGTGCCGCTCCAAATGAAAGAAACG
>Ga0114931_10009693_pt1 | contig 11514 bp, 9 predicted proteins | sample 2SBtaG_FD_89579 | JGI IMG/M metagenome (GOLD analysis project Ga0114931, IMG submission 89579) | Deep subsurface microbial communities from Kolumbo volcano to uncover new lineages of life (NeLLi) - 2SBTROV14_V59a metaG | ecosystem: Environmental > Aquatic > Marine > Volcanic | place: Kolumbo...
GGACGGATCCTCAACGTCGCCTCCCTGGCGGCCTTCTTCACCGGCGGACCGAACTGGACCGCCTATGTCGCCTCCAAGCGCTATGTCCTGGCCTTCACCCGGGGCGTCGCCAAAGAGCTCTCCGGCACCGGGGTGACGATGACCGCGCTGTGCCCGGGCCCGGTGGCGACCGACTTCGCCGCCGACGCCGGGATCGAGGGCAGCCGGCTCTATCGCTGGCTGCCCAAACCGAGCGCGGCGCAGGTCGCCCGGGCCGGCTATGGCGCGACGATGCGAGGCCGGACCCAGGTCGTCCCCGGCGTCCTCAACAGGCTGGTCGCCTGGCTGGGTGAGCTGCCCCCGCGCGGCATTGCCCAGTCGGTGTTCTCCTTCCTTGTGGGCAGACCCTCAGCATCCCCGGGTCCACTGCGCAGACGGTCTTGAGCGGGCGAGTGGATGCCCGCCAGACCGCGGGATCGCGTGCACCCCAGGCAGGGCCGGTATACGTTCCCGGTCCCCTGCGCCGTGGTCCCGGGGCCGGCCCCGCCCCGGGCCTGACCGGGCCGGTGGTGCGCCGGCGCCCGGTGGGGGAGCCACCTAGTCCGGACGGACTCTCGCCTGCTCGGTGGCCGACGCCGTCTGGCCGTGCCCGCCCAGGTGGCGATGGGCCGCCGGCGCGGCCTTTGCGCCGGCCCCCGCCGCCACGATGATCTGCTTCTCCGACTCATCGGTCACGTCCCCGGCGGCGAACAGGCCCGGTATTGCCGTGGACTGATCGCGCTGCACGGGGATCTCACCCGCCTCGTTGAGTGCCAGGAGCCCCTTCACCGGCGCACTGTTGAGGGATCAGCCCGATCTCCAGGAACACGCCCTCCACGGCCAGATCCTCGCGGTGACGGCCGTCCACCGCCTCCAGGCGCACGGCGCTGAGCCGTTCCTGGCCGAGGAACTCCTTCACACGGGTGGCCGGGTGGATGCAGCCGCTCGGCGACCGGATAGTGCTCGGCGTGATCCCGGAACCGCCTGGCCAACTCCTGCCCGCCGATACTGGGGATCCCCAGCCAGTTCTCGATGGTCGCCGTGTTGGTGATCTACCCGCCGACCCGGTCCCCCAGCACCGCCACGTCCAGGTTCTTGCGTGCCGCATAGATGGCGGCCGACATGGCCGCGGGCCCCGCCCCAACGATGATCACCTGGTAGCGGTGCTGCGGGTCGACGGTGGTGGCCCTGCGCTCTCCCCGGGCCTCTCGCAGCCTCGCCTCAATGGCCTCGCAGACATCGGGCTTGACCACCTTGAGGATCTCCAGGATCGCATCCGCTGCCGGGAGCGCGCCCTCGAAGGCCGGGATCTCGTTGATCACCGTGCGCGGCACCCCGCGCACCTCGTAGCGCTGCACCAACTGCGGAAACTCGGCCGCATCCACCATGTCGGCCCGGATGCGGGGGTTCGCGAATGCGAGCTGATGGGCCAGCCGCACCATCCTGGGGCAATAGGGACAGGTCAGCGTGACCATGATCTCCAGGTGGACCGGCACGTCGATCAGTGCCACCAGGTGCTCCAGTTCGGGGCCCAGCCCCGAACGGCCCTGGGAGACCATCATCACCGCCTCCACCAGTGAGCCGAACTCGTAGCCCCCCGTAACCCTGTAGAAGCGGATCCCGTAGTCCTGCGTCCCCACCACCGCCGTGGCCGGGACCTGGCTGATGGCGTACTCCTGAGCCCGCCCGGCGTCCCTGACCAGGTCGTAGACCTCCAGCGAGAGCTTGTCGGACAGGCCGGCCAGCACCTCCAGGAGGCGCTGCTGCTCGCGGCAGGCGGCGCAGGCGTGCTGCTGGGTGAAATACACCAGCCTGACGGGGTCCTTCAGGCCCTTGAACAGCCCCTTGAGTTCATCGCGGGTCTTCTGATCTAACGGTTTAGACATCTTCGCTCCTCACAAACTCGGCGTCGCGGGCCCGCCCACGCCCCCCGGATCGGCACAGGGATCGCGGAGTCGGACCCGGCCCGGGCCCGCAGCCCCGACCTTCAGAACAGGCTCAGCTGAGGCGACGCCCCACCCGAGGGCACGAACCGGCCGCAGTCCAGGGGTGGCGGCCCCCGCCTCAGCCCCAGGCGCCGGCAGGCCAGGGCGAAGCGCTGGCCGAGCAGCTCCGCCACAGGGCCGGTACCTCGCATCCGGGTCCCGAACCCGGGGTCGTTGTCACGTCCGCCGCGGACCTGGCGCACCAGGCTCATGACATGGGCATGACGCTGTGGCGCGTGACAGGCCAGCCACTCCTCGAACAGACCCCTCACCTCGTGGGGCAGGCGCAGCATCACATAGCCCGCCCAGCCTGCCCCGGCCTCGCGCACCGCCTCGAGGATACGCTCCAGCTCGTGATCGGTCAGGGCGTGGATGACCGGCGCCACCAGCACCCCCACCGGGATCCCGGCCGCACTCAGGGTCTCGATCAGCGCCAGGCGCCGGTGCGGTGCCGCCGCCCTGGGCTCGAGGCGCCGGGCCAGATCCGGATCCAGGGTGGTCACCGAGACCTGCACGTGGACCAGGCGCCGCGCCGCCATGGAGCGCAGCAGATCCAGGTCGCGTACCACCAGGGCCGACTTGGTGACGATCATCACGGGGTGGTGCAGCCGGTCGAGGACCTCGAGCACGCCGCGGGTGATCCGCAGGCGCCTCTCGATGGGCTGATAGGGGTCGGTATTGGCGCCCAGTGCGATCGGACTGCAGCGATGGCCGGCCGCCGCCAGCTCTCGCTCCAGCAGGCGGACGGCATCGACCTTGTAGAACAGCCGGGTCTCGAAGTCGAGGCCCGGCGACAGGCCGAGATAGGCGTGGGTCGGCCGGGCATAGCAGTACACGCAGCCGTGCTCACAGCCCCGGTAGGGATTGAGCGACTGTTCGAAGGGGATGTCCCGCGAGCGGTTGCGGGAGATGACGGTGCGGGCCCTGTCCGGCGCCACCTCGGTGCGCAGCGCCGGCTCCTCGGGGTCCCTCCCCCAGCCGTCGTCGGCGGGCTCGGTGACGGACTCGACGAAGCGTTCCTCGCGATTGCTCACCGCCCCTCGTCCCTTGCGTGGACCTTCGGCGATACTCAAGACCGTCTCCCCTGGCCGATACGACCGGCATCAGATCCTGTGCGGTACCAGGAACCGATATGCCCTATAATCGGCGCCTCCACACTCACCCGCCCGAGTCGCGCGGATACCCGAGCCCTCGCCCGCGGGATTTCGTTGTCCAGACCGACTGTACCCGGGTGCAGGACAAGGCGGAAATATGCAGGCAACGCACCCATATCGTAAGTATAGACGTCATACCCGGGTCGTCGGGCCTTCGGGGGACGTGGATCCGGGGGCGGACCGGCGCACAGATGTGCGGGCACATCCATCCTCTGCCAGGGATTTCCGGCGCCGCCATCCGCCCGCAGGTGCGGGAGCCGCGAGCCAAAGACCCAGATGTGACGGGTCTATCTCTGCCGCCGACAGGCACTCCCCTGACCGGAGGCCGATATGGCAGATCTCACAGGCATAGACCAGGCCGCCCGAGCGTTCCAGGCCATCGCCCCGGGGGTGGCCTTCTGGTCCGTGCGGCTGATGGAGCGCAGGGTCCAGAGCCTGAGCGTACGTCAGGGGGTCGTGCAGCCCATCTCGAACGGCCGCAGCCGCGGCGCCCTGGTGTTCGTGATCGAGGGGGAGGGCTACGGCTACGGGGCGACCGGCGATCTCAGCCGGGCGGGTCTGCGCCGGGCCGTGGAGGACGCCCGGGAACTGGCCGCCACCACCGCCGGCCGGGCGCTGTTCCCCGCCGATCGCCATGCCCGCCCCGAGCGTTCCGGGAGCTATCGCACGCCGGTGCAGCGGCCCTGGGCGGAGGGTGGCCTGGAGGAGAGGCTTGCCCTCCTCCACGACCTCGACCAGGCCCTGCAGGCGAATGAGTCCATTGTCGACACCCTGGCCCTGCTGGCGGGAGAGACCCTCGAGACCCTGTACCTCGACGGGGACGGCATCCGCATCCACCAGCACCTCGAGCGGGTCTCGCCCGGCCTGGTGGCCGTGGCCAACCGCGGCCCCCGGACCCAGCGCCGCAGCTTTGGCCTGGAGCGTGCCCGCCAGGGCGGTCTGGAGCACCTGGCGAGCCTCGATCTCCCGGCCTACGCCCCGCGGGTCGTCGAACAGGCCCTGCAGTTGCTGGATGCGCCGAACTGTCCACAGCAGCGGACCGACCTGATCCTGATGCCGGATCAGATGATTCTTCAGATCCACGAGAGCATCGGTCACCCCCTGGAACTGGACCGTATCCTCGGGGACGAGCGCAACTATGCCGGTTCCAGTTTCGTCACCCCGGAGATGTTCGGCCGCTACCGCTACGGCTCCGACCTCCTCAATGTCAGCTTCGACCCGGCACAGACTGCAGAACCGGCGGCCTATGGCTTCGACGACGAGGGCACGCCTGCCGGGCGTGAATACCTGATCCGCGAGGGCCTGTTGCTGCGCCCCCTGGGGGGGCAGACCTCGCAGCGCCGCGCCGGACTGCCCGGGGTCGCCGCGGCCAGGGCCTGCGACTGGAACCGGCCGGCCATAGACCGGATGGCGAACCTGAACGTGGAACCCGGCGACAGCTCTCTGGCCGAGATGATCTCGAGCGTCGAGCATGGGGTGCTGATGGAGACCAATCGCTCCTGGTCCATAGACGACCGGCGCAACAAATTCCAGTTCGGGTGCGAATTCGGGCGCCTCATCCAGGACGGTGAGCTGGGGCCGGTGGTCCGTGATCCGAACTACCGGGGCCTGTCGGCCGAGTTCTGGCGCAGGCTCGATGCCGTGGGCGACCGGCCGGGCTTCGAGTTGATGGGTGTGGCCAACTGTGGCAAGGGGGAACCGAATCAGATGATCCGCGTCGGCCACGCCTCGCCGCCGTGCCTGTTCCGTGACGTGGAGGTCTTCGGTGGGGACTGAGTTCGAGCGGGACCACTTCTACGCCCTCGCGGCGCACCTCCAGACCGTGCTCCGACCTGCGGAGGTCCTCACTCTCCTGCTCCAGGGTGAGAGCAGTGAATTCATCCGCCTCAACCAGAACCGGGTCCGGCAGGCCGGTCGCGTCCGGCAGATGGACCTGAGCGTGGACCTGATCCAGGGCCAGCGCCATGCCCGCGCCACCCTCGACCTCTCGGGCAACCCGGAGGGGGATCGCGCCGAACTCGATCACACCCTGGACATGCTGCGTGCCCAGCTCCCCCATCTGCCCGAAGACCCCTTTCTCCACTATGCGGCGCAGCCCCACGACACCCAGCAGATCCGCGCCGGGGCGCTGCCACCGGCGCGGGAGGTGCTGGAGCTGCTCGGTGCTGCGGGCCCCGACCTCGATCTGGTGGGGCTGTGGGCCAGTGGCGCCCAGTATGTGGGCTTCGCCAATTCCCTGGGCCAGCGCAACTGGCACGCCCAGCCCAGTTTCAATCTCGACTGGAGCGTCCATCTCTCGCCCGCGCTGGCCGCCAAGGCCCACTATGCCGGCAGCCGCTGGGATGCCGCCATGCTGGAGGCCAGGATGGCGGACCTGCGGCACCGGCTCGATGCCCTGCGTCGCCCGGTCAGACGCCTGGAGCGTGGTCACTACCGCGTCTATCTGGCCCCGGCGGCCCTGAATGAGATCCTGTCCCTGCTCGGCTGGGGTGGCTTCGGTCTCAAGAGCCATCGCACCCGGCAGACGCCACTGATCAAGATGATCGAGTCGGGGCAGACCCTCGATCCCCGGGTGACACTGGTAGAGAACCATGCGGGCGGGTTGACGCCCGCCTTCACCGCCGAGGGCTTCATCAAGCCGCAGCGGATCGTGTTCGAGTCCGGCCGCTATCGCGACTGCCTGGTCAGCGCGCGCAGCGCCCGCGAATACCATGTGCCCGTCAATGCAGACGCTGAGGCCCCCGAGTCCCTGGAACTGTCTGGTGGCGACATCACCGATATCCCCGGAACACTGGACGAGGGCCTCTATATCAGCAATCTGTGGTACTGCAACTACTCAGACCGCAATGACTGCCGGCTCACCGGGATGACCCGTTACGCCTGTTTCGAGGTCCGCCGCGGACAGATCCAGGCCCCCTTCGAGAGCATGCGCTTCGACGAGTCCCTCTACCGGATGCTGGGAGCCCGGCTGGTCGGGCTGAGCACCGAGCGCGAACTGCTGATCGATGCAGACACCTATCGGCGGCGGTCCTACGCCAGCGCGCGACTTCCGGGCGCCCTGGTGGAGGACTTTGCCCTCACCCTGTAGGCCGCGGGCACACCGGGCCATTTCGCCGACCGGACCCGGGGCCGCCCGTCCCCTGTTTGGGTCCGTTGATCTGGGACCGGGGTCAACGAATTCCCTGGCCCGACAGGCTTAAATGGTAGCCTGTCTTACCCGTCTCACCCGGGTTTTCGGCTCCCAGGTCCCGCCCCTCGGGGCGCACGAGGGCGTTGGAGGCACCTGTCAAGCGATATGGCTGCGCCTGTGCCCAGACCCACGTACCGAAGAAGACTCGAAGGCCCAGGGTGCGACGGATATACCAAATCCAAGAGATGCCGCAGAGGAAGCTCTGATCTGTTGTGGTGCGAGTGGCCGACGAGGGCAATCGATCACGCCAAGGCGCGAATCGTCGCCCCCAGCCCACACCCTGGGCAAGATGCGCAACACCGAACCGGGCACCAGCGACCGCCGGCCCACGGTTAGATCAGAGCCTCCCCAAGGCACGAACCAAGGGAGACGACGATGACTCTGGAGTACTTCGTTGCGGAGATCACCAAACGCGGCTGGCAGCGTATCAGCGAGAACTACCAGAACGTGCGGGAGGCCCAGGCCATCCACCATCGGCTCAAGGCCACACATCCGAACGCCTGCGTGATAGTCGACACCCACTGGGAGGGCGACGCGGCCTGCGCCTCCGGGAACTGATCCCGAAGGTGACTGCCCGCCAGCCCCACGAGCCGACACGCGCAGCATACCGCTCGCAGCCGGGTCTTCGAGTCTTCTTCGGCGGGTGGATCCGGGTCCAGGACAAGGCAGAGACCGCAGGCATATCACGCAGTTGGCAAGCCCTATCTGACGCCCCCATGCGCCCCGAGGCGCGGGAGCGGGAGGCCGAAGACCCGGGTGCGCCGGGCATAACGGCCTGAAGGATACTCAAGGCCCTGGAAAGGACTCGCCGCCGGGCCCGGGCGTGGCGACCCCGGTCTGTGCACCAGTCCACTCGGTGCCGGATCGACGGGCTGCCGCTGCCTGCCCCACGGGCCCTGTGACTGCCGATGCATGGCATCGGGGCCAGCCCGTGGGCTATGATAACCTGACTGGCCGTAATTCCCGGGCCGTGCAATCCTCTATTCGCCATGGATCAACTGGACCAGATCACGAGTATCATTGCCCTGAGTATGGGGGTGGCCTGGGCGAGTGGCATCAACCTCTATGCCACAGTCCTCACCCTGGGACTGCTCGCCAACATGGGCTACGTGGACCTCCCCCCGGACCTGCAGATCGTGGCCGATCCACTGGTCGTGCTGGCGGCCGGACTGATGTATGCCGTGGAGTTCTTTGCCGACAAGACCCCGGGCGTGGACACCGGCTGGGATGCCCTGCACACCTTCATACGCATCCCGGCAGGGGCCGCTCTGGCGGCCGGGGCGGTGGCGGACGTCAGCCCGGCGGCCGCGCTGGCCGCGGCGATCGTCGGTGGCGGGATCACGGCGGGCACCCATGCCCTGAAGGCCGGGACGCGGGTGTTGATCAACACCTCGCCCGAGCCGGTGACCAACTGGACCGCCTCCTTCCTCGAGGATATCGCGGCCATCGCCGGCCTGTGGACCGCCCTCCACCACCCCTGGCTGTTCCTGGTGTTTCTGGTCCTGTTCGTCCTGCTCCTGGTGAGGCTGCTGCCCAAGGTCTGGCGCGGTGTCAAGCTGGTCTTCAACCGTATACGCGGATGGCTGGGCAGCGGCCAGCCGGCGGCACCCCCCCCGCCGGCCTCGCCCCCCCTGCTGAGTCGGGATTCCCCTGTGCTCGCGGACAGGCGGCCTCGGGATCCCCCGGACTCCACCCCACCCCCCGGCTAGGGCCTGCCGGTGCAGTCTGCGCCTGTCACGGTGACCGGGGCCTCGAGGACAGATTCCGGGTGTCTCGAAGGGCACCGTGGTGGCGGTGTGACGAGAAATCCCGGCTGTGGGCCGATCTGCCGCCACGGCGTCATGGTTGGGGCGCGGCCTGCAGCAGGACGCAGGGCTGCTGCGCCGGGCTGAATCGTGCACCTCCATCTCAGACAACGGGTCGAAGTGCCCGCCGAACAGCTCTATCGGGTGGTCGCAGACGTGGAGCGCTACTCCGAGTTCCTGCCCGGATGGCGTTCGGTCCGGGTGATCCAACGCGATACGGACCTGCTGCAGGTCGAACAAGAGATCGGACTCGGCCCGATGAGCATTCGCTTCCGTTCCAGCGCCCGGGCCCACCCGCCGACGGGGCTGAGCATTCACTCGGACGACGGCCCCTTCAAGCACCTGCTGATCCAGTGGCGAGTAGAGCCCGTGGACGACACCCGGACCGAGGTGGAGCTGGACATCGAGGCGACGGCCCGGGGCGGGCTGGTCGCGCCCTTGATCGAGTCCAACCTCCAGCGCACGGCACACGAGCTGATCCCGCTGTTCGTTCAGCGCGCCCGAGACATCGCCTGATTCAGCACGGCCCGCAGCTGTCGAGGATCCTCTCCCGACCCCGCCGAGCGCCCCGATACGGCGCGCGCTGCGGCCCAGGGGCAGGTGAGTCTCGACTCACAGGGTGATCACCCTGAGCTGGTCTGTGGCCCCGGCCTTCTGCCCGTAGCCTGCAGCGACGATCACGATGTCGCCGGGTCTGGCAAAGCCCTGGACCTGCACCTGCTCCAGGGCCCAGTCGACGCGCTGGGTGTCCTCGCTCAGGCCCTGCGCGCACAAGATGGGGATCACCCCCCAGTTCATGGCCAGACGACGCGAGACCCGCTCATTGAAGGTGATCGCCAGGATCGGGCAGTCCGGGCGATGCTTGGAGACCCGCCGCGCGGTGAAGCCCGTGGAGGTGAGGCTGATGATCACCGCGGCCTTGAGCTGGCGCGCCATGTCCGTCGCGGCCTGGCTGACCGCCTCGGTCACGATGTCCGAGGGCGGCTGGAGTATCTTCTGGAGATAGCCGTATTCGGGCAGGGCCGCCTCGGCCCGGATGGCGAGCTCGGCCATGATCTGCACCGCCTTGACCGGGTACCGTCCGACGGCCGTCTCCCCCGAGAGCATCACCGCCGAGGTCCCATCGAGTATCGCATTGGCCACATCGCTCGCCTCGGCACGCGTGGGCTTGGGATTGAACTCCATGGAGGCCAGCATCTGGGTGGCGGTGATCACCGGCTTGCCGCTGCCCACCGTGGTCCGGATGATCTGTTTCTGGGTGCGCGGGACATCTGCCAGGGGCAACTCCACTCCGAGGTCGCCGCGTGCCACCATGGTCCCGTCTGCGACCGCCACAATGGACTCCAGGTGCGCCAGACCGGCCCGATTCTCTATCTTGGCGATGATCGCGATCTCCGCCCCGTGCTCCCCGAGTATCTCGCGCATCTTGTTGATGTCGTCGGCCGTCTGTACGAATGAGGCCGCGATATATTCGGCATCGGTCTCCGCGTCGAAGGCCAGTTCACGCATCACCGACTCCCGATGTTCGGGTCCGGTCAGGCTCAGAGTGAGTTCGGTCTCGGGCAGGTTGACGCTCTTGTTCTCGCGCAGGATCCCGCCGTGGATGACCCGGCACACGATCTCGTTCCCGGATACCGAGCGCACCTCCAGCTCGATGGCCCCGTCGTCCAGGAGGATGGGCTTCCCCGGGACCACCTCCTCGGGCAACAGGCGGTAAGACACCGAGACCCCGTTCTCATCGCCCGCCCGATCGTCCGTGTAGAGCCGGAAGCTCGCACCGGGCTGCAGCTCCACCACGCCGTCCCGTAGCCGGCCGGTACGGATCTCGATACCGCGTGTGTCCACCATCAGGGCGACATTGGCCCGCAGTTCCCGGGCCGTGCGCCGGATCCGCTCCACACGCACCCGCTGCTCGTCCAGGGTGCCAAAGGACAGGTTGAGCCTGGCCACGCTCATTCCCGCCCGAATCATCCCGGCGAGGACCTCGGGACTGTCGGAGGCCGGGCCGACTGTGGCCACGATCTTGGTCTTTCGGTGTTCGCTTCGCTGTGCGCCGCTCATATCACTCCTTCAATGTCTGCTTGGGAAGTCCTGATTTATACCCGTCGCTGCTCCGCACCCGGCTGTGGTGACCCGCCGGCAGGCCCGGCTCACCGCTGGGCGGTGCGGCGCTGCTGCTTGTCCCGATACATCGCACTGTCGGCGAGATTGAGCAGCTCGTTGAGCTCCTTGCCGTCGTCCGGATAGATGGCCGCACCGAGGCTCGCCCCGACCCTGAGGTCCATATGGTCGACCCGGATCGGCTGGGTGATCGCATCCTTCAGTTTATGCAGGACCCCCGCGACCTCTCGGCCCGAGCTCACGTCCTCGATCAGGACCACAAATTCATCTCCACCCAGCCGCGCGACCGTGTCGTCGCGCCGCACCGCTCCGCGCAGCCGCTGGGCGATGGTCTTCAGGACCTCGTCGCCGATGTCGTGTCCATAGTTGTCGTTGATCCCCTTGAAGCCATCCAGATCCAGGAAGATCACGCCCAGCCGCTTGTTGTAGCGATCGGCATGGTATTGGGCATGGTACATCCGGTCCATGAGGTGGCTGCGGTTCGACAGACCGGTCAGGGTATCGAAATTGGCCAGGTAGAACAGCTTGTTTTCGGACTCCAGACGTCTCATCTCCATCTGATGGTGGGCGCGGGCATAGGCGGCGAGGACGACGAACCACAGCAGCGACGTGAACCAGATGGCCCCGAGGATCGTCCAGCTCAGCTGCCCCCACCCCAGTTGCTCGGAGATCGACAGGGTCAGCGGCTGGGCACGGTTCTCTATGGATTTTACGAACTTCAGGGACGGAAACAGGCTGCGTTCCAGGGGCCCGGCCGCCGGGGGGAGGATATGCACCAGATATCCCCGCGAGTCGGTGGCATCGAAGTCATGATCATAGAGCAGCAGCTCTATCTCCCGGTCGAGATTGAGGCGCTCCGGCAGCAGGGTGCGGGCCTTGATCACGAGCAGGGCATAGCGCTGTGGAAGCACCACGGGCCCCTTGGGCGCCGTCGCCCGGCCGTCCAGGGGCTCCACCGGGCGGTGCATCAGATAGGCCCAGTCGCCCTCGATCAGCTGGAAGGGATGGGTCGCAGCCGGCCCCCCATTCTTGGCCGATTCGTACAGCGACTGACGCAGAAAGGCCGGCGAGTCCAGGTCCAGGCCGAGCAGCTGCTTGGATTGCGGAGTCAGGGGTTCCACGAAGACGATGGGGTAGTAGTAGGGCTTGTCGCCCACCGGCTTCCACTTGCGGTCCCCCTCGTAGTCGAAGGTCCGGAACTCGAAGCCGGAGTGACTGTAGCGGCGCTGATATTTCGTAAA
>Ga0114931_10009694_pt1 | contig 11513 bp, 8 predicted proteins | sample 2SBtaG_FD_89579 | JGI IMG/M metagenome (GOLD analysis project Ga0114931, IMG submission 89579) | Deep subsurface microbial communities from Kolumbo volcano to uncover new lineages of life (NeLLi) - 2SBTROV14_V59a metaG | ecosystem: Environmental > Aquatic > Marine > Volcanic | place: Kolumbo...
CTTTGACCCTGAGCAGATCAAACGAAAGCGGGTGGCGGTAGGGCCGCGGCGTGCCGGTGATCGCGATGGTGCCCGCCGCCAAATCGAGGTGCAGGACATAGCGCTGCGGCTCGACCACCGGCGCGGGGGTGGGCAGCTTGGCCCCGGGGGCATTCGGCACCTTTACGGTCAACCGCGCGTAGCGTCCGGCGGGAGACCGGAGCTCGACGATGGCGCGGCCACCGCCCGGCTTGCCCAGCTCGGTCGAAAACTGCAGTCGCGCGAACCCGGTGCCGGTCTTGCCGACACCATTGATCTTGTAAAACGACGGCAGCGGCTGCAGTGCGATGGGCTTGCCCGCGTTGGGGCTGCGCGCCCCGGAGACGACGATGACCAGCCGGCGATTTTTCGCCCGGGCCGCGGCGGTGCGCGGTGGTACCAGCTGCTCGATGGCGCCCCGGCCGCGCACGGTGATGTCCTGTGCGGGGATGCCGGCCTTGACCAGCGCCTCCTCGACCAGCTTGGCTTCGCGCTGGGTGCGCGAGATCTGCGCCAGCTTGCCGCCGACGCCGTCCGCGTGCGACTCGACCAGAATCTTGGCTCCCGGGTGCAGGCGCCTGTGCAGCGCGGCCAGCTTGGCGCTGAGCTCGGCGGCGATGGTCGGACTGTTGGCGGTGCCGGCGAACAACTTGCCGCGCCAGATCAGCTCGGTGGGCTTGGTGGAACGAACGCCGAACGCGATCGCAAACGGCTTGCGCGGGCTGCGCGCGCGCACCGAGTCCTTGTAGCCGTCGACGCTCAGCTGCGCGGTGTAAATGGTGTCGGAGGCGACCGGGTTGCTGTCGTCGCCCAGGCCGTTCCAGGCGATCCGCTTGGGCGGCAGGCCGGCGCCGTGCATGGTTCTCACCGGCGTACCGTCGGCCTTCGCGATCTCGAACTTCCAGGAGCTGGCGCCGACGCCCGCGGGCAACACGAGGCTGGTTTTCCACAACAACACCGCGGTCCAGCCGCCGGCGGGCACAGTAGCCAGGTTGTTGACCTTGCCGCCGACTCGCAGTGCCCTGGGCGCACTGAGCTCGACGTTGGCCGTGGGCAGAAGCACCGTGTTGCCAGCAATGGACAACGACAACGGATTGGTGCTCAGCTGCAGCGTCTTGGTTTTCTTCGCCGCGTGCTTGACCGGCGCTTTGCTGGTCTTGATGACGACCCGGCCGTGCTTGCCCTCGGGGCGCACCGCGACGGTGGTGCAGCGCGCGCCGAAGTTGGCCATGGCGGACAGGCCCATGCTGAGCCTCAACAGTTGCGACGAACGCGTCGTGAGCTTGCCGCCCGCGAGACTGCCTGCGTCGACCTTGACCAGGTGAGTGCCACCGGGAACCCGCGAGAAGTGGTAGAAGCCGGCGCTGTCGGTCACCGCGTAGCGGCCCGTGTCGATGTAGACGCGCGCACCGGCGAAGCCTTTTTCACCCGAATCGAAGCGGCCGTCCCCGTCGGCGTCGCAGTACACGCGGCCGAGCACAGCACCAGTGTCCAGAGCGGCGCCCGGGCGCACAGCGACCGTGGCGGTGGATTCGTTGGACAGCTTGACACCACCGGCGTCGGTGAGCACCGCCAGGTTGCTGTAGCGTCCCGGCTGGCCGCCTACGCCCACGACCACCTGGTAGGTGAGCTGCAGCGTCTGTCCGGCCGCTAGATCGAACGGACCAAAGCGGATCAACCGGCGCGACCGCCTCGACTCCCGCGCATCACCGAAATCGGTGACGACACGCAGGGTGCGCATGGCGCCGGCTTTACCGACGCGCGCCACGGCGCGGCTGCGCACGTACGACAAACCGCGGCCGGGCGCATCCCGAATGTAGACCTCGCGATTTTGCGCCGCGGTCAGATCGCGATTGCTGCGGTTCTTGGCCGTGATGGTGTACAAGACGATGTCGCCCACCGAAGCGGTGGCGCGGCTGGCGCGTTTGTCCAGCTGCACCGCGACCGACAGCGGATCGACCGGCACGTGGTTGTTGACGACATTTGTGTTGTCGGTCTGGATGTCGAAACGCAGGTAGTAACTGCGATCGGCGGCGGACGGCGCCGAGGTCGACACCACCTGACCGTTGCCGTCGGTGCGTGCAAAGCCCGGTCGAGCCGCGATCTTGGCTGACGGGAACGCGTACGGTGTGGTCGCGGTGGGGATGTTCAGGCGATAGCGGCGGCCGCTGTCCACGTCGAAGGTGTAGGTGCCGGCGGCGGTGAGCTGGCCCTGCTGGCCGCTGTCGAGACGGTCGGCCGGAACGAGGGCACCCGGGTCGATGGGGTCGGCGGCGTCGTAGAACAGCTGGACGGGAACGCCGGTGACCGGCTTGTTGGTGTCCGAGTCGTAGACGACGCCGGTGATGCGGGCGGCGCGGGCGGTGGACGCAGTGGTGCACAGCGCGACGATTGCGATGGTCGCTGCGATGACCGATCGCTCGATGGACCGTTTCCCCGACAACGGCAAAGCCAAGGGGGAATTATAACGGGGGATCGGTGGGGATCGCCAACATGGTCCCGGGCCGCCGGGGGATATATATGTTGATGGGCGCCGGAGTGGGGACCAGGACCAGGAGGGTGTCGCTTACTCGGTTGTGGGGACGACGACGGTGGCTTTGCCGCTTTGGGCGAGGGTGCCGAGGAATTTGGCGGATTGGATTTGGGCCGCTTCTACGTCGAAGACGACGAAATGGCCGTCCGATGTGGTCGCCTGGTATTGGAGTAGAACATTGGTCACACCATCCTGATTGTCGGTCACCGGCGCGGTGAGGGGGGTGTGGCCGGCGAGGGTTTGGCCGGGAATTTCTTGCAGTACGGGTTGGACGATGTCCGAGCCCAGGGCCACGGCGAACGCCTCGATGGCGGGCACGGGAGTGTAGTGGTCGATCAAGCCCTCGGTGTGGAAGATGTTCTTGCGGGTGATTCCCGGCAATGGCTCGGTCGTAATCGCCCTCGCGTAGCAGCCCGGGTCGGACACGTCGAGGTAGTTCTGCAACATGGCCAGCAGCGGATTGAACTCGTCGAGGGGGTAGTCGCGGATGAACGCACCCACGATGCCCGCGATGTCGATGGGCTCGGTCTTGTTGAGCAGCGATAAGTAGAGCAGCGCCCCGGCGCCGGAAAGAATGGCGCCTTTGACCAACGGCTCGGTGGCCAAAAACGGCGGGCCGGTCAGGCCGCCCTGCGAGTGGCCGAAAAAGTAGATGCGGTCCGGATCGAAGCGGATGGTGCGGCCACCCGGATGGCGCTCGGTGTAGTTGAAGCCCAACACCAGCCGCAGCATCGAGAAGTTGTCCAGCGCGCCCTGCAGGGTGTTGTAGCGGGCCGCCGAGGGATTGCCGAAGTTGAAAAAGTGCACGTCCGGCACGCCGCCCGGGTTGCGCGGCCCGTGCAGCACTTGATCGGTCGAGATGACCGCCAGGCCCTCGGCCGCCAGGCGCCGCGCGGTGCCGTTGTTGCGATAGGTGTGATAGCTGCCACCGGTGCCGTGCTGGTAGATGACCACCGGCCACCCGCTGGCCGGCATCTGCCCGCCGGGAATCGAAAACGACAGCCGCAGATCTTCCATGCGCTGAACCACCGGCAGACCGGTATTTTCGTCAGTGACGATGGAGCCGCTCGGCGCCAGTGAGTACGGCGTATCGCCCAGCTGGAAGTTGGGCGCGGTGTACGCGCCGTCGTACATGTCGTAGCCGTTTTCGGCGCGCAGCCACTGGATGGACCGGGCCTTGGGCGGCGACATCGACCAGATCACCTCGCGGATCTTGCCCATGAGCGCGACCGCGTTTTGCGTGGTGAACACCGCCGCTGCGACCACGTCGTCGCGGCTGTCGTCCCCGTCTTGGTCCAACCAGGTCAAAAGCGGCGCGTAGATGGTCTGGGCGCGGGCGAGCGCCGCTTCGGCCGGCATGGTCGTGGCCATGATGGCGTCGAAGTCTGCGTCGCGCTCGACCGCGGTGCCGTCGGTCGCGCGCACCCGGTTGGTCAGCACCAGCGCATAGGTGGTCGCGTTGCGCAACACGAAGCCGGGGTACGGCAGCACCGACAGCCAGTTGCGGCCGATGGCCTCGCCGTTGACCGGCTCGAAGCGGTAGCGCAGCGGCACGCGCTTGCCGTAGTCCGGCGACTCGCTGTCCACGTTCACCAGGTACACACTGGCGGTGTCGGTCAGCGACGCCTCGGGGGTGTCGGGCAGCGACGTGGGGTCGATGGGATTGTCGAACCGGAAAAACCCCGGCGCGCTGAGCGAAAACCCGTGCACGTTGGCCGCGACCGCGTCGATGTACTCCTCGAGGATGGGCGTCGGCCGCAGGTGATCGGACAGATCGATCAAGCCGGTGGTGTCGTCGACGCGGATGTTGTTGGGATAGGGCAGCGCGTAAAACCCGTCCGGAGGCGGCTCGCTGCGCGGCACCTCGAACAACGCGGTGGCCTCGCCGACGTATGCGTCGGGAGCGCCGTCGCTCGCGCCTGAGTCGGACGAGCCCGCGCCCCCCGAGCAAGCTGCCAGCAGCAAACACAGACAATAAGCTAGAGTGCGGTGCTTCATCGAATCAGCGGGATAGTACCAGTAACGTGATGCCAGCCAAGCCCAATGCGCCGCTTGCGCCGGTTCCCAGCCAGCAGGTTGCCGCGCCGCGGTCGTCACAGCGTGTGGCCTGGGCCACCCCCACATTGGCGGCCAGCACCGCCAGGCCGACGAATAACCAGCCGTACTGCCGGCGGCGGCGCCGCAACGCCGCGTTGTGATGGACCCGGTGCTGCAACTGGGCGATGGTGGCGCGCAAGCCGGGTAAATCGGCCGCGCGCGTCGGCCCTTCGACCGGATCGGTGACTTTGGCGGTACCGGTGCCGGTGGCCAGGGCGATCACCGCCAGGGTGGCGCTGGCGATGGCTTCCTCCAGTGTGCACACCTCACAGCGGTCCGCGACCTGCGAGGTGGGCATGCCCGAGCGCGCGTCCAAAAGCGACACGATGAAGTTGTAGTTGGGCCCGGCGCTGGTGATCCGCGCCACCAGAACGAGGCGGATCTTCAGGTGTTTGTAGATGGGTTTGAGACACGCGCCGAAGTAGCACCCCGGCACCAGCTCGCCCTTGAGGCCTTTGCGCAACTTGTCCCGGGTCACCACCCGGAAGCCGGTGCCGGTGAGGCCTTCCTCGAGGCTCTGCTCGAACTTGTCGGCCGCCGTCTTGGACACGCCGTCGATGTCGACGCGAAAAATCCCCACCGTCTCGCCGGCGCGGGCGAAGTCGCCGTCGGCCACCAGCCCCAGCACAACTGCCGCGAAGACTGCTGCGCGCCGCCGCCGCATCATCTAGTGCTCGTCGATGCGTTCAATGAACCGCTTCATCAGCCCGTCGATCATCAGGTTTCGTTCGGTGGCGTCGTAACGGCCGTCGCGCCAGCCCGCCTGCAGGGTCTCGTAGCGATCCTGGCTCTCTTCGATGACCCTTTTATAGATGCCGACCTTGCGGATGACATCTTTCTGGTTGCGGATGAAGTACGAGATCATCGACGCCCCCGCGGCCACCGTGAGCACCAGGCCCAACGGACCGCCGAGCGCAAACCGCAGGCCTACCCGAAGCGCCAGCACTGTGGCCGCGCCGATGGCGACCTTCTTGGTGCCGGAGCCATCGACCACCGAGTCCTTGGCCAGCGCCACGGCGGTTTGGCCGCTTGCGATCAACAGAGCGATGAAGTTGCCGCGGCGTTTCTTCCAGCCGCGGTCGTAATATTCCCGGATGGCGACCTTCAGAAACGACTCGAAGTCGTTGTAAATGCTGCGCCCGTACTGGTCGGCACCCTTCGAGCCACCACCGGTCGTCTCGGTCGATTCTGGAGCCATCCCCATCAGTGTAGCACTTATGAGCCAGGGGGGGACTGGGCCCCACGATTCGGTTGACAGCTACCGAGACGTCGAACACGCTCAATGTCATGAAGAAGATCGCGCCGTTGCTCGCGCTGGCAGTGGTCTGGGCCGTGGCTGTGCCGGTCGCCGCTGCCGACCTGCAGAGCGGGCAAGCCAAGTTTCTCAAGGGCGACTACAAAGCGGCACGCGCCGAGCTGGCCAAGGTCGGCGGCAAAGACCACGGCGCGGCGCAGCTGGCACTGGCACGGGTCGAGGTGCGCGTCGGCGACTACGCCAACGCCCTCAAGCGTGCCCAGAAATTGAGCAAGAGCCACAACAAGACGGTCGCGGCCGACGCGCTGGTGCTCACCGCCGAGATCGAGCGGATTCTGGGCCGCAGCGCAGACGCGATCAAAACCCTCGAGCCGCTGGTCGCCAAACAGCCGACCCACCTGCGCGCGCGCTACGTGCTGGGGCTCAGCTACCTGGACGTGGGCCAGAACCAAAAAGCCAACGCCTTGTTCGATCAGTTCATCAAGGACTTCAACGCCAACAAGATCAACAACAAGAACGCCGATCAGATGTTCTACGTGGCCGGCGCCGCCCGCCGGTTGCAGCTGTTCCAGGACGCCAACGACACCTTCCGCGAAGTCGTCAAGCTGAACAGCAAGCTGCTCGAGGCCAACATCGAGTGGGGCCAGCTGTTCTTGGAGAAGTACGCCGCGGGCTACGCCCAGCAGAGCTTCGACGAGGTGCTCAAGATCGATCCGAACCACCCGGACGCCCACGCCGGCATGGCCGAGGTCAAGCTGGTCCAGAGCTACGATCTGGCGGCAGCGGAAAAACACCTGGACGCGGCGCTCGAGGTCAATCCCAAGCACGTACCGTCGCTGATCATCCGCGGCGGCCTCGAGATCGATCAGAACAAGTGGGCGGCGGCAAAGGCGACCTTCCGCAAGGTATTCGCCATCAACCCCAACAGCCTCGAAGCCCACGCGGGCATGGCCACCATCTACTGGCTGCGCGACGACATGAAGAGCTACGAAGCCGAGCGCAAAAAAGCGTTCGCCTTCAATCCCCAATACGCCGAGTTCTACCACCGGGTCGCGCGCTCGGCGGTGCGCGAGCACCGCTACGACCGCGCGATCAAGCTCGAGCTGCAGGCCATCAAGGTCAACCCCAAGTACTACGAGGCCATGCAGGCGGCCGGTACCGGCTATCTGCGTCTGGGCAAGGAAAAACCCGGCATCCAGTGGCTCAAGCGTGCGTGGAAGGGCGACGAGTACAACGTCCGCACCTACAATACCCTCGATCTATTCGAAGAGGCCATTCCCAAGTACTACTCGTTCGTCCGCACCAAGTACTTCAAGTTCCGCTGGCACAACGACGAAAAGGACATCTTGCGCCGCTACGTCGCGCCGCTGATGACCCGCGCGTTCGAGAGCATGGTCAAGCGCTACAAGTTCACGCCCAAGCTGCCCATCACGGTCGAGCTGTACCGGGACCAGCAGCACTACAGCGTGCGCACGGTCGGGTTGCCCAACCTGGGCGCCCTGGGCGTTTGCTTCGGTCAGGTCATCACCGCCATGTCGCCGTCGTCGGGACAGATCAACTGGGCCATGGTGCTGTGGCACGAGCTGTCCCACGTGTTTGCCATCCAGCTGTCCCACTCGCGGGTGCCGCGCTGGTACACCGAAGGGCTGAGTGAGTACGAGACCATCATCGCGCGGCCCGAGTGGCGGCGAGAAAACGACCGGGACATCGCCGCAGCCATGGCCGACGGCACCCTGCCCTCGGTCGCCGAGCTCAACTACGGGTTCATGAAACCGAGCATGCGCCAGGTGGTGGTCGCCTACTACCTGTCGTCGGTGACCATCGAGTACATCGCCACCCACTACGGCTTCGACAAGATCGTCGAGGGACTCAAGCTGTTCGGCAAGAACCTGGAGACGCCCGCGGTCATCCAAAAGATCACCGGCAAAACGGTCAAGCAGTTCGACGCCGAGTTCCGGGCGTTTCTGGCCAAGCGACTGGCGCCGTACAAGGGCCAGTTCCGCGTACCGTCCGAGGGCTACGACAACGTGACCAAGCTCGAGATCGCCGTCGCCGCCAAGCCCAAGAGCGCCCGGGCCTACGCCGATCTGGCCCTCGGCCACTTTTTCGACGGCGACGCGCCCAAAGCCAAAGCCGCCGCCGACAAGGCCCTGAGCCTCGACCCGCACAACAAGCTGGCGCTGTACGTGAGCGCCGAGCTGCGCTTCCGCATGCGCGACGTCAAAGGCGCCCAAAAACTGTACCAAACGCTGGTCAGCCTGGGCGCGGACAACTACGACATCCGCGGCCGCCTGGCGGCCATCGCCAAATACCAAAACGACCTCAAGACGGCAGAAAAGCAGCTGTGCGCGGCCAAAAAGCTCGACCCCGAGCGCTCGTACCCCTACCTGGAGCTGTCGCGCATTTACAAAAAGCAAAAGCGCGACGCCAAGGCCCTGGCCGAGCTCGAGACCTACGTGATGATCGAGCAAATGCAGCCGCGGCCGCTGAGCACGCTGATCGACGAATACAAGACCAAGGGCAACTGGGCCAAGGTACGCACGTTCGCCGAGCTATTGCTCGACATCCGGCTGTGGAACGCCGATGTGTACCTGGACCTGGGCCGCGCCTACGTCGAGACCGGCGCGATCAAAAAAGCCATCTACACCTACAACAGCGCGCTGATTACCAAACCCCGGCTGCGCCGCCCCGCCCTGGCCTACATCGGCCTGACCCGCGCCTGGCTCAAAAACCACAACAAGCGCAAAGCCCGCGCCATGCTCAAAAAGGCCCTGCACTTCGAGCCCGCCAACGCCGAGGCGTTGAAGCTCAAAGCCAAGATATAGCCGGAGCGCCAACCGACATCGTAGCCAGGTGGTCGATGTATACTGTTGTGGTGAACCCCGATCGGGACGAAATGCTGCGACGGCTCCGGGCGCTGATGAGCGGCCGGCCGGAGATTCTCGAGGCGTACCTGTTTGGATCCGTGGCGCGGAGTTCGGCACAGCCACACAGTGACGTCGACATCGCGGTCTACGTCGACGAAGCCAAGCTTCCCGACGCGCCGTTTGGCTACGAGGCCGCGTTGAGCGCCGAGTGCATCAAGGCGCTCGGCACCAATCGTGTCGACGTCGTGCGGCTGAACAGAGCGGGGCCGCTGCTGTATCACCGCGTGTTGCGCGATGGCTGTCGGTTTTTGGCCCGGGACATCCAGGCGACAACCACCCGAGAGGGCTACGCGCTGTCTCGCTATTGCGACTACGTGCCGCAGCTGGCCAAGCTCGAGCGCACCGCGGCCCGCCGCATACGCGCCGGAGAATTTGGACAGTGAGCCCCGGCGGAGTCGATCGCGACATCCTCCGCCGGCATCTGTTGGCGCTGGATTCCGCGCTAAAGAACCTGCGCCGCCACGCGGGCCGGCCGCTCGAAGCGCTCACCGACGATACCGACGAAGCCTGGGCGGTCGAGCGCGGGCTGCTTTTGTGCATACAGAACGCGCTCGATATCGCGTCGCATCTCGCTGCGGGCACCGGCCACGATGTCCCCAACTACACCAGCGCCATCGACTTGATGGCCACCCTCGGCATCATGCCCGCCGAGTTCGTCGCGCGCTTCCGCGGCGCGGCCGGTTTTCGCAACGTCGTCGTGCACGCCTACCTGGACGTCGACCTCACCATCGTGCACTCCCTGATCAACGAACGATTGTCGGAATTCGAAGAGTTCGCGCGTTATATCCAGCAATACCTCGACGGGTCCGACAGCTGACGCCTTTGTCGCCGCCGGCAAGGACCGATCCGGTCAACCGTTGGGCCTGAAGAACTCGCTCTGAGTTGACGGCCCGCCGGTCCGAGCGATCGCGGTCTGGCCAGGCTGCGATTCGCGATTCGAATACGAAGAATACGAAAAGCGTCCCTGTCGCCCCCACCCAGGGCCGGACGGGCGGTGCCGCTTACCGCGGCGTCCGCGCCCTCGCGAGCGCGGATTGAGGTCACGCGGGCGTCGCTCTGTGCATTGATGCGCTGCATGTGACAAGATCGGTACATGGCGCGGCTGCACAAACTTCCAGGATGGGTCATTTCCAATGAGGAATCCGTGCGCCGAGAGGCAGCTGCGTACCGGGACATGTCTCCGGAACAACGCCTCGCGATGGGCGCAGCCGTGTGCCGCTCCGCACTGAGCGTCGCGCTCACGATGAACGATGCGGCCACGGTATTGTCCTACCGCGCGCCGCTGCCCGAGACCAGCCGGCGCGCCCTGGCGCGACTGCGTGCACGCTACCGGGCGACGCGCGATGGCTGACATTCCGGACGCATTCGCGCTCGGCGTCACGATCGCCACCGAGCTGGACGCCGCCGGCATCGCCAATGCGTTGGGCGGCGCGATCGCGCTCGCCGCATGGGGCGTCCCGCGCGCGACCATCGACGTGGACATCAATGTATTCGTCGAAGACGACCGCATGAACGATGTCCTGGACGTCGTGGAGCGCGCCATCGGCGTCAGCGTAGATCGCAGCGCCGCGCTCCGCGGACATATCGACAACGGCCTGATGGTGTTGGTATCGGCGAGCGGCATGCGCATCGATGTGTTCACGCCCAGCATCGAGTTCAGCTGGGAAGCCGCACAGACGGCACAGCGCCGGCACATACTGGATGCCGACGTATCGGTCCTATCGGCCGAAGCGCTGGCCGTGTTCAAGCTGCTGTTCTTCCGCAGCAAGGACATCGCCGATCTCGAACGGCTGGTGGCGACACAACGAACCGGCATGGATGCGGCCTACGTCCGCGGTCACATCGCCGACATGATGGGTGAGGATGACCCGCGCGTAGCCAGGTGGGACGACCTGGTGCGCCAGTTCGGCTAAACGGGTCGTCCCTCCCGCAGAATACGAAGGCCGCACGCCGAAAAATAATCTCGGCCGGGTGTGACCCGATCGTGGGTGCGGCTCGCTCTATGTACGTGTAGGCCGCCTGACCGGCGGGCCTGCAGTGACTTGCTCGCGCGGCGCCGTGCCGGGGGCTGCGCGTCGGGCTGGTTTGCGTCTCCTTTCCACAAGACACGTGAGGAACCGATGACAACGCTCGCTCGTATTCACCTCTTGGGCATCGCGGCCGCGGCCGTCCTGGCCCTACCTGCTTGCTCCGAACAGGGCGCCACCACCATGTACGTCACTGCCGCGCAGTGCGATTCGGCCGGCGCGTGGTCGGCGTGGACGGCCTACGCGATGGGCAACGTGGTGAGCTTTGAGGGCAGCCACTATGTTTGCGTGCAGTCGCATACCAGCCAGCCAGGCTGGGTGCCGGCGGCAGTGCCCGCCCTGTGGGCGCCGGCACAATGTCTGGGAGACGGCAGCGGCAACAACGATCCTGATACGGGCGGCGGCGACAGCGGCGGCGCTAGCTGCGATTCGGGGGCCTGGGTCTACATGGGGGACGACCCGAATGGGTGTGCGGGGCACGCGGGCGAGTCGTGCGGCTGGACCGCGACCAACCTGGGCCAGGGCTACCACTGCCAGAACGTGAGCTGGGGCGTCGGTTGCTCTCCGGGCGGAGACACCTGCCCCGGCGGCGACACGGGCGGCGGCGACACGGGCGGCGGCGACACGGGCGGCGGCGACACGGGCGGCGGCGACAC
>Ga0114931_10009695_pt1 | contig 11513 bp, 9 predicted proteins | sample 2SBtaG_FD_89579 | JGI IMG/M metagenome (GOLD analysis project Ga0114931, IMG submission 89579) | Deep subsurface microbial communities from Kolumbo volcano to uncover new lineages of life (NeLLi) - 2SBTROV14_V59a metaG | ecosystem: Environmental > Aquatic > Marine > Volcanic | place: Kolumbo...
CAGATATTTGGCCTCGATCTGCTCGTAGCGCCAAGTCGCCGCCGCCGACAACGGGTTGACGACGGTGACGACCAGGCCCCCCAGCACCAGGGCCAGGGCCAGACCAGGCAACAGAAACTGCCAGACCGAGATTCCGGCCGCCCGGGCCACCACGAGTTCATGCGACCGGGTCAGCCGGGTCAGCGTCAGCATGCCGCCGAACAGTACCGCGAAGGGGATGATCTTCTGGGCCATGAAGGGAATCCGCAACAACGCCAGTTGCATCACCACGCCGAAAGTGGCCCCGGGATGGGCCGAGGCCCGGCGCAGCAATTCGACCCCGTCGATCAGTGCCACCAGCACGATCAGCACCGCCAGCACGATCGCGATCCCGACCATGAACTGGCGGGTGATATAGAGCGATAGCGTGGCCGAGAGACGCATCAGCCGGGCGACGCGGTTGCGAGATCGCCGGCCGACGTCCGCCGGGTCGGGACGCGCACCAGCACATAGGTCGCCACGATCGTCCACGCGACCACGTTGAGATAGGGTAGCGGCACCAGGATCGGCAGTTTGGTGACGATGTTGGGCAGCGCCAGGGCGAGCCCCTGGAATGCCACCGCCACCGCCGCCGCGATCAGGATGCGCCGGCCGCGGCCGCTACGATTGAACTCGCCGGCCAGCATCGCGGCAATCCCGATCATGGTGAAGACGATGGCGTAGAGCGGCATCACCAGCCGTTGGTGCCCCTCGGCCAGGAGCTTGCCTCGGTTGGCGATGTCGCCGGGGGTCTTGGGCTCGGCGAACAATTCGCCGATGAAACGCTCGCGCGGCTCGCGCCAGCGCGGGCCATTGGCGTTGGTGACGTCGTAAATGTCGAGGCTGTACTTGTCGAAATAGAGAATGCCCAGCTTGCGGCCATCTTCGGTCAGTTCCTGCCGGGTGCCCTTGACGAGCACGAAACGCGGCCCGTCGCGGGTCGAGACCAGGGCGCCGCGTTCGGCCATCATGGTCACGGGCGTCCCCGGCTGACGGGTGTCATGGACCAGGATGCCCAGCAACTCGCCGTTGGGTTGACGGGCGCGAACATAGACGGTGAGGCCGGTGGCCAGGGAATTGAAGGTCCCTTCCTGTAGCAGCAGATGCGAGAAGTCGTCGCGAATTGCGAACTGGCGTTCCTTGAAGGCGCCGAAGCCCGCCGGCATGAAATAGAGCGTGATCGAATAGCCGATCAGGGTGATGAGCAGCGCCAGCAACAGCGCCGGCCGGGCCAGGGCGATCTGGCTGAGACCGGCCGCGCGCATGACCACCAGCTCACTGTCGATGGTCAGGCGATGATAGGTGTAGACCACGGCGCAAAACAGGGCGATGGGCAGAATAACCGACAAGAAGGTGGGCAGCAGCAACAGCGTCAGATAGACGAAGGTGAAGATTGACAGCCCGCGATTGACGATCAGATCGACGAAGCGCAGTGACTGCGATAGCCAGACCACACCCGTCAATGCGAAGGTGACGAACATCATCGTGCCGAGAAGCTGGCCGAAAACGTAACGTGTCAATCCCTGCATATGCCCGCCGCGCCTACCTTCGGGGCCATCGCACCGCGGGCGCAATGTAGCCCAGGCGCTCGTCACTTTCCAAGCCTCGCGAATACCGCCGTCCAGATGGTTAACGCAGGCGTTGACGCAGGCCCCCGGTCGCGCCCATAACGGGGCGCCTGTCGCGGCCCTCGGTTCCGCCGCCCGCGGCCGCCGCAATCGGGAGCGAGCGCCCGCGATCCACGGCCGATGCTGTTTCATTCCCAACCCTTTTTGCTCGCCTTCTTGCCGATCTGCCTGGCGGCGTTTTATGCCTGCGCGGCGCGTCCGGCGGCGCGTGCCTGGGTGCTGATCGCCGCCTCGCTCGGCTTCTACGCCTATTGGGATATCCGCTTCCTTCCGCTTCTGGTCGTCTCGGTGGGCGCCAACTGGCTGTTGGCGCGGATGACCAACGCGACGCGGGGGCGGTGGCCCTTGGTCGCCAGCATCGCCCTCAACCTGGCGCTTCTCGGGCTGTTCAAATACGCCGACTTCTTCGCCGATGACCTGGCGGCGTTGTTCGGTGGCCGGCATCAGCCCTGGAATCTGATCCTGCCGCTCGGCATCAGCTTCTTCACCTTCCAGCAGATTTCCTATCTGATCGATCGCGGTCGCGGCCGGGCGCCGGCTTATGCGTTGCGCGATTACGCCCTTTACGTGACCTTCTTTCCCCAGCTCATCGCCGGGCCGATCGTTCGCCACGACGAGATCATCGGCCAATTCGCCGCCGATCCGCGCCGCGCCGGTCTCGACGAGCGGCTGGCCCGGGGCGGCGCGCTGCTGATCATCGGCCTGGTCAAGAAGGTCTTCCTCGCCGATCCGCTGGCGGCCATCGCCGATCCGCTGTTCTCCGCCGTCGCTGGCGATGGCGGTGCCTTGTCGCTGGTCGATGCCTGGATCGCCACCGGCGCTTTCGGCGGCCAGATCTACTTCGACTTCTCGGGCTATTCGGACATGGCGATCGGCCTCGGCCTGCTGTTCGGCTTCGCCTTGCCCTATAATTTCGACGCCCCCTACCGGGCGCGCTCGATCCGCGACTTCTGGCGGCGCTGGCACATGACCCTGTCGCGCTTTCTGCGCGACTATCTCTATATTCCGCTCGGCGGCGGCCACCATGGCCCGGGACGCCGCTTCGCGGCGGTTATGACCACCATGCTGCTGGGCGGGCTGTGGCACGGCGCCGGCTGGACCTTCGTCGTCTGGGGCGGGATGCACGGCCTGGCGCTGGCGGTCAATCAGACGTGGCGGCGCTTCGGATCGGCCTTGCCCGGCTGGCTGGCCTGGGCGGCGACCTTTCTGTTCGTGATGGTTGCCTGGGTGCCGTTCCGGGCCGAGAGCTTCGCCGCCGCCGGACATTTGTTCGCGACCATGGCCGGCGGCGCCGGCTGGTCGCTGGCGCCCGGCGACGGCACTCGTCTGTGGCTGATCCCGCTGGCCTTGGCGATCGCCGTGATCGGACCGACCAGCCAGCGGGCGGCGCTCGCGGTGATGCCGCCCAGGCGGGCGATCGCGGCCCTGGCGGCGGTGGCGCTGGTGCTGGTGGTGCTCAAGGTCGGCGGCGGCGACAACGCCGTATTCATCTATTTCCAGTTCTAGCGCGGGAGCGGGGCGACCATGACCTGGCGATCGTTCTGGCGGTTCATGCTGGCGACCGCGTTGGCGCTCGGCGCCGGCCTCTATGTGCTGGTGGTGGCGATCGACCCTTACGATTCGCTCGCCACGTCGCTGCCGCTGACGCGGGAGCCGATGGTACAGAACCAGCGCTTTTCCTATCCCGCCCTGGCCCGCGATGCGCGCTTCGACAGCGCCGTTATCGGCACCTCGACGACCCGGTTGCTGCGCCCGGCCAGGCTCGACACGGCGCTCGGCGGGCGCTTCGTCAATCTCTCGATGAACAGCGCCACGGCCTATGAGCAATCGCAAATCCTGGCTCTTTTCGTCCGCCGCCACCCGGCGCCGCGCACGGTTATCATCGGCATCGACGCGATCTGGTGCGCGGTCGGCGACGACCCGCCGCGCCTGACCGAGCGCCCGTTCCCGCCCTGGCTCTACGACGACAATCCCTGGAACGACTATCTCCATCTGTTCAACTTCCCGACCCTAGAGCAGGCCGGGCGCATGGTCGCCTACCTCTTCGGCCTGCGCCCGGCGCGCTATGGCCGCGATGGCTATGGCGATTTCCTGCCGCCGGTCTCGGACTACGACCTCGCCCGCGCCCGCACCCATCTCTATGGCGGGCCGACGCCCAAGACCAAGGCGCCGGTGACACCGCCGTTTCGGCCTACGGTGGCCGCGCGCGCGGCCTGGCGCTATCCCACCCACGCACGCCTTGGCGCCATGCTGGCGAGCCTGCCGGCGAAAACCCGCAAGCTCCTGATGGTGGTGCCCTATCACCTCTATTCGCAACCGGCGCCGGGCTCGCTCGCCGCCGCCCAATGGGCCGAGTGCAAGCGCCGCGTCGCCGCCTTGGTCGCCGCGACCCCCAACGCGGTGGCGCTCGATTTCATGATCCCCTCGTCGATTACCCGCCGCGACGAGAACTATTGGGACCCGCTCCACTACACCACCGCGATCGCCGACCGCCTGGTCGCGTACCTCGGCCAGGGCCTCGCCGAACGGCGCGGCGCGGCCGATGTGTTCGCGTTTCTCGCCGAGGGCGTTGTCGGCGGCGATTCAAAACCTTAAGTTTACGGATCGGTTATACGACAGCGCGCCCGGCGTGCGAGGGTTAGGCGACATGCACAATTGGGTCACGGCGACTCCCGAGATGCGGCGGAACGGCTTGGCAAGTCCGGCCGCAGTTTCCGCCGCCCTGTTCCTTCGGCAATGGATCGCGCATCCCCGGCGGATGGGCGGCATGATGCCAAGTTCGCCGGCGCTTGCCCGCCTGATCGCCCGGCTGGTGGTCGTCGGCGGCGACGGCGCGGTGCTGGAACTCGGTCCCGGGACCGGTGCCTTGACAGCGGCCTTGCTCGAGGCCGGCCTCGCCGAGGAGCGCTTGATCCTGGTCGAGATCGACGACCGCCTCCACGATCATTTGCGACACCGCTTTCCCGGCGTCGAGGTTCTTCACGGCGACGCCGCCAGCCTCACCGATCTGATCCCAGCCGGGCGCCGGCAACAAATCTCGACCGTGGTCTCCAGCCTGCCCATGCTGTGCATTCCGGCGGCAGTCCAGCGGGTCATCGTCGATCAGTGCTTCGCCGCGACCGGCCCCAAGGGCCGCCTGATCCAATATACCTATTCGCTATCTCGGCGCTCGCCGCTCGACCAGCGACGGCTCGGCCTTCGCGGGCGGCGGGTGGGATGGATCCTCGGCAACCTGCCGCCGGTGACGGTGTGGCGTTATCGGCGCGCGACCGACTTCACGCCGCCGACCGCCCGCGACGGCGCGCGAGGGCCAGGGCGAGACCGTCCTCGAAGCCGCGCGGGGTGACGCCGAGGCGGGCGATCATGTCGGCGACGTCGAACGCCTTGTCATCGGTGGCGCGGGCGATCTCGGCGGCGTCGAAGGGCGGCGCGACGCCGATCATCGTCGCCAGCCGCGCGGCCGCGATCAAGGCCCCGGCCGGCAGCGGCGCGATCACCACTCGGCGGCCGAGCGCGCGGGCGCAGGTGCGAACCATCTCGGCGTAGCTGATCGGGCACGGGCCGGCGACGACGATCGGCGCGCCGGGCGCCGTGTCGCGGGTCAGGGCGGCGACGAAGGCGTCGACCACGTCATCGACGAACACCGGCTGGACCAGATGGCGGCCGCCGTCGGGCAGCGGTATCACCGGGCTTCGCGCGATCAGGCGCAACAGGCGGTTGACGTTGCGGTCCTCGGCCGCGCCATAGATCATCGACGGATGCAGCAACACCCCGCTCACCCCGGACTTGGCGAAGGCGGCGGCGCCGGCGCGCGTGGCCTCGGCGGCGGGGTCGGGCAGGCGACTGAAAACCCGGGTCGAGCCGGTCGCGACCAGGCGCTCGCAGCCCTCGGGCAGGCAGGCGAGCAGGGTTTCGATATGGCGGGCGTGGGCCAGGCTGACGATCCGCCGCGCCGGCGCCAGGGCGGCGGCGACGGTTTCCGGCCGCTCGAGATCGGCGACCACGCGCCGGGTCGCGGCGAGGCCCGCGAGCCGCGCCGCCGAACGCCCGATGGCGGTGACCTCGAGGCCGAGGGCCGCGAGCCTGGCGAGCAGATGGCGCCCGGTCTTGCCGCTGGCGCCCAATACCGCGATCATCGCGATGCCTTCCATGAGCAGACGAGGGTTGATACCGGCGCATAATGGCGATGCCGGGGCCGAGGTTGCAATGGCGTCGCGGTTGTCGTATGCCGTGCCGGGGTCATCGTTGGCCCGCGTCGTCAGGCGAGGGAGGGACCGCAACCGTCATGAAGATCAGCTTTTTCCGCAAGGCCACGGCCAAGGTCGACGCGCTGGTGGTGACCGCCCATCGCGACCGCGCGCTCGGCGAGGCGGCGACCGAGCTCGACCGTCGCGGCGACGGTGTGCTGACCCGGGCGATGGCGGCCAGCCGCTTCACCGGCGCCGCCAACCAGGTGCTCGACGTGGTGGCGCCGGCCGGGCTCGATGTCGGGCATATCCTCATCGCCGGCCTCGGCAAGCCGAACAGCGCCGATATTCGCGCGGTACAGGACCTGGGCGGCAGGCTCGTCGCCCATCTCAACCGCGCCGGCGCCCGCTCGGCGACGGTGATGGTCGAGCATTGGATCCACGGCGACGGCGGCGGGCCGATGGTCGCCGAGCAAGCCGCCAATCTGGCCTATGGCGCGCGGCTGCGGAGCTACCGCTTCGACAAGTACCGCACCAAGCTCAAGCCCGCCGACAAGCCGACCTTGAGGCGCCTCAACCTGGTGACCCGGCGGCCGGGCCAGGCGGCGACCAGCTTCGAGACCCTCGATCGCATCGCCGACGGGGTTTTCTTCACCCGCGACCTGGTCTCCGAGCCGGCCAATATCATCTATCCCGAATCGCTCGCCGCCGAGGCCAAGACCCTGGCCGCGCTCGGGGTCGACGTCGAAATCCTCAACCAGGCCCAGATCGAGGACCTGGACATGGGCGCGCTTCTCGGCGTCGCCCAGGGTTCGGCCCGCGACCCCCGCGTCGTCGTCATGCAGTGGAACGGCTCCCCCAAGGGTCCCGACGACCGGCCGCTGGCCTTCGTCGGCAAGGGCGTCACCTTCGACACCGGCGGCATCTCGATCAAGCCCGCCGGCGGCATGGAGGACATGAAGTGGGACATGGGCGGCTCGGCGGTGGTCATCGGCCTGATGAAGGCCCTGGCCAGTCGCGGCGCCAAGGTCAACGCGGTCGGCGTCATCGGCTTGGTCGAAAACATGCCCTCGGCGACCGCCCAACGGCCCGGCGACGTGGTTACCTCGATGTCGGGCCAGACAATCGAGGTCATCAACACCGACGCCGAGGGTCGGCTGGTCCTGGCCGATGCCCTGTGGTACTGCAACAAGCGCTTCAAGCCCAAGGCGATCGTCGATCTGGCGACCCTGACCGGGGCGATCATCATCGCGCTCGGCAGCTATCAGGCCGGGATGTTCGCCAACGACGACCGCTTGGCCCGGCGTCTGGTCGCCGCTGGCCGCGCGGTCGGCGAGGAGGTCTGGCGGATGCCGCTCGGCGAGCGTTACGACAAGGACATCAATTCCGACATCGCCGACATGAAGAACGTCGGCAAGAACCGCGAGGCGGGCAGCATCACCGCCGCCCAGTTCTTGCAACGCTTTGTCGGCCGCGCCGCCTGGGCGCATCTCGACATCGCCGGCGTCACCTGGTCGAAAAGCGATGGCCCGACCGTGCCCAAGGGCGGCACCGGCTTCGGCGTCCGCCTGCTCGACCGCCTGGTCGCCGACGCCTACGAGGGCTGATTGTCACGGCGACGCCATGACGGACGTCGGCTTCTATCACCTCCAGGCGTCGCCGCTCGAGCGCGCCTTGCCGAAGCTGCTCGCCAAGGCCCATGAGGGCGGCTGGCGGATGGTGCTGCTGGCCGGTTCCGAGGAGCGGGTCGAGGCCCTCGACCGGCTGTTGTGGACCTATGATCAGGGCTCGTTCCTGCCCCACGGCAGCGCCCGCGACGGCGACGCCGAGGCCCAGCCGATCTACCTCACCGAGCGCGAGGACAATCCCAACGACGCTCGCCTGCTGGTCTGCGTCGATGGCGTCGAGCCGGCCTTCCTCGACCGCTTCGAGCGCTGCCTCGACCTGTTCGACGGCAACGACGCCGAGGCGGTGGCGGCGGCGCGCGCTCGCTGGCGTCGGCTCAAGGACGCCGGCCACGCCCTGACGTATTGGCAACAAACCGTGCGAGGCGGTTGGGAGCGCAAGGGGTAGTCTTTCGCTTAAGCCGCCAGCGATTCGGCCCGGGCCCGAGCCTTGCGCGCCGCCGCCCGGTCGCCGCGTCCGTCGAGGGCGCGGGCGACCATTTTCCAGTTTTGCGGGCTGGTCGGCTTCATCGCGGCGCGCTCGTGGGCCAGGGCGAGGGCCAAGTTCCAGCGCCGGGCGCGCAACGCCGCCTCCAACAGGGTCCAGGCGATGATATCGCGCTGGGCGTGGCTGCCGCCGAGCCGGTGGGTGCGGTAGCGGATCGGCATGAGCTGATCGACGGCGGCGCCGTAATCGCCCTCGGCGAAGGCCTTGAGCGCCCGGCAGAAGGGCAGGCCGATGATCCGGGTCATCGCCACGTTGGCGTCGTCGGCGCGCCCCACGTAGCGTTCGGTGGCGTTGAGGATGCTCGCCGCCTCGGCCTCGCGACCGTCGGCGACGAAGGTCATCATGGCGTGAACGTCGTTGAAGGCGTAGAGCGTGTCGGTCGCCGAGGGCGCCCATTTGTCGGCCAGGCGGTGCCAGCGGTCGCCGACGTCGATGCCCAGCAGCATCAGCCGCCACAACAAGGCCGAGGCGTCGAGCTCCTCGTATTTATCGCCGCTGGTGCCGCCCGAGCACAGCGCGTGATCGTAGATTTCAAGCACTTTCTCGATCTGACCGAGGTCGAGGTGGAACAGCGCCAGATGCCACCACAGGTGATTGGCGAAGTTGTCGTTGGTCCAGTCGTCGCGACGGCTGGTCATCCACCAGATGCCGCCTTCCTGGCGCCCCTGCATCTCCAGCACATGGGCGACGGCGTGGATGGCGTAGGCGTCTTGAGGGTTGATGGCGACGGCGCGGCGGCCGAGTTCCTCGGCGCGCGAGAAATCGCGGCATTCCTCGAGCCCGAAGGCGAGATAGCCGAGGACATAGCCATAGCCCGGCATCCCTTCGTCCCAGGCGTGCAGCACCCGGGTGACGCAGTCGCGCTGATTGACCGTGTCGCCGAGCAGGACATTGGAAAGATGAACGAGCTGCAGGGCGAGGAGATCGCGTGGGAAATCGATCAACACCGCGTCCCACAGCGCCACCGCGCCATGGAACTCGCCCTCGACCCAGGCCCGGAGCGCCTTGATATGGCCGCGCTCGCGGTCGTTGGCCCGGTCCCACAGCGCCTCGGCGGCGACGACGCTGGCGACCATGTCGTCGTAGATGCGGGTTTCCATGGCCTGGGTCAGAAGGCCGGCCTTGAAGCAGTGGCCGAGGATGAATTCGGGATGCTCGGCGAGCACCGCGTCGATCCGCTCGATCGGGTCGCCGGCGAAGCCGAGGCTCCGCTCGTGCGCCGCTTCCAGCGCCTCGATCAGGGCGGGGTCTTGGGTCGAGACGGGGACGCCCCGACAGTCGTTAAGGCTCATGACGCCATCTCCCTCGCGTGTTCGATGCGGCCCCCCCATCGGGTCCTGGTACTCATCGTCGCCGATAAGCCCCGTCTAGGGAAGGGGGCTTGGCGCCAGTGGCCGAGACGGCCGTCGGCCGATCGGCTAGTTTCGGGCGCGATCGATGCTGGAATGAAGGATGCCGCGCATGGTGACAGCGTGAAACCCGCATCCATCGGCGCGGGCGAGGCGCGCCGCGTCGCCCTCGCCGCCCAGGGCTTCGGCGGCCGGCGCTCGGCGGGGCCGGCCGGGTGGCGGCGGCTGCGCGGGGCGATCGCGCGGATGGGCTTGGTGCAGCTCGATTCGGTCAGCGCCCTGATTCGCTCGCATTATCTGCCGGCATTCTCGCGCTTGGGCGCCTACGACCGCGCCCGGCTCGATCTCAAGGCGTTCGACCCGCGCCGCCGCGAGCTGTTCGAATACTGGGCGCACGAGGCCTCGCTGCTGCCGCTGGCGACCCAGCCGCTGTTGCGCTGGCGCATGGCCCGCGCCGAGCAGTTGGACGGCGTCTATGGCGAGATCGCCCGGCTGGTCCGCGAGCGGCCGGCCTATATCGCCGCCGTACTGGCCGAGATCGAGGCGCGCGGTCCCTTGAGCGCGCGAGAAATCGGTGGCCAGGGCAGCCATGTCGGCGCCATGTGGGCCTGGCACGAGGGCAAGGTGGCGCTCGAATACCTGTTCTGGAGCGGCCGCCTGAGCGCCGCGACGCGGCGCGGCTTCGAGCGCGTCTACGACTTGGCCGAGCGGGTGCTGCCGGCGGCGGTTCTCGATCTGCCGACCCCCGACGAGGCCGATGCCCAGCGCGCGCTTCTGCGGATCGCCGGTCGCGCCCTCGGCATCGCTACCGAGGCCGATCTGCGCGACTATTTTCGGCTTTCTGCGGTCGACGCCAAGCCCCGCCTGGCCGAACTCGTCGAGGCCGGCGATCTGGTCCCCGCGCGGGTCGAGGGCTGGCGCCAGCCGGCCTATCTCGATCCCGCCGCCCGGGTCCCGCGCCGGTTGCGGGCGACGGCGCTTCTCTCGCCCTTCGATCCGCTGATCTGGTCGCGGGCGCGCGCCCAGCGCCTGTTCGGCTTTCGCTACCGTCTCGAAATCTATGTCCCGGCGGCCAAGCGCCGGCACGGCTATTACGTGCTGCCCTTTCTCCACGACGAGCGGCTGGTGGCCAGGCTCGATCTCAAGAGCGACCGCGCCGCCGGCTGCCTGCGCGTGCCGGGCGCCTTCGCCGAGGCGGGCGTGACCACGGACAACGACGTGGCGGCGCTGGCCGGCGCGCTTGGCCGTCTCGCCGCCTGGCTCGGATTGGAGCGCGTCGTCCTCGGCCGGCGCGGCGACCTGATACCGGCCCTCGCGGACCACGACCCGCGGCCTTAGCCATGGGGCCTCGGGAGGACGTCTTCACAGCGGGTGGCATCCGCCGCGCCTCGCCATGAATGCTTGACGAACGACGGGCGAACCATGGCCGCGCCCTCGGCGGGAACGACCCGCCGGGGCGTCACATCCGGCCTGCCAGCCAGTCCTCGACCAGGCGGCGCGAGATCGACTGGGCGTTGGGCAGGCGAAAGCCCTCGGGCGGATCGCGGAGATCGGCGCGCGAGATCCAGCGCGCGTCCTCGATCTCGGCGTGGTCGATACGCAACTCGGTGGTCGTCGCCCGGGCCTGGAAGCCGAGCATGATCGAGGCCGGGAACGGCCACGGCTGCGACGAGTGGTAGCGCGCGTCGGCGATCGCGACGCCGACCTCCTCGGCGACTTCGCGGGCGACCGCCTCCTCGAGCGATTCGCCAGGCTCGACGAAACCGGCGAGAACCGAATACTGCCCCTCGGGCCAGCTCGCCTGACGCCCCATCAGGCAGCGGTCGCCGTCGTGGACCAGCATGATCACCGCCGGATCGGTGCGCGGAAAGTGCTGCAACCCGCAGGCCGGATCGACGCAGAGCCGCTGATGGCCGGCCTCGCGGACCTCGGTCGGGCCGCCGCAGGCGCCGCAATAGCGGTGGCGCGCGTGCCAATACATCAGCGCCCGGGCATGGGCCAGCATGGCCGCGTCGGAAGCCGCCATCAAGCGGCCGGCGGCGCGCAGGTCGAGCAGCGCGCCGCGCCCGGCGAGGGCGCCGTTGATCGGGTCGTCGGCCGCCTCGGGCGCTTGCTCGCCGGCGTCGATGGCGAAATAGGCGACCGCGCCGTCGAGGCCG
>Ga0114931_10009696_pt1 | contig 11513 bp, 11 predicted proteins | sample 2SBtaG_FD_89579 | JGI IMG/M metagenome (GOLD analysis project Ga0114931, IMG submission 89579) | Deep subsurface microbial communities from Kolumbo volcano to uncover new lineages of life (NeLLi) - 2SBTROV14_V59a metaG | ecosystem: Environmental > Aquatic > Marine > Volcanic | place: Kolumbo...
CATCTCCGGATCGCTGGCCATGGCGTCGGCGTCGTCCAGCGCAGCGAACGCGTTGTGCACGAAGTCATCGATCGCCCTGTCCATCGCCTCGTCGACACGGCTGAGGGTCGGGGCCCTGTCACCACCATTGGCCCGGGATCTGGCGGCCAGCTCGACACACGTGTTGACCGCAAACTCCAGCGCTTTTTTCGACAGTGGCCGGCCGACGAAACGATCGACCGCGAAGTCAGACGCGTCAAGAGCGTTGCGAATGGGCCCGGCCTCGTCGCCGACCAGCACGATCTTGACCACCTCACCGTGCGCTTCGTCGCGCATGGCGCCGGCCAGAGCCCGCGCGTCACCGCTGTCGAGGTTGGCGCACATCACCACCACGTCGGGCTTGAGCGACTCGTACAGATTGAACGTGTCGTCGCCGCCATCGCCCATCGCCACCGCGAAGCCCGACTCGGACAAATACCGCGTGAGCTCCTGGCCGTCGGCCGGGTTCGCGACTACGAGCAACTGGGGTGCGGGCGCACTCATCAGGGCGGCCATTGTACACCGGGCCGGCGCTAAAGCGCCGACACCGGGTCCACGTCCACGGTCACCCGCACCGCCGAGCTGCCACCGGCCGGGTCGCGCACATCGACCACCCGGCGCAACAGCTGGCGCAATATCCGGCGGTCGGCCGCACGCAGCCACAGATGCCAGCGCGTGCGGCCGCGCAGCCGCGCCAGCGGCGCTTCCGCCGGTCCCAGGACCGACAACCGGGCCTCGGGCGGCGCTCCGGCACAGGCCGCGTGCGCCCGCTTGGCAAGACCGCGCGCGGTGGCGGCCACCGCCGCGGCGTCCGCGCCGTCGACGCGAATGGCGATCAAATGACCGCGGGGCGGGTACCCCAGCTCTGACCGTTCGGCGAGCTCGGCTTCGTAAAACTGGCGGTAGTTTTGCGCGCCGGCGGCGACCAGCGCGGCGGCGTCGCCGCGGTAGCTCTGGATCAGCACCTTGCCGGGCCGGTCCCCGCGGCCAGCGCGACCGGCGACCTGCATCACTAACTGGAACGTGCGCTCGGCGGCACGGAAATCCGGCAGCGACAGCCCGGTGTCGGCGCACAACACGCCGACCAGGGTCACGCCGGGAAAGTCGTGGCCCTTGGTGACCATCTGGGTACCGACCAGAATGTCCACCTCGCGGCGCGCCACCCGCCCCAGCACCGCTTCCGCCTTGGCGCCGCTGGCCACGTCGCGATCCAGGCGCGCCACCCGCGCCTCGCCAAAACGCTCGGCCACCGCGTCGGCGATCTTCTCGGTACCCAGTCCTTTGCGCTCGACCGCCTCGGCGCCGCACGATGAACATGTATGGGGCACTCGCTCTTCGTAGCCACAGTAGTGACACAGCAAGCGGTCGCGGGTCCGGTGGTAGGTGAGCGACACCGAGCAATGCTGGCAGCGAAACGCGTGGCCGCACGCGCGACAGATCACGAACGTGGAAAACCCGCGGCGGTTGAGAAATAGGATCACCTGGTCGCCCGCCGCCAGCGCGGTGTCGATGGCCTCGGCCAGCGGCGCCGTGAGCATGGCGTCACCGTCCGGTTGATAGGTGCGCAGATCGATCAGCTCGACGTCGGGCAGCGGCCGCGGCGTCGCCCGCTCGGGCAGCTCCAACAGCGCGTGACGCTCCTGACTGGCGGCGTAGTACGACTCCAGCGACGGCGTGGCCGAGCCCAGGATGCACACGGCGCCGGCGCGCTTGGCACGCACCAACGCCACGTCGCGGGCGTTGTAGCGCACGCCCTCCTCCTGTTTGAACGACGAGTCGTGCTCTTCGTCGACGATCACGATGCCCAGATTGTCGACGGGCGCGTAGATCGCAGACCGCGCCCCCAGCGCGATGGTGGCGTGCTTGGCGCGCAGGCGCTGCCATTCGTCGAACCGGGCGCGATCGCTCAGCCCACTGTGCAGCACCGCCACGCGGTCGCCAAAGCGGGCGCGGAACCGCGCCGCCAGCTGAGGCGTCAGCGAAATTTCGGGCACCAGCACGATCCCCGTGCGACCGCCGGCGATGACGTCGGCGATGGCGTGCAAATAGACCTCGGTCTTGCCACTGCCGGTGATGCCGTGGAGCAGATACGACTTGAACGCGCCACTGCCGATGCCGTCTGCAATCGCGGCCAGCGCCGATTGCTGCATCGGATTGAGCTGCGGCGGCGTCACCGCGGCGGACATTCCCGGTGTGGACGAAAGCCCGGTCGTCTTTTGCTGCTCGCGCCGCGCGGTGACGATCAAGCCGTCGGCCTCGAGCCGGCGGAGGTGCGCCGAGGCCCGGGGGAACGACTCGGTCAGCGTGGGCACCGCAATCTCGCCGCCGGCAGCCACCACCGCGTCGAGCACCGCCAGGCGTTTTTGCGCCCGGCCCAGCGCGGCGCGATCGTCGGCGCCGATGTCGCGGGCCAGCCGCGCGAACCGCACCTTGCGACTCTTGACCCGCTGCTGCGAGCGCGCCAGCGCATAGCTGGCCAGGCCCTGTTCCACCAGGGCGGCTACATCGGACGCGCGCGCTCCGCCGCGGACGAGGCTGCGCTGCTCGGCCGATCCTCCCTGGCTCGCCACGGCCGCCAGCAGCTCGCGCTGGCGCCGACTGCGCGCCCCGCCCTCCCCGGCCAGCGCCCGCTGGCCCGCCTCGGTCAGCTCTACCCGGCGCTTTGCGCTCACCATGGCCCCTGCCGGCAACGCCGCCCGCATGACCTCGCCGATGGGTGCCTCGTAGTACTCTGCGATCCACTCGCACAGCCCCAGCAGATCCGGCGACACCACCACGTCGTCGCCGAGCACGCCGTCGATCTCGCGCACCTTGTCCACGTTCTCAGGCGGCGCCGAGCCAACGCGCACGATCACCCCGGACGCGCCGCGGTTGCCGAACCGCACGACGACCCGCCGGCCGACCAGGTCGCGGCCGCGAAGGCGTTCGGGCACCGCGTAGTGGTAAAGCCCGTAGACCGGCAGATGAACGGCGACCTCGGCGTACACGGCCTGCATGAATCTACGTCCGTCGCCGGGCGACCACCAGCGCAAACCGTTGCTGCGCATCCGTGTACCAGTGGCGCAGCTCGAGCCCGGCACCGCGGAACATCGCCTCGATCTGAGCGCGGCCGAACTTGCGGCTGATCTCGGTGCGGATGCGCTCACCGCGCTTGAACACGAACGAGCGGTCGAGCGCGCCCACCCTGACCACCTGGCTGGTGCGCGACCACAGATACATCTCGACCTGACCGCGCACGGGCCAGTAGCGTGCCTCGTGCTCGAACCGGTCCAGGTCGAAGTCCGCGTCCAGCTCACGGTTGAGCACGCGCAGCAGATTCAAGTTGAACTCGGCCGTGAGCCCGGCAGCGTCGTTGTACGCCGCGTGCAGCACCGCCGGGGACTTGGCCAGGTCGAAGCCGATCAGCACGTGATCGCGCGGCTCCATGGTGGCGGCGACGCCGCGCAGAAACCGCACCGCTTTGGGCTGGTGGTAGTTGCCGATGGTGCTGCCCAAGAACGCGATCACCCGGCGGCCCGTCTGCGGCACCACGTGAAGCCCGGTGTCGTAATCGGCCACCGCCGCATCGATGCGCAGCGACCGATAGTCTTCCAGCAGCCGCTGCGAGCTCAGCCGCACCATGCGCTCGTCGATATCGATAGGCGCGTACACCGGGGCGTCCACGGCCCCGACGAGGGCATCGAGCAAGACACGCGTCTTGCGCGCAGCGCCGCTGCCGAGCTCCACCAGGGTGTCTGCCTCGGTGGCCGCGATGATGTCGCCGGCGTGGGCCGCCAGAATCTCGGTCTCGACGCGGGTGAGGTAGTACTCGGGCGTGTCGCAGATGGCGTCGAACAGCTGGCCGCCCCGGTCGTCGTAGAAGTACTTGGGCGGCAGCCGCTTCGGCACACACGCAAAGCCGTAACGCACGTCGCGCAGCAGCGCGCGGCGCGAGTGCCGGCTACCGCGTTCGCTGATGCGCAACCGGCTCACTAGACAACCGTTTCCGCCGCCAGGATATCCCGCAACAGCTCGAGCACGCCGGCGCGCAAATCGCCGCGCTGCAGCGCGTAGCAAATATTGGCGCGCAGATAGCCCAGCTTGTCGCCGGCGTCGTGGCGCTCGCCCTCGACCAACACGCCTTTGAGCCCCCGCTCGGTTTCCACCAGGGCGCGCAACGCGTCCGTGAGCTGAATCTCGCCGCCGTGGCCCGGCTCGGTGGCCTCGAGAATCGGCCAGATGTCCGGTGGCAGCACATAACGACCGATCACCGCCAGACGGCTGGGCGCCGTGCCGGGCGCCGGCTTCTCCACCAGGTCGCGTACCGCGATGTGGCCGCTGTCGTCTTTGTCGCCGTCGATGATGCCGTACAGGTGTTCCAGGCCCGGCGGCACCTCCATGGTGGCGATGGCACCAGCGCCGGTCTGCTCGTAGACCTCACACAGCTGGCCGATACCCGGCCGGTCCGGGTTGTAAATCAGGTCGTCACCGAGCAGCACTGCAAACGGCTCGTCGCCGATGACCTGTCGCGCACACAACACCGCGTGGCCCAGGCCCAGCGGCTTCTTCTGGCGCACGCTGATCAGCCGCGCCATCTCCGATACCCGCTCGATGGACTTCGCCAGGTCTTCCTTGCCGCGCTCTCGCAGGGTGTGCTCGAGCTCGTAGGCGTGGTCGAAGTGGTCCTCGATCGCCGACTTGTTGCGCCCGTTGATGATGACGATATCGCGGATCCCCGCCGCCACCGCCTCCTCGATGACCAGCTGGATCGTCGGCACGTCGACGATCGGCAGCATCTCCTTGGGCATGGCCTTGGTCGCCGGTAAGAACCGGGTGCCCAGGCCCGCCGCAGGGATCACAGCTTTGCGAACTTTGCCCGCCATATGCCGCGGACCTTAGCACAGCGGGTTTCGCCCAGCGTGGGGGTGGTATCCCCTGGTACGTGGGGCCCCCTTTTAGAACGGTGGCAGCACGGGTAACGACGGCAATGCCGATGACAACACCACGCTCACCAGCGGTGCCGTGTACGTGTTCCGCTAAGCCCTACGGGCACATGACGGCCGTGATGTCCGCGGCTGACCGCGGCACGATCGTGCGCTGGTGAGCGGCCGCGCCCGTGTCGAAGCCGACCCAGCTCATGATGCCCGTGATGTTCACGCAGGTCCCAATCGCGCCAGGCGTGTAACGATAGATATCGTCGTCTACCCACAGATCTGCCCCCGCCGTTCCCACTGACCATTCGTGTATCTGATTCGCCGGGTTTGGATCCGACGTGTCGGGCTGGGTCAGCACCGGCACGCCTTCGAGCGTCACCAGCACACCTTCGTACATCTCGTCCTTGGCCTGGGTCAGGGTGAGCCCGGTGACCGGATCGATCGTCGCGGTGGTGCCGCCTTCGGTGACCGTGACGGTTCCGGCGATCTCGGTGAGCGACTCGCCGCCGCCGTCGCCGAGGACGAATTCCTGGACCTGTCCCGTGACGGTCACGACGCTACCGGCGACCACCGAGGTGGGCAACGTCGCGGCGCCGCTGCCGCGGTAGACATACACGCCTTTGTAGGGGCCGCCGGCGCCCTGGTCCTGAACCCACAGGTTCTTTTCGTTGAACGACTTGCCGGTCACCACCACGTCGGTCAGGGTCACCACGCTGTTCTCGGAGACCGTGCCGTTTTGAACGTCGGCGACCGTTGTGTTGATGACGCACAGCGCCGGCGAGCTATCGATGCACGAGAAGTCCTCGCAGTCGGTGAAGCCGTCGTAGTCGTTGTCCTTGCCGTCGTCACAGTTGGTGTCTCCGGCCTCTTGCGGCAGACAGTTGGTGCCGCCGCCGACCATGTCAGCGGCCGAGCGCGGCAGAACCTTGTAGCTGAAGAAGTAGTCACCGATGCCGGTGATGGACTTGTAGCAATCGTCGCGCATGATGGTGTCGGGCAGATCGGTGAGCGACGAGCTCACGGCGAACGGACCGGTCACGGTCATCTCTTTGAGCGTGTTGTCCGTGCTGCTCACGTTGCGCGGCGCCGAGGTGACCGCCACGTCGTTGAAGGTGATGGGCACGCCCTCCCACTTCTCGGCCTCGGCGTCGTCCGCGGCCAAGTCCCACGGGTTGAGCACCGGCGGCGTCGGCACCGTGCCGTCGCCCACCTTGGTGATGGTGATGGCGCCGCCCGACGGCGGAGAAATCTCGGTCAGGGTGCGACCCGTGGTGTCGGTGTCGAGGGCAAACTCGTCTTTGACGCCGCCGACCACGTCCACCAGGTCGCCCACGCTCAGGCTGGCAGCGCTGGTGTCGTTGAGGTACACGAACACGCCCGAGAACGCCCCACCCTCCGGCTCCTGGACGTAGATCCCACCCACACGGCCGCCGTAGGTGTCGATGGCGGTGACCACCACGCCGCGCACCGTGACCGTGGTGCCCACCGGCATGCTGTCGTTCTGCACGTCGAAGATGGTGTGGTCGCCTCCGGCGTCGGCGCCGGTCCCGCCGTCAGCGTTGTTGCTGCTGCTCTTGTCGCGGCAGGCACCAGCGACGGCGAGGGTGAGAATCAAGGCAAAAACGGTGGTAACGCGGGTCATTGGCTGCCTTCCTACTAAGCCGTAGAGCCAAAGTAAACACAATAATGCCCGCCAGAGGGTGGCGGGCATCACAGTGTGTCGACGCTATCGAAACTTGCGTGACGTGGTTGTTACGCTTCGGCCGGAACCAGCTCGATGAACGCCATCGGAGCGGCGTCGCCGGTGCGGAACCGGGTCTTGAGCACGCGGGTGTAGCCGCCCGGGCGACCGACATAACGCGGTGCCACCTCGTCGAACAGCTTGCTCAGGGCACCTTTGTCCTTGAGCACGCGCTTGGCCATGCGGCGTGCATGCACCAGCTTGGCCTTTTCGTCCTGGCTCAGCTTTTCGGCGTCCTTGGCCAGAAGCTCGTGCACCGACACACCCCAGTTGATGGTGCGCTCGGCGATGCCGCGCAGCTCTTTGGCCTTGGCCTCGGTGGTCTCGATGCGACCGTGGGTCACCAGGGACGCCACCATGTTCGACCACATGGCCTTACGATGGCTGGAGTTGCGTCCGAGTTTTCTACCTGATTTGCGATGGCGCATGGGTCCGTTCCTTACTTCTTCAGCGGCGTCGGTCCAGGCCAGTTTTCCAGCTTCATGCCCAGGTTCAGGCCCATTTCCGCCAGGATCTCTTTGATCTCCTTGAGCGACTTGCGGCCGAAGTTCTTGGTCTTGAGCATCTCGGACTCGGTCTTCTGAACCAGCTCACCGATGTACTTGATATTGGCGTTCTGCAGGCAGTTGGCCGAACGAACGGAAAGCTCCAGCTCGTCCACCGTGCGCCACAGGTTTTCGTTGAGCTTCTCTTGCTCTTCATCGATGGGCTGCTCGACCGGCTCGGCGAGCTCCTCGAAGTTGATGAAGATGTTGAGCTGCTCTTTGAGGATCTTGGCGGCGAAGGCCAGCGCATCGTCCGGCGTGACCGCACCGTTGGTCCACACTTCGATGGTCAGCTTGTCGTAGTCAGTCTGCTGACCGACGCGGGCGTTGGTGACCGTGAAGTTGACCTTGCGGATGGGAGAGAACAGCGCGTCCACCGGCATGGTGCCGACGGGCATGCTGGCGCTGTTGTGACGCTCCGCCGGGACGTAGCCGCGACCGGTGGTGACGGTGAGGTCCATGGCGAGCTTGCCGGTCGAGATGGTCGCGATGTGGTGATCGGGATTGAGCACCGACAGACCGTTGACCAGCTGGATGTCCGACGCGGTCACCGGGCCCTCGCGCTCTTTTTCGAGGCGAACGGTGAACGTCCGGTCCTCGACCGCCTGAAACAGCACGTCCTTGAGGTTGAGGATGAGGTCGGTGACGTCCTCGGAAACGCCGGGCAGCGAGGTGAACTCGTGCTGGGCGCCTTCGATCTTCAGGTGCGTGACGGCCGCGCCCTGGAGCGACGACAGCAGCACGCGCCGCAGCGAGTTGCCGATGGTGGTCCCGAACCCGCGCTCGAGCGGCTCACACATGAACTTGCCATACGTGTCGGTCTTTTCCTCCGTCTCGAGAATCCGCGGCCGGATCAGGTCGCGCCAATTCTTCGCCATAAACGGCGTCTGCTCCGGCAGAACGCCATTGGAGGATTGAGCTTCAGCTGATGCAGTGTCCATGAAGTTCCTTCTCGCAGAGTTGGACTGAGTCGATAAATGCGTTGCTAGGCTCTACTTGGAGTAGAGTTCGATGATGAGCTGCTCGCGAATCGGCAGGGTGATGTCTTCGCGCTGCGGCAACGCGACCACCTTGCCGGTGAACTCGTCGCGGTTCAGCTCGATCCATCCGGGCACACCGCGGCGATCCACAGCGCCGAGCGCTTCGATGACGCGTGCGACCTTCTGCGATTTTTCGCGCACGCTCACCACGTCGCCGGGGCGAACCAGGTAGGACGGAATGTTGACCTTCTTGCCGTTGACCAAAAGGTGGCCATGGCGCACCAGCTGGCGGCCTTCGGCGTGATCGCTCACGAAGCCCATGCGGTACACGACGTTGTCGAGCCGGCGCTCCAGAAGCCGCAGCAGGTTGTGACCGGCGACGCCCTTCATGCGCGTGGCGCGGGCATAGTAGCCGCGGAACTGGCGCTCGGCGACGCCGTAGATGCGGCGCACCTTCTGCTTCTCACGAAGCTGCTCGCCGTAGTCCGAACGCTTACGCCGGCGCACCTGGCCGTGCTGGCCGGGCGGATAGGAGCGGCGCTCGTATCCGCACTTGTCCGTGTAGCAGCGCTCCCCTTTGAGGAAGAGCTTCATATCTTCGCGCCGACACAAGCGGCAAACGGGACCTGTATATCGTGCCATTGCTGTTACCTAAGCCATTTCAGACGCGGCGCCGCTTGGGCGGGCGGCAACCGTTGTGAGGAATCGGAGTGACGTCGCGGATGAGGCTGATCTTGAGCCCCGCCCCCTGGAGCGCGCGCAGGGCCGACTCGCGGCCGGCGCCCGGTCCTTTGACGAACACGGTGACGTTGCGCAGGCCGTGATCCATGGCTGCGCGCGCCGCCTGCTGAGCCGCGAGCTGCGCGGCAAACGGCGTCGATTTGCGCGAGCCTTTGAAACCGCACGCCCCGGCCGACGCCCAGGAAATCGTATTTCCCGACACGTCGGTGATGGTGACGATGGTGTTGTTGAACGTGGCAAGGATGTGCGCCACGCCGGTCTGGATATTCTTTTTGGGCTTGCGTTTGCCCTGTTTTCTCGGATTTGCCATGGCTTACTTCTTCGCTGCTCCGCCCTTTTTCTTCACCGCTTGGCGCTTCGGGCCTTTGCGCGTACGCGCGTTGGTGTGGGTGCGCTGACCGCGCGCGGGAAGGCCGCGACGATGGCGCAAGCCCCGATAGCAGCCCAGGTCCATGAGCCGCTTGACGTTCATGCTGATTTCGCGGCGAAGGTCACCCTCCACCTTGTACTCAGCTTCGATGACGTCACGAATCCGGCGAACGTCGCCTTCGTCGAGATCGTCGGTGCGTTTGTCTTTGGACACCTCGGCCTTGTCCAGCAGCTTGAGCGCCGTGGTGCGACCGATGCCGTAAATGTAAGTGAGCGCTACTTCCATCCGCTTGTTACGCGGAAGGTCGACGCCTGCGATGCGAGCCATTCAAATTCTCCTTGGTACCCGCGACTAACCCTGCCGCTGCTTGTGCCGCGGGTTCTCGCAAATGATGCGAACGATTCCCTTGCGCTTGATGACTTTGCACTTGGGACAAATCCGTTTGACTGATGCTCTTACTTTCATGACGCGTTCCTACGTACCTAACTCACTCACTACCCAGCTGGCCGGGACCTGTTGATGAGCGGCGACTGAGCACCCACGGACCCTCTTTGGTGATCGCGATGGAATGCTCAAAATGTGCTGACATACTGCGGTCTTTGGTTACCGCAGTCCACTCGTCATCCAGTACCTCAACTTCGTGGGACCCGGCGTTTACCATAGGTTCGATGGCGATCACAAGCCCGCTTTTCAGGCGCTTACCTGTGCTGGCACGACCGTGATTCGGCACCGGCGGGTCCTCGTGCATGGCTTTGCCGATGCCGTGGCCCACAAACAAACGGACGACACTAAAACCCTTTGATTGCACGTACTTCTGAACCGCTTCGCCGATGTCGCCGAGGCGGTTACCGACCTGGCACTGCTCGATGCCCAGTTGCAGCGCCTCGCGGGTCGTATCCATCAATTTCTGCGTTTCGGCCGAAACCACGCCAACCGGCACCGTGCGGGCAGAGTCGCCGCAGAAGCCGTTTTTGAACACGCCGAAGTCGATGCCGATGAGATCGCCGTCTTCCAGCACCACGTCCTTGCGCGGAATGCCGTGGACCACGACCTCGTTGACCGACGTACACAGCACCTTGGGGTAATCCATGTAACCCAAGAACGCGCTGGTCACACCTTTGCGCCGCTTGATCTCCCGATGAGCGATCTCGTCGAGCTCGAGCGTGGACACTCCGGGCCTGGCCGCATCGCACAATATGTCGAGGATGTCCGAGACGACGAGGTTCGTCTCGCGCATCAACTTGATCTCTTCGAGCGACTTGTACTTGATGCGCATGGTCGGAGCGCCCAGACGGCCCAGAAACGAGTCCTTCAAAGCGCGCGCTACTTTCTGCGAGAAGACGTTTGCCGACCGCGGATGCGCGGGCCCTTGGGGCCGGTGAAGCCGTCGTAGTTGCGGGTGATGAGATGCGACTCGATCTGCTGAACCGTATCGAGCGCCACGCCGACCACGATGAGCAAGCCCGTACCACCGAAGTAGAACGGAACGGCCATGTAGTTGCGCAACAGCGACGGAATCAAGCAGACGACCGAGAGGTACACGGCGCCAGCGCAGGTGATGCGCGTGAGCACGCGGTCGATGTACTCGGCGGTCTTCTTACCCGGGCGAATACCGGGGATGAAACCGCCACCCTTCTTCAGGTTGTCCGCGACGTCGACCGGGTTGAAGGTCACCGCCGTGTAGAAGAAGGTGAAGAAGACGATCAACGTGACGTACATGAAGTTGTAACGCCAGTCGGTCGGTTGCAGCACGCTGGACAGCTGCTGCATCCACGACGATTTGGACATGCTCGCCAGCTGCGCCGGGAACATGAGGATCGACGAGGCGAAGATCGGCGGAATCACGCCGGAGACGTTGATCTTGAGTGGTAAGTGCGTCTGCGTGCCCCCGTACATCTTCCGGCCCACCATTCGCTTGGTGTACTGGACCGGTATTCGACGGTGCGCTCGCTCGAAGTAACAGATGGCCGCGATGGACCCCAGCACGATGCCCAACAGCACGAGCATGCCGAACAGGCTGAAGTCGCCGCCGGATTTTCGCGCGAACAGACGCGCGAGACCGTCTGGCATACCGGCCACGATGCCGGCGAAGATGATCAGCGAGATACCGTTGCCGACGCCGCGGTCGGTGATCTGCTCACCCAGCCACATAATGAAGGCGGTACCCGTAGTGAGGGTCAGGATGGTCATCAACCTGAATGACCA
>Ga0114931_10009697_pt1 | contig 11512 bp, 9 predicted proteins | sample 2SBtaG_FD_89579 | JGI IMG/M metagenome (GOLD analysis project Ga0114931, IMG submission 89579) | Deep subsurface microbial communities from Kolumbo volcano to uncover new lineages of life (NeLLi) - 2SBTROV14_V59a metaG | ecosystem: Environmental > Aquatic > Marine > Volcanic | place: Kolumbo...
GTCAGGCTGACGGCGAAGAATTTCGTCATGGCCGCCAGGGCGGCCAGGAGCGCGGCGGCGAGGAAGAACCGGCTCTCTCCGTCCTGTTCGCCACGCCGCCACAGAACGACGGCCCAAATCCAGAAGGCCAGCATCGGCATGTCGCACATCACATTGGTGGCCGACACCAGGACGGCGGGCGTCGCCAGCGCCGCCAGCGCCGCTACCAGGGGCTGCGCGCAGAGCGGCCGCGCCAGATAGTAAGTTCCCAGAACCACGCCCGCCGCCGGCACAAGAAACGCCAAGTGCAGCGCCGTCTCGCTCCACCCGAACAGTTCGCCCGCCAGGGCGATGAAATACGCATTGAGCGGCGGGTTGGTCGCCAGGTCCGGCATGGGAATTTCGCGCCCCGTCCAATTGATCGTGAACCCGAAAAAATCCGCGGGATGCAATTGAATCTGCCGGGCGATGCGCAGAAACACCGGGTCGTCGATATGAAACGCCTTGCCGGCGAAGGGCAGCAGGCACGCCAGGGTCGCCGCCGCCAAAACCGCCGGCGGTTTCCAGGAGAAGGCCGCGCGGTGCGGCGCTGTGGCAGGCTCGTTCATTTCCTCTGCGTTCCCCGGCTTAAAAAGGTTGCAAGACGGCATGCGTTTAAAAGAAAGTTGCTTTTCGGTAAGCGCGATACGTTTCGCCGAATTTTTCCGCCAGGGCTTTTTCCTCCATGCGGATGCGGACAAAGTTTAACGGCAAAACGACGGCCAGCAGATAGATCATGCCGAAGGTCGAACCGCAGGCCAGAAGCAGCCCGAACAGGGTCAGCGTGATGCCGAGATACATGGGATGGCGGAGGTATTTGTAAATCCCCCGCCGCACCAATCGGTCCGCCCCCGGCAACACGGCCAGCGACCGGCCCAGGTTGACGGTGGACACGATCCACAGAATAACGCCCAGCGCCCCCAATCCCAGCCCCAGTTCCATCAGCCGGGAAATGCCGAAACCGAAATGCTTCGGCGAAAAGTAAGCCACGGCCAGCGGCACGAAATAAACCGCCGGCAGCAAAACATTCAGCGCAAACCTTTTGTTGGGCGATAAACCTTGGAGCATAAGCCGGGAACGGCTGGCGGGTTGTTTCCACCGGAGAGAAAGGCCCGCTCAGTTCAGGATATATTGGTTGAACAGCTCTCCGCCTTCGACGATTTCCAGGTCGATGACGACTTGCAACACGGGGACGGCAAACGCCGTGTTTTTTAATTTAACCGCATCTTTCGCCGTCGTCAGAATGTATTGGGCTCCGACCTGCAAGGCGTCCCGCTCGATGCTTTTCAGGTCTTGCGGCGAATAGGCGTGATGGTCGGGAAAGGACCGGTAAAGGGCCACGCGGGCCTGCAACCGCTCCAGGATGTGGCGAAAGTCGTCCGGCTTGGCGATGCCGCAAAAAGCCGCCACCGTCTGATGCCGCAACCGTTCCGGGTCTAATGGCTCGCCCGTGTCCAGGCGAACCACCGAGCGCAGGCGCACGCTGGTTTTGAGTATTGGGGTATTGCCTTGCCGGGCGTCCGGCAAGGCCGGGCCGTCGGTGTTGCCGGCGGTGTGCCGGGTAATGCAGATGAGGTCCGCCCGCCGCGTTTCACAGGCCGGTTCCCGGAGGTCGCCTGCCGGGAACAAGCCGCCGCTGCCGAAAGGCCGCCGGTGATCCACAAGAAGAATGTTCACATCCCGATGCAGACCCAAATGTTGAAACCCGTCGTCGAGGATCAGGGTGTCGGCTCCCAGGCGCTCGATGGCGTGGCGTCCGGTAAGGTACCGGTTGTGTCCGGTGAGCACCGGAACGGTTTTCAGCCGCTTGGCCATCATGACCGGCTCGTCGCCCGCCGCCTCGGAGGAAAGCAGAATCCGCTCGCCGTCGCAGACGACGTTGACTTGGCGCGAGGCGTTTCCCTTGTATCCGCGGCTGAGGATGGCCGGTTTGCGTCCGTGGCGGCGCAGGAGGTCCGCGATCATCATCACCATCGGCGTCTTCCCCGCACCCCCCAGGGTCAGATTGCCGACGCTGATGACCCGGCAATCGAGGCGGCGGACGCGGAAGAATCCCGACCGGTAGCACCACCCGCGGATCGCCAGCGCGTTTTTATATAGAATGGATGCCGCCCGCAGAATACAATAAACGGGCTGCCAGTAATACCTGCGGTCGGGGGCGATGATTGTATAATAAAGGCGGTTCATGAGAAAGGAAGATTCGACGGCCATGCTGATTTTGTATCATATCATTGTTCACGCCGCCTTCCTAGCGGCGTCGCCGTTTATTCTGGCGCGGGCGATTTTCGACTCCGCGTTCCGGCGGGACATCCTGAACCGCCTGCGCGGCGGCGCGGCGGCGCCCGCGGTTTCCGGATGCCTGTGGGTTCATGCCGCGTCGGCGGGAGAGGTGCGGGCCGCCGCGATTCTTTGGCGGGCGTTAAAGAAACAGCACCCCGGCCGTTCCCTGGTGCTGTCCACGTTTACCGCGGCGGGTTACCATCTGGCGCGAAAGGAAGGCATCGGCCCCGTCTTTCGCCTGCCGCCGGACTCTCCCCTGTGGATCGAGCCGCTCCTCAAAAAACTGAATCCCGCCTTGCTGGTGCTTATCGAAGCCGAACTCTGGCCCGGCCTGCTCGGCGGCTGCAAACGCCGCGGCGTGCCGGTTATCCTGGTCAACGGCCGCATGTCGCCGCGCGCTTTCGGCCGTTACGCGAAATTCAAAGCGCTCTTCCGCCGACTGACCGCACCCGTGTCGATTTTTTCCATGCGCACGGATGCCGACGCAAAACGGGTGCTGGCCCTGGGGATTGAGGAAGGGAAGGTGCGCGTGACGGGCAACATCAAATTCGACGCGCTTATTCCGGCAGGCGCCGATAACCGGGGGCCGGCGTGGGCCGAAGGTGCGGCGGTGGTGGTTTTCGGTTCCACCCGGCCCGGCGACGAAGGCCCCGTCATGGCAGCCGTCAGCCGCCTGCAAAACGAGATACCGGGATTACAATGCGTGCTGGCGCCGCGCCATATCGAACGCTGCGAGGAAGTGGAGCGCCTGATCGGCGATTACGGGTTGGCGTGCGTCCGCCATTCCAGGCTGAACGGCGTGGGTTCCCGCCGGCCGGCTGTCATTTTGCTGGACACCATCGGCGATCTGAACGCTTATTACCGCCACAGTTGCATCGCCTTTGTCGGCGGCGGATTCAATCCGAGGTTCGGCGGCCACAACATCATCGAGCCTGCGGTTTACGATCAGCCGGTCGTGTATGGAAAACATATGACCAACTTTGCAGAAGAAGCGGAGTTGCTTGCCGCCTGCGGCGGCGGCATTCGGATCGACGCTCCGGAGGAGTTGTATGCCGTCTTGTCGCGCCTTCTGAAAAACCCGGAGGAACGAGCCGGCCGGGGGCGGTCCGCCGGGCAAGCCGTAAAAAACAACCGCGGCGCCGTGCGCCGCAACCTCGAACTGATCGATAACTTGCTGTGATATTCCCCCCGCATGCGGACGCGGCGCGGCAATGGGTTTGCCATGTTCCTTTTCTATGAAATTTTCTCAGCCGTGCTGGCGCCCTTGCTGGCTTGCGGCCTGACGGCTTACGCCCTGGCAACGGGAAAAAAGCGGCGCGGTTTGGCGAACGCGTTTGGCCTGGCGCCGCGCACCGGCGGCGATCCGCGTTTCAAGAAAACCCTGTGGCTGTATGCCCTGTCCGTTGGCGAGGTGTGGGCGGCGGTTCCGGTGCTGCGGCAGGTTCGCCAACAGCGGCCCGACATCCGCATCGTCGTCTCCACGACAACGGACGCCGGCTATGACTCCGCCCGCCAACGCCTGGCGTTTGTCGAAAACATTTTTTATCAGCCCCTGGATTTCTGGCCCTTTACCCGTATGGCCGTGGCGCGGATCAAGCCCGACCTGTTCGTGCTCACCGAAACGTCCTTCTGGCCGGGATTGCTGCATGTCCTGAACCGGCGCAAGGTTCCGGCCTTGCTGTTCCAGGGGCGCATTTCCAAAAAGTCGCTGCGCCGGTATCGGAAAATCGCTCCCCTCATGGCGCGGATTTTGAACTCCTTTCAAACCCTGTGCATGATGACGGCACGGGGGGCGGAGGACATCCGCGCGCTGGGCGTTGCCCCTTCCCGGGTGCGCGTCATCGGCAGTACGCGGTTCGATGCCTTGCAAACGCTGCCGGAGAGCCGGCGCCGGCGTATCCGCGAGCAATTGGGTATTGCCGCGGCTTGTCCGGTTTTCGTCGCCGGCAGCACTCATGAAGGCGAGGAGGCGGTGGTGCTGGACGTGTTTTGCCGGTTGCGCCGGCGCCACGAAACCCTGGCGCTCGTCCTGGCGCCGCGGCGCATGGAGCGGGTGCCGGAGATCGTCCGCATCCTGCAAGAAAAAAACATTGCCTTCGTTAAAAGGTCGGAGCAAAACGCGGCTGGCGGCGGCGGTGACCCGGTGGTGCTGCTCGACACCATGGGCGAACTGTCGAACGTGTATGCCGTCGCCGACGCGGTGTTTGTCGGCCGCAGTCTTTTTGCGCCGGGCGGCGGCCACAGCCTCATGGAGCCGGCGGCGCACGGCAAGCCGGTTCTGCGCGGCCCGTTCGTCGAGTACAACCAAAGCGATGCCGACGAGTTGGACAGGATCGGCGCGGCTTTTACCGTCAGGAACGCCGATGAGATGACAGAAACCCTGCAAGCGCTTCTCGACGACCCGGCGCGGCGCGAGGCCATAGGATGCAAGGCGCAGGCCCTGATCGAAGACAGCAAGGGCGCGGCGCAAAAAATGACCGCGTTGATTTTTGCAACGTTGGATGGGCCGTGAGGGAGCCGCCGGCCAGCCTCGCGCGGGAGCGGTTGCGAACATTGCGCCGCGTCGATCGGGGAACACCCGGCCGCCATTGCGCGCGCGGCGGTCAGGCGATGGCGAGGAAGCCGCAGGCCTCGTAGCAGGCGTTGCAGTTGATGCACAGGTCCATGTCGATGTGCGCCGGCACTTTGCGCGTGCCGCCGGTGATGGCGCCGGTGGGGCAGGGTTTGATGCACGCGCCGCAGGCCACGCAGTCGTCGGCTTTGACGACATACCGGTACAGCCCGGTGCACTTCGCCGCGTCGCAAACCTGGTCGGTGATGTGCCGCTCGTACTCCTTGCGGAAATACTTGATGCCCGTGAGCACCGCCTTGACGGCGGTTTCGCCCAAGCCGCACAGCGAGGAGCGGTTGATCTCCTCGGCCAGCAGGTAGAGTTTGTCGATGTCCTCCAGCTTGGCGCGGCCTTCGGAAATCTCGTCGAGTTTGTTTTTGATGAGGGTCAGGCCGATGCGGCAGGGCGTGCATTTGCCGCAGGTTTCCGCCTCGTTGAAGCCGATGGAAAACTTCGTCAGGTCGATGACGCAGGCGGACTGGTCGTAATAGGCCAGGCTGGCTTGCCCCATGATCACCCCGGCATTCAGCAGGCTTTCGTAGTCCAGGGCGGTGTCGAGTTTTTCCGGAGGCAGGAAGCCGCCGGTGACGCCGCCGACATGCACCAGCTTGAGCGTCTTCTTTTTGACGATGCCGCCCAGCTCGTCCAGCAGTCCCCGCAGGGTGGTGCCCATGTCGACTTCCAGCAGGCCGTTGTATTTGATGTTGCCGGAAACCGCCCAGATTTTGCATCCCCTGGCGTTGTCGTTGCCCATGCCGGCGTACCAGTCGGCGCCGTTGCGGATGATGGGGGCGACGGTCGCGTAAGTTTCGGCGTTGTTGAGGCTGGTGGGACAGCCCCACAGGCCCTTTTCGGTGGAGTGCGGCGGCTGCGCCTTGGGGAAGGGCCGTTTGCCCTCGATGGCCTGCATCAGCGCCGTCGATTCGCCGCCGATAAACGCCTCCAGTCCCTGATGGATGCTGATATCGATGCTGAAACCGGTGCCCATGATGTTGTCGCCCAGGAAGCCGCGTTGCCGCGCCTGCTCCAGCGCCAGGGTCAGGCGTTTGACGGCGATCGAATAATCGGCGCGGGTGTAGATGATGCCCTCGTCGGCGCCGATGGCGTAGGCGGCGATGAGCAGTCCTTCGAGCATTTGGTGCGGGCAGCCTTCCATGACGCTGCGGTCCATGTAGGACGCCGGGTTGCCCTCGTCGCCGTTGACGACGATGTAGCGCCGCTCGCCCGGCGCGTCGGCGCATTTTTCCCATTTCAGGGCGGTGAGGAATCCGCCGCCGCCCTTGCCGCGCAACCCGGACTTTTTGACTTCGCCGATCACCTCGCGCGGCTGCATTTCGGTTAACGCCTTACGCAAGGCAGTGTAGCCGCCCACCGCAAGGTAGTCGTCGATATTTTCCGGATCGACGCGCCCGCCGAACTCCAGCGCCACGCGTTTTTGTTTTTCCAGCAGTTCGTAGTAGTCTTTCTTGGAGGCCGCCTTGGCGAACACCTTGCCGCCGACGACATGGTCCTTCATGATCTTGGCGACCGTTTCGGGTTTGACTTTTTCGTACGTCACCCGCGGCTGGCCGGGGACGTAAACGTCCACCAGCACGTCCCGGCTGCAATATCCCCGGCACCCGACCTGGCCGAGGCTGCACTGCTTTTTATCGCCCAGTTCGACGTCGGCGTTGAGTTCGGCGATTTGCTTTTCGATTTCCTGGTAAACTTCACGTCCGCCCTCGGCGACGCCGCTGAGGCTCAGGCAGACGGTGATTTTTATACGGTCCGTGCCTTCTGCCTGTTCGCTTGGCGCGGGGGCTTCTTGTACAGCCGGCATGAGACGTTCTCCTTTGCTCACGGGGTTGTTTTGGCTACCGATGGTGCCCTTATCATGTCAAACCCGATGCCGTTTTGCAACCCATTCCGGGGGGGCGGGACGGGGTGGGCGCGCCGGGCCGGCCGTGGCGGCGCCGGGCGGCCGCCGCCACAGCCGCGCTTTTGGGCCTTGCGTCGCGCCGCCGCAGGTTCCCGGGCGCAAAGGGTGCAAACTCGGCGGCAGGCACAAAAGGTTGCGGCGGCAAGCGTTTTTGCCTATAGTCTCAGGGTTCCCCCGTTGCGGCGGCGCCTGTTTTTGCCATGATGACAAAACTGAAATTCGGCTTGGCTCTGTGCGGACTGGCGGCCGTGCTATATTTTTTGTGGCCCGCCATCAAGTGGTCCATGCAAATGTACCTGTTCACCCTGGTGCGCGACTACGGCATCTATGCCCTGCTCCTGCTGGTGGGCGGCGGCTGGCTGTGGTGGAAACTGCGGTGACCCGCCCCGCCACCTGAAATCACCCCAGCCCCCTTTAAAAAGCGCGATTATATACTTGACAAACCCAAGCATAAATTAACTTAAGTTTTTAGGGGCGGGTTTCTTTGGTTTAGTCTGGGGCTTAACTTTGGAGGACTTGCGTTTAGCGGGAACGCCTATTAGGGCTTGCATCACTTGGTCAAAATCATTATTTCTTAGATTGCTTTGGCCTTGATCTTTTTTTTGCGGGACTTTTTTCCCTTTTGGCTTTGATTCTTTTTGGTTTTTCATCTTTTTCAAATAAATCTGCTTGATGTGGGATATTTGGTTTGGCAATCTTGAGAGGAGGATTACCTATCTTACCATTAAGGTTAATTAAATCCCCATCAAATGTATCAAATATAAGAACGTGATGTTTTACCGCAGTTGCTATATGAATTGCATCTTTATTGCTTAATTTTTCGTGTTGAAAAAATAAATTTCTTGCTAATTCTGCAACATCTCGATCAACATTCGCCGGGATAATAAAATCATTCCTAAAAAAAGATTGCAATTCATCAGCCTGTTCTTGCGTTAACTCATTCTTTTTGTAATAAAGAACCTCACAAAATGTCCAAGCGGATGTGATTATTTCAATTTCATTATTATTAATTGCATCAATTATCCCGCCCAACCTATCATACTTGTCCCTCTCTTTCTTAAAATAGGATAAAAATACATCTGAGTCCCAATACCGGCGCTGTCTTGACAAGTTTAACCCCCAAGGATTCCACAGACATCACTAAATGTCGGGAGTGTTTTTTTGTCAGGGAAAATTTTTATTTCTTCGGCTTTAATGCTTTTAGGCTGGCCATCATTGTCATAATTTATACGCCCAGAAACATAAACTCTTTTCCTGAAAGCATCCATAGCCTCGCTTAATAAATCTTCGGGCATATTACACCTGATGCTTTTATGGGTTAAGTCATCATCAATTAATATTTTCAAACCCCCTCTCTCAGATAATGTATGGATTCTACCTTCTATAGAACCATAGGCTTTGCCAGCATAACCTAAAATGGTATCAACATTATTGAGGGCCTTAGTGGTGAACTTAAAGGTTTTTCTATCGACAATTATTTTTACATCTTTAATTCCGTTAGTTTTTTCGGCTAAAGAACCCAAATCTAAAAACAAATCTAGGGCCTTCTCGGAAAAATACTCCGGGCGTTTTGGCTCTTTTTTTATTGTTTCAAGACCATCTTTAACGGCAAATAAAACCTGTCCCGGAACATTTCTATCCTTTCCGAGAGAAACGCCTCTGGAGGCCAAAACAATGCTTCCTTTTTTAACATTTACAAACCATTGAATCGCTTTTCTTTTTCCAGTAATTTCGCACGTTACTTCATCCAATAAGGAATAAAAATATAAAACACTCCGCTTGAATTTCTCTGCACTTATGTTTTCTCCCTCAATTTTCAGAGTGATAGTTTTAATATTTTTAGAATCATTCATTGGATTTAAAAACGATATTATGAGTCCCGGTAAAGTAACCTTTTGCCACCAATACCTATGAGAGCAACATCCGCCCTTTCCGCATCTGTAATTGTACGATTATTGTATCGGAAATCAAACTCTCCAATATAGCGCTTTAAATGCTTTCCCTTTACATGCTGATAAACACCTCTCAAGCCGCGCTTGAGTATACTAAAATATCCCTCAATCGTGTTGGTATAAATAGGCCCACGCACATATTCGCCTCGACTATGGCAAACAACGCTGTGTTTATGAAATTCGTTACCTAAATCCTTATAAGCTCCAAAATCGTCAGTCATAAGATGGGTTTCTTTTTCTACCTGATCTCTGATAATTGGTTTAAGGGTTTCCCCGCTTACCCGCTGGACATGATGAGAACGAACGCTCCCGCCTCGTTCAACCAAGGAAAAAATCTTTTCTTTATGGGCGGTTCCCCTAGCCTTTGGATGTTTTTTAAATTTTTTACCCCAATAAGTCTCATCGGCCTCCACGGTTTTTCCAGGACCGCCTAGCTTTTCCTTGAATACAGGATCGGACATAGCCTCTCTAATCCTATGGCTCATAAACCAAGCCGTTTTGTAAGTAACACCTAGCAACCTATGCAATTGATGGGAGCTAATGCCTTTCTTGGAAGAACAAAGCAAGTAGACGGCTTTCAACCAGTCATGAAGCGGAATTTTGCTCCGTTCAAATAAAGTGCCAACAGTTACAGAGAATTGTTTCCGACAATGACCACACTTCCATAATCCGGGGCGCGTAGATTTCCCCTTTATCTGATAAGCTTTCTCCATACCTCCACAATGAGGACAAACAGGGCCAGAGGGCCAGCGTAACCTCTCAAGATATTTCCTTGCGCTGGTCGTGTCTTTGAATTGAGGTTGATTGAGACCATGTTTTGTCATGACTTTCTCCAGAGAATATCTTATTGTTTCTTATATGGTAGGATATTCAGTTGGGTTTGTCAAGTATATAATCGCGTTTAAAAAGAATCCCTGTTTTTTGGTGTTTGACCGGACTTGGGAGAGATGTTGCGAAAATATTCATTTTCTGCTAAAAAACTATTTTTAGGAGTAAACTGGTGAAGAGAACAGAGAGGGGTGTGAGTTATGCGATTTGTATTCAATGAAAAAAAAGCGGCACAAGCGGCGGCCTACCTGTTGAAACTCCACGGTGGGAAACTAAATTATATGGTTCTTATCAAGTTACTCTATTTGGCCGACCGGAAATCTCTCATTGAAACTGGAATGCCAATTACAGGGGACGTAATGGTTTCCATGCCACATGGCCCCGTTCTCAGCATGGTGCTTGATTTGATTAATATGGGGAAACCGGAAAAGCAAGAGGGTTGGTATGAATACATTTCGGAACCCTCCGATTATTCGGTTTCTCTCATGAAAGTTTCCCTAGAAAATGACGAACTATCTAAATATGAATTGAAGGTTTTGGAGGGGGTAAACAAGCAATTTGGCGGACTTGACAAATGGGCTTTGCGCAATCTAACCCATGAATTTCCAGAATACGAGGATCCAAAAGGCTCTAGCTTGCCAATTCCTCCTGAAACCGTCCTGTCGCGTGTTGCCAACAAATCCACGGAAGAAATTGAACGCATTGCAAACGATGCCGAAGAATTATTCTTTTTCGGTCGCCTTGAGTGCAAACCATTTTGAACCTTGGCGAAACGTTCATAAATCTAAACCCAGGAAGCCCAGAGCATCTTTGGGTCGCTGCATCTAATAAAAATCAAAGAGGAGAAATTGTAATCTTTAATTTTACCTCATGGAGGAAAGGATGCGATGAGTCTTGTATAATCAACCCTGGAGAGCATCCTTTTGTAAAAAATAAAACCGTTGTCTCTTATCAACGAGGCCGGTTATTTCCAGAAGAGGCCAAAAAGACCATGGAAAGAATTAGCTGCTTCCAAAGTCATAGGCCTGTGACAGAGGAGCTTTTAAAAAGAGAATCCAACAAGGAGCCCTCGACTCGGAATATACTCAACAGAAGCTTCAACGCCTCGTGGAACAATCCATGTCACTATAACTGGTTGCCAATCCAGAACCCCACATAACACCTGCTAATATTTTTTCTTATCCGCCTCCGATTTTTGGTGTGTTTTGTCAAGTCTATAAATCCCTTCTGGAAGGGAGCGTATAGGGGATTTGCTCCCAATCTTTTGTTTCACGTACGCCGGGCTAGGGTGTCAGCTTGCCGATCTTGTTCTGGTAATGGCCGCGGAAATACATCCCCATTTCGGTGAACCAGACGTTGCCCCGGGCGTCCAGCGCAACGGCGTGCGGATGCGCCCGGCGCGTCGGAATTTTGAAAGTCTCCACTCCATACGCTGTGTCGGGTTTGGATTTTGCCAGGTCCAACCGGCCAACGGCGTCGGCATGGTTATCCACAAACCAGACCCGGCCGCGTTTGTCGTCCACCACCAGGTCATGCGGCGTTTTGGATTTTCTGCCCAGGGGATATTCCACGATGGCAGGCGGATTGCCTTTTGAGAAGTCCAGGCGCGCCAGTTTCTTGCTCTTGAACTGGGTGAACCAGATGCTGCCGTCCGCCGCCCGGGCCATGCCGTGCGGCACGGAAGTCTCCGGCGGTACGACGAGTTCCTCCACCTTGCCGGAAACAATGTCGAGCCGGCCGATTTTGCTGGCGTACCGCCCCTTCCAAAACTTGCCGCCCTGGGTGTACCAGACCTGTCCGCCGGTCAGGACCAGGTCATGCGGATGCCCCTCGTTGACCAGGAACTCCTTGATTTCGCCACTCGCCGGATTCAGGCGGGCAATCTTGTTGGACTCGAATTCCACA
>Ga0114931_10009698_pt1 | contig 11512 bp, 6 predicted proteins | sample 2SBtaG_FD_89579 | JGI IMG/M metagenome (GOLD analysis project Ga0114931, IMG submission 89579) | Deep subsurface microbial communities from Kolumbo volcano to uncover new lineages of life (NeLLi) - 2SBTROV14_V59a metaG | ecosystem: Environmental > Aquatic > Marine > Volcanic | place: Kolumbo...
TCGTCATCGATGAAGGACAAGATGCAACCTTCGAGATCGACGTGCAGTCGACAAATCCGGTTACCGAGGCGAAACTATTTTATCGCCGCGGGAATGTTCTGGATTTCACGGAAGTCGTCATGATGAATTCCGCCGGCACCACCTACCAAATCACCGTGCCGGCCAGTGAATTTGGAACGATCGGGATAAATTATTTTTTCCGCGTGGGCGATGGCAATGGCTTCACATTCCTGCCAACGACCTGGCAGACGCTGCCTTTTCATCTGGCAATTCAAATAATGGGCGGCGCGGACAATTCTGGTCTCGTTGCACCTCAATCACAGCCAGCCGGCATGACGGCCTCAGCGTTTAGAATGTTTTCCGTACCGCTCAATTTGAACGACGGAGATCCAAAGGGTGTCCTGGAAGATGATCTCGGGAAGTACGATGCCACCAAGTGGCGTCTGTTCCAATTCGACAGCGCTACAAACCAGTACAACGAATTTCCCAATGTCAGCAATTTCGATCCGAAACGGGCTTTGTGGCTGATCATACGGGCACCGAATCTGACCATTGATTCCGGCATTGGCACAACCGTGCCAACCAACCAACCGTTTGAAGTTACTCTCAACCAGGGCTGGAATGATATCGGAATGCCATTTACATTCCCCGTGAGTTCAAGCAATGTTCAGGTCGTGAGTGGAGACGCAAGCACCGTTGTAGGGCCCTACACCTACGGTAGTCAGGGCTGGATAGTGCCGGATAACGTCAATAATTTGCTTCCCTGGGAAGGATACTCATTCTTTAGCGAACAGGCCGATGCCAGAATTGCCATCTCGCCGAATTCCACGCCTGGTACTTTGAGCAAGACCTTATCGTTGACCTCGGGTGTGGCGCCAGAGTGGGTGATTCGGATACACGCTTCCAACGCGGTTTTGAGTGACCAGAGTGGGGCCCTTGGCGTGGCATCCGACGCTTCCGAAGAGCGCGACTTGCATGATTATCTGGAGCCGCCATTTATCAGCGATTTTGTTTCCGTTCGTTTTCCGCATGACGATTGGCAGCGGCTGCCAGGCCGATATAAAACTGACTTCAAACCATCTTTCAGCGACGGCGCCGTTTGGTCTTTCGAGGTAGCAACGAGCATGAAAGACAGGCCGATTACGCTAAAATTCGAAGAATTGCAATCCTTGCCGTCACATTTGGAAGCGATTCTCCTGGATAAATCGTCGTTAAGGAAAATAGATCTTCGACGTAGTACCGAGGTACATTTTACCCCAAAGCAGGGTCACCTTGAGCATGAATTTGATCTGGTCATAGGGACAAACGCCTATGTTCAAACCTCTGAAACCTTATCGCGGCTTGTGCCTGAAGTACCTTCCTTGTTGCCAAATTATCCCAATCCCTTCAATGCTGGCACAACAGTGACTTACCACGTAGCGGAGGAAGGGCCGGTGTCGGTTACGGTTAGTAACATTCTCGGCCAACGGGTTGCTACGCTGGTCCAGGAGAGACAGGAGGTCGGTGTCTACGAAGTGAAGTGGAATGGTACGGACGACCTCAATCGGGGCGTCGGCACGGGCGTCTATTTCGTACGGCTCAGGGCGGGCAAATTTCATCAGACGCGAAAAATACTGTTGGTCAAATAGTGTCATATGACCAGAGTTGATTACTTAGAAACTAGGTGGGAATCGAAATGAAGCTACACAAAATATTGATGTTATCGATGGTTATTTTGCTGACGATCACCGCGGCGTCGCAGGCTCAGGACGAGGCTTTGCAAAAGCTTGTCCATGGCAAGAAATTTTTCTGGGAAGCTAAGTTTGATGAAGCGCTGAAGTCTCTCAAGGAGGTTCTGGCCGTTCCAGAGGCAAAAACTGAATATCTCTTTGAAGCCTACCTTTACACGGGATTTGTTTTGCTGCGTCAGAACGCTTCCAGCACCGAGGTGCGTGACGCGTTTTCCAGGGCCATCACTTTGGACCCGAGGCGTCAACTTGACAGACTCGTGATACCACCAGATTTAACCGAACCGTTCGACGAAGTAAAGGCCGGATTGGTCGGCTGTCTGTATATAACCTCGGAACCGGAAGAGGTAGACCTCGTAGCCGTCAAAGGGGACAGTATTCTATTTGACGAAACAACGCCACTGCTCATTTGTGACCTCGTGTCAAAATCATACCAGTTGCTTCTCACGGAAGATGGTTATGAGCAACAGTTTATCCCGTTGCAATTGGCGGCTGGAAAAACCGACACACTGCACATCAAGTTAAACAAAACCTATGCCTCTGGAAGCAGTAAGAAAGGGTTGAAATGGGTTGTCAGGGGTGGAATTCTTGCGGCGGCGGGAGCGGTGCTTTATAAGACGGTTATCGACAGCGGAACGCCGGCGGACAAATTACCTGTACCTCCGTCGCATCCCGAAACCCAGTAGCATCGTTCAGGCAGAGCTATTCGTTCCGATTAAACGTAAACGAAACGTATTTTGTCTCACCCTTCTTAATTTCCACAATAACATCACGCGGAATGGTAGAGAACCCGTCACGCTTAACCTCGATCGTGTGCGGGCCGACGGCTAGCTTTAGCTGGAGTGGTGTTGTGTTATGTTTTTCATGCCAAATTTCACCATCCACGTAAACGTACCCAAAGCCGTATTGGGCAGCGTTTCTTAGGGAAATGGCAACCTTTCCGAGCTCTTCTTGCGTAAAGTCATGCCGGACTCGCAGAACTTGTCCAATTTTGAGGTCCACCTGTTGTTCGTGAACCAGACCGAGAGCGGAGTTTACCAGCCTGATGGCATGCTTGCCGTATTTTAGTGAAATGCGGCTGGGCGTCGCACCGTCTTGCAACTCGCCATCGACATAAACTTTGTCCGCAATTGGAACAGCGTCGATAAGAACCGTCCCAAAAATGGCTTCTTTGGACTTAATATCAAAGATGGTGGTCGGGGTGTTTTGCTGCACCGTCAATCGACGTGTCTCGGATGCATACCCTTCCTTTGAAACCTTGACGGTGAACTTGCGATTGATGTCCAGTTCATTGACTTCCAGTTTGCCGCGCCGGTCTGTTTTACCAATGAAGCTATTGTCGAGAAAGATATTGGCTTCAAGGGGTCTGTCATTTGATTTCACATAAAACTCGACCGTTGAGGTAGTGACCTTGGTTGCTTTGGGAGGTGGCTTTGGTGCTGTTTTAACGATGTCACGGCTCCTGGTTTTTGGTTTCGTGACAGGCATGGATTTCTTGACTTTCGTGGCTATTTTCTTGCTGGCGTCGCTGTTTTGCTTACCCATTGTAGTATGCTTTGCCGCCGGCGGGGGGGGAGCAGTTTTCCTGGCAACGGTGGGAATGTCAAGCTCGGGGCCCTTGCTCTTTGGTGCGACCGAAGGCTGATGGCTTACACCGCTAGTGTTTTTGCTTAGCGCAGGGGTTTTTTGTTCGACCGCCACAGGGGCTTTGGCGAGGTCTTCGGATGCCGTTGCTGGGACGGCCTCGTCCGGTGTGCTGTTGTTATCGGGAGATGCCGCAACGGCCCGGACCTGAGGCGTATGTTCCGTTGAGTCGGCGTTGGACCTAAGAAAGGGCAGTGGTACGTAATTGGTTACAAACAGAATCAACACCACCAGGAAGAGGGCGCCAACGCCAGAGAAAGCAAATTTTCGGCTCAGCAGAGAATTCGACTGGTGCCGTTCCTCAGGTTGGGAATTATTGCTGGTCGATGCCGCCTCGATAAATGCCACATCATCAAAGTGTTTTTCGCTTTGTTCCGTTTCCTGAGCGGGACTGATACTGTCACCCTTAACTGGACTAACGTCCAACTCTTTTACATACTTCTCTTTGATGTCCTCAAACGTTTTCAGACATTCCTTGAGGTTCTGAAACCTCAGTTCACGGTTCTTATTCACCGATGTTGAAATAATTGCGTCGAGTTCAGTCGGAAGCTGCAAGGCGGCTAAATCCACTGGTTCAAGAGCGCTAGAAAGGTGCTGGCTTTGAATGGCTGAAACCGTATTGCCCCCGAACGGGTGTTTCCCTTGCAAGAGTTCATACAAGATCAGCCCAAGTGAATAGATGTCAGCCCTTCCGTCAACATTGTCTGCATTCTTATAGTATTCCGGCGGGATATAGCGCGCCAGAGTCAGGGCGTCATCCTCGTTACTTTGCAAAATGTTGGGGATGAACCAGTTGAAGCCAAAATCATCTATTTTAATCGTGCCGTCCTTCTTGACAAAGATACTGTCCGGACTTAAAAAGCCGTGTACAAGGCCATGTAAATGAGCATATCGCAACGTCTTCCCGATGACGAGAAACATTTCAATGAGGTCTTCAAGAGACAAGGAAAACGTATCAAGAATCAATTCTCTGAGGGGGCGCAGATCGTTGAATTCCCCCGCAATGTAATAGTGACTTTCCTTCGGATCGTTCCCGAGGTCCAGAACGCGAAAGATATTTGGATGATCGAGGTGCTTGATAATACGTGCACTGCTGAGAAAATTGATAACGTTTGATTCGTCGTTACTCAGCTCAGAGTCGAGAACTTTTAATTCGACCATCTTGCCTGATCGTCTGTCACGTGCTTCGTAGACCGTGAAACAAAGTCGATGAGACAGTTGCCTATTGATCTCAAATTTATCAAACTGAGGAAAATTCATGGGTCAATTCGTGCTGGTTAGTCTGCCTTGACAGTTACTTGTAATTGTATTGAAAGAAAAAATGCTCTAACTTAAAATAGCCATTATGTCCTTGTTTTGCGGAAAGACACAGTTGAAACATTTAACGACGAAAGTCGTGAACCGTTCGAAAAAAGCCAGGAGATTCCGTTAAGAAACTGAGTCATTCCTATTCTTCTTAGTATCGGAAGTCTCGTAGCTTTGTTGAAACCTTTCTTTTGTTTTGTCCAAGGATTGGCCCTGACACCAAAATTAACCGGCAGCAAGTTTGAGCAGGAATGCGCACACAAGGGCCGCGTAATTTCCCAGAAGATAGCCCAGCACACCCATGAGCAGACCGACGGGTGCCATGGATTCATAATAAGCGGCGGCGACGATTGGGGCACTGGCGGCGCCGCCGATGTTTGCCTGACTCCCAATCGCAACGAGAAACATCGGTGCCTTGATGAGCCTTGCAACGAGGAACATGAGTCCGATATGCAGGAGTATCCAGAGTGTGCCGACCAGAATCAAAACCGGAGCCTCCAGAATACCTCTGAGGTCCGCCTTGGCTCCGATTGAGGTCAAAAAAAGAAAGAGGGCAAGGTAGCCGATTTTGGAGGCGCCGCTTTTTTCAACGTCTCTGAGCCTTGTGAATGACAGAAGGATGCCGACCGTCGTAATGAGGATAATCATCCAGGTGAATCCGCCAAAGATGGCTGCGATTTGCGGCACCTTTTCCGAAAGGAAGGGGTTGCTGAGGTCATACAGGCCATAGCCAAGCTTACGGCAGACATAAGCTCCGATAAACCCCACGGCAATGATAATCGACGCCTCCGACATTGTGATCGGTTTGATATCGCTCTTTTCGAACTCCCTCAATCTGAGATTGATATCTTCCAGTTCGCCAGAACTTGCGCCGTTCCACCGGTCAATGATTCGTTGGTAGTTAGCGAGGAAGAGGAGAATGCCCGTCCAGGTATAGCCCACCGCGGTATCGACAATAATGATCGGACCAATAATACTGTCGGGAGCCCCCACGGATTCTTTTATTGCCGCGAAATTAGCCCCCCCTCCAATCCAGCTCCCAGATAATGCCGCCATTCCCTTCCAGGCGTCAGGGGGAAGATAGGAAGCAAAAAGCAGATAGACTAACGGCCCGCCGATTACGATTCCCAGGGTGCCGGCCAACATCATTAGAAGGGCCTTGGGGCCAATTTTCATGATGGTTGGTATGTCGGCGGTGATCATCAAGATGAGGAGACTGAAAGGGAGGAGGTAGTCTCTCATCCAATCATAAACGGGCGATGAAGTGGGAAGAATACCGAAGGTCGAAGCAAAGGTCGGTAGGTAGTAAATAAAAATAATCGACGGTATGATGCTGAAAAATTTTGCTGCCCACGGTTGTGTTGCCGTCCAAAAAACCACCGCGCAGATGCCCGCGCAAAAAGCAAAAATTGCCATTGGTTCCTGAATAAGAGACATACGAGATCCTCAAACATAAATGGAATAGAGTCTGGCACGGACCGGAAAAACTTCCCGCAAAGTAGCCATATCCTCTTAGTTTGTCAAACAATTAAGTAGCATCTTGCATTTGGTTTTAAATGGTATATATTGAGACGATTACCTGCATGTGGCAACCACGAGGTGTTGACAATCCCTTAAGAAAGCATGACAGTTGTCTTAAACGAGTCGGTTTGCGGGGTGTCGCGGGTACCGGCTCAGGCTCTTGAAGAGGTCTATCTAATGTTCAATTTTGAAAAATTGTTTGAGAAGGTAAATGACCCGAACTTATCCTCCGAACCGAATGGTTCTGGCCACGATGTGCGGATGGCAACCTGCGTGTTGCTCCTCGAAATGGCCCAAACGGATGGTGAATTTAAAGACGTTGAACGTGAGAAGATTTTTGCGATTCTGCGGGACGAGTACGGATTGACGGACGAGGAGGCGGATGAATTCGCGGCCACGGCCGAGGACGAACTCAAGAAAAGCCTGGACTTGTGGAAGTTCACCAACCTGATTAACGACAATTATTCCAGGGAAGAGAAAGTGCGCGTCGTAGAACTTGTATGGCGGATCATATATGCCGATGGCAAGCTTGACCAATACGAAGACTATCTCATACACAAATTGGCGGTGTTGCTCGATATCCAACATGATGAATTGATCTCGGCCAAGTTGCGGGTACTGGGCCGCAAGGGCAGCGGCGATAGGAAGTAACCGGATCCCTGGACACCTCTTCATGACCGACACTAACTGTTGGGCTCACTACAATCCCCAGTCGTGATAACTTAGCACAGGCAAAGAATGGACCCACTAAACCGAAGCAACATGCGTACGGTTTTTGCATGGGCGATGTATGATTTCGCAAGCTCGGCTTTCTCCGCACTTGTTCTAACCTTCATTTTTTCAACTTACTTTACTGAAGTCATCGCACCCAACAAGATCGTGGGCACGGCTCTTTGGTCCCGGGGCCTCACGGTTTCAGGCATCACCGCGGCCTTGTTCTCTCCGCTGCTCGGTGCTTTGGCCGATACCGGGGCGATGAGGAAAAAAATTCTTGCGGTTCTGACCGGGATTGCCATCCTGGCGACTGCTTCGCTATTTTTTGTGCTGCCAGGGGAGGTCATGCAAGCTATGAGCTTGTTTGTCGTGGCTAATTTGGCCATCGAGATGGGAATGGTTTTCTACAATTCATTTCTTCCAGACATCTCTCCGCAAGATCGGATTGGACGCGTCTCCGGGTACGGATGGGCGCTTGGCTACCTGGGGGGATTGTTGGCGATGTTGATCGCTTTGACGGGTTTCATACAACCGGACGTACCGTGGTTCGGGTTCACGCATGATGCCGGGGAAAACATTCGTGCCACAAATTTGTTGGTGGCGCTTTGGTTAGCCGTGTTTAGTTTGCCCTTATTTTTTGGGTTACGAGAGGAGAGAGCGAAGAACGTCGGCAATTTACCAGAACTTCTAAAGGCTTCCTGGAGGCAATTAGGAGTTACGTTGCGCGAGATCAGGCGCTATCGCGAAATCATGCGTTTGTTGGCCGCACGAGTGTTTTATAACGACGGCATTTTGACCATTTTTTCATTTGGTGGCATCTATGCTAAAGGGACTTTCGGGTTTTCTTTTAAGGAAATCATGGTCTTTGGCATTGTTTTGAATATTACCGCCGGTCTCGGGGCCTTGTTGCTTGGATTTTTGGATGATATCATCGGCGGCAAACGAACCATTCAGATCACAAATATGGCATTTATGGCCGCAACGGTGTTGGCGGTCTGGGCGCCGAATAAAAATTATTTCTGGATCGCCGGCATTGCCGTGGGTTTATTCTCTGGGCCCAACCAGGCTGCCAGCAGGTCCTTGATGGCGAGATTTGTACCGGTTGAAAAGGAATCCGAGTTCTTCGGCTTCTACGCTTTTTCCGGCAAGGCGACTGCCTTCCTGGGGCCGATGCTATTGGGAATCATAACGGCGTTGTATGAGTCGCAGCGCGCGGGGATCAGTGTCGTGCTGGTATTTTTCGTGATCGGAATAATTCTATTAAACCGGGTCGATGAAGCAGAGGGAAAACGTTTGGCGGGCCGAACCTGATTGGGAGTATTCAATTGCTACGGACCTGGTCTTGTACCTATTTTTCTACCCGTGTTGCTTTTGTTTCTTTTGGCAATGATTGTTCTATTGCCTTAAAAAGTTCCTTCTGCCGGACTGGTTTGCCAAGGTAGGCGGAACATCCGGCGGTCAAACATTTTTTCACTTCTTTGCTGCCGGAATGTGCGGTGAGAGCGATGATGGGCACTTCTTTCCCGTGTTCTAGTTCCCTGATGGCGGCTGTCGCGGCGTAACCATCCATGACGGGCATCTCCATGTCCATCAAGACCAGTGAAATGACATTTTTCGAAAAAAAGTCAAGACCTTCTTGCCCATTCGTTGCACAGACGGTCCTGAACTCGCCGTTTTTTTGCAGGTGTCTCAGAAGAAGCGTACGATTGTCTACCGAATCATCAACGACGAGAACTTTTGGCCGGGCGTCCGTCCATCTTTCGACCAGGGCGGCAAGCGTTGTTTTTTTCATTGGTTTGGTAAAGTACTCATCCATGCCACTCGCCAGACATTTTTCCCTGTAGCCTTTTAAAGCATGAGCGGTTATCGCGATAATCGGAACCGGGTCTCTTTGATTTTTCTTCTCCCACGCGCGGATAATACGAGTTGCATGAATACCATCCATGATCGGCATTTCTATATCCATCAGGACCAATTCAAAATGTGAGTTCTTGACGGCTTCGACCGCCTCGGCACCATTTTCAGCAACCGAAACGGAATGCCCTCTCTTCTCCAGAATATTCTTTAACAATCGTATGTTATCCACGGTATCGTCGACCACGAGAATTCGATGCCGTGATTTGCGGTTTGGCGTCACGGAAGGTTGACCACGCTCCGATTCATCAACTCTGACGCGGCCTTGCAATATTGGCGTCAGCAGTGAGGAGAGATTTGACTGTTTTATGGGTTTCGAGATAGTCGCCAATACGTGCAACTCTTGTTTTATTTCACAGGGTAATCCGCTCCAGGTCGTCAACATCACAACTTTGATATCGCCCAAATTAGGATCTTGCCGAATGCGCCTTAAGATGTCGACCCCGGTGGTTCCCGGCATTTCCTGATCGATGAGTACCAAATCAAACCAGCGGGACTTTTGCTTTAGAATCTCCCACCCCGCGCGGCCGTCGGCGGCTTCCTCCACCGTGCAGCCGCAATGACTTAATGCCTGTTTGATTACTTGACGCGAGGCGGCACTATCATCGATGACCAGGATGTTGGTATTTTGTAAGCCAGGTGAGATATCTTTAACACCTTGCTCCTGTTCAACACGCTGCGCGGGTTCGAAAGACAATTCAAAGTTAAATATGGTGCCTTTGTCGACTTCGCTTTCGACCCAAATATGCCCGCCCATCATTTCTACTAAGGACTTTGAAATACTCAGACCCAGGCCGGTGCCGCCAAATTTACGCGTCGTAGACGCATCTTCCTGAGAGAACTTGTCGAAAATTTTGTCAAGATTCTTTTTATCTATCCCAATGCCTGAATCCTGCACCGAGAAGTGAAGTCTTAACGGGCTGGTTTGTTGAGACCTCCCTGAGACCCGTGAAACTCTCATCGCGACTTCTCCCTGGTCGGTGAATTTGATCGCATTGCCGAGGAGATTCACCAGGATCTGATGAAGGCGGGTAGGGTCGCCCACAATTGATTTTGGGATATTGGGTTCGACAAAGCACGTCAGTTCGAGAGACTTGCTTTGCGCGCGAATACTCAAAATCTCGGCAACCCGTTCTACGATATCGGTTAAACAAAAATCTATATTTTCAATATCGAGTTGCCCTGCCTCTATTTTTGAAAAATCCAGAATATCGTTTATAATACCCAGTAGAGATTCGCACGATGTCAGGACAACATTTAGGAATTCCTTTTGCTCTGCATCCAATTTTGTGTCGAGGCAAAGTTCAGTCATTCCGATCGCCGCATTCAGTGGCGTTCTGATTTCGTGACTCATATTAGCCAGAAATTCACTTTTGGCGACAGTGGCGGATTTTGCCTTACGGGCCATCTCAGCGGCCCATTTGCCGGTTTTAGCAAGGTTGTTATTCGTCCGGATCAGCTCTTCGTTAGCCCTTTCGGCCGCTTCGTTCGCAAGCTGGAGTTCCCGAATAACCCGTTTGTGGTCGTTGATTAGATTGTAATGTTCAAGCCCGGACTCAAGTGCTTGCTGAAGGTCGCCATTCGAACATGGTTTTTGCAGGAATCGGAAAATGTTGCCTTCGTTGACCGCTGCGATGGTGGCATCATAATCAGACTGCCCGGTCAACATAATGCGTACGCTGTCTGGCGATGTTTTCCTGACTTCAGACAGAAAGGCGACACCGTCCATTTCCGGCATTCGCAGGTCGCTGACAACTACGGCAAACGGGCCGCTAGTCAGAATAGCATCGAGCGCTGCATGGGAGCTGGGGGTGGTTATAATGTTAAATTTTTTCCCAAATTGTCTCTGGTACGATGCCAGCACATTTGCATCGTCGTCTACGAATAATATTTTATGTTTCATAATGTCAACTTTTGGTGTCTTGTTTTAGCGCACTTCTCCTTCCAACTCTCGAGCATATCCACAAGTCCGAGTTGATGGAGGTAGTCAAAGTTCAATTGCGATGGGTCAGCCTCCTCCGACAAGTCGTAACTTATCTGATTGGCTACGTGCACGACTAAGGCGGTAGATAAAATGGCTGTCGTATTTCGTTCCGGATGATGGTGATTGGCGATGCCGTCGCCTATCTGTTGCGGTAAGCCCCACAAATCAACCAGGTAGGCACCGACCGCCGCATGGGTTGAGTGGAAAATGGTCCTCTCAGCTTCGAAAAGGTGTCCCCCTTCTTGTTCGTAGAGTAAGAGGGCCCTGTCATAATCAGCCGGCAAATTGCTGCTCAGTATCAGTTTGCCAACGTCATGCAAGAGACTGGATGTGAATGCCTCATCGATGGTGTCTTGCTTTGCGCCTGCCTCTTGTGCTATTATTCTTGCAAAATTCGCAACCGAAAGACTGTGTTTCCAGAGCTTTGTCAGGTCAAAGCGACCGATGTGGCAGGTCTCGAATTCCGAGAATATTTTACTGGTCAAAACCAGTGCCTTAACCGTTTCCAAACCCAGCAAACGGCAGGCATGGGCCGGATTGGACACTTTCCGGGTCAGTCCGAAGAACGGTGAATTAACCATCTGTAACAGCTTGGAGGTCATGGACATGTCTTTGGCGATAATGTCACCGATGTTCTTCAGAGAAGTGTTGCGGCGTTGCACCTCAACCATGATTTTTTGGTAAAGGGTTGGGAGCGAAGGCA
>Ga0114931_10009699_pt1 | contig 11512 bp, 11 predicted proteins | sample 2SBtaG_FD_89579 | JGI IMG/M metagenome (GOLD analysis project Ga0114931, IMG submission 89579) | Deep subsurface microbial communities from Kolumbo volcano to uncover new lineages of life (NeLLi) - 2SBTROV14_V59a metaG | ecosystem: Environmental > Aquatic > Marine > Volcanic | place: Kolumbo...
TGTCCTTATTTTTCACTTTGAAAACAGTCATTATATCAACATAACTCTTGTTTTCAAAGCAAAAACTAAGAACAAAATAATCAACCCAAAAACCTCAATTTATTTATTCACCGTTCCTTATAACTATTTCCCTGACTTTTTTCAAAAATCCAGGTTTCAGGCAAGCCGGAAGAATCTTTTTTAAAGGTAATCCGGGGTTTCCCCGAATCCCCGGAAGCCCCATTTTCATCATTTTCCCATGTTCCGGGCAGATTCTCCAAAACGACCAATTTGTCATCCGTATAAAGCGGATGGATGGAAGGAATACAACCCGGCAACAAAAACAAGGTAAGCAGAAGAAAGCTGATTGCTGCAAATTTCCATTTCATAATTCAAAATTTTTGGTGAAAAAATCTGCCGCAAAAATATCGGGTGCATTGCCAGAAGGCAAAAAAAGTCGTTGAACCGGGAAAAAGCTAAGGTGAATTGAGAAAAATTAATGGTCAAGCATTTGGTCAACCACCACCAGTGACTTTCAATCGTTGAGTAGTTTCTTTTTTTGTAGTAAAAATTCTTCTTCCGTCAGGATGCCCTTGTCCCGCAAATCGCCGAGGCGCAGGATTTGTTCGAGCAAATCGGGTTCTGAATCTTTTTCCGTTGAAGGCAAAGAAGAAAGGAGGTCTTCTTTCGGGGCGGGCAGGGAAGGCACAAGCCGGTAGCCATTTTTCACAAAATCTTCAAATTCAGATTGCGCCCGCAAAAAGGCTAAGGCATCGTGGCGGTAGAATTTTTCGAAGTCCACAAAACCGTATTCGACGGCTTTGTCGAGGTGGAAGAAGGCAGGTGCAGCATCTTCCAAGGAAGCGTAGCAACAGGCGAGGTTGAAGTGGGTGGAAGGAGCCTCATATTTTATTTTCAAGGATTTTTTGAAATCTTCGATAGCTCCCTCAAAGTCAAATTCCCTAAACTTTTCAATGCCGCTGACTTTGAAACGGTCAGTTTTTTTGACCCTCTTAAAATCTGCGCCCCACTTTCGGTCCTTCATAAAACGACGGCCGGAAAATTTGCCGGAATTGTATTTGGCGTCAAAATCTTCCTGTGGCATCGCTAAAAATAAAATGCCGTCGATGAAAGCGACCAAAGCTGGAATCGCCACCATCGGCGCTCCTTCTTCCACAGTTACCATAAGTCCAAAGCAAAAGGCAACAAAATAGAGTATCCCCAAAAAACGCTGCCCCAGATAAAAGCGGTGCATTCCAAAAACGCCAAAGAAAAGGGCAAACAAGCCTGCTATTTTTTTATTTTTCATTACAATCCAAATTTTTGAAATCCCTAAATTAGTCTTTTTTGGGATTAAGTTGGTTTCCATGAAAGACCAATTGAAGCGCTGCCGGGACGAAGAAGAAAAGGGTCAAAAACATTGCAAGCAGGTACAAATTGGAAAACATCTTAATACCGGCGTTTAAATCTTTACATTTGCCCGTCGAAAAAACTCTGTTTCAAAAGAGCTGATTTGCTAAATTTTGAAAATTCAATAAATCTACAACTCGTTGGATTTAAATTTACTAGATTTTCAAAATCTAGCAAATCGATGCCTCGAAAACTCTGTTGTTCCATGCCTTTGAGAGAAACGTTTCCACCTGCCGGTTCCAAATATTTAGATGGACAAAGCGACGGCATTGTTTACCGGACGGTTTTTTCCGGTTCCAATTTGGTGCAGACGTATGAGATGGTCCGGCAGTTTTTGGCGGAGGAAGGATATGCGGAAATCCCTTTGCCAAAAGACGCTGAAGAGCTGAAATTATTCCGCCTGCCGACGCGCAACAAGCAGATTTTGATGTTTGAAGACAACGGATATGTTCACAATCCCATCAAGATACTCTTTTCCTCTGACCGCCGGATAAAGCGCACTTTAACCCTCGAAATTTTCAACGAACAGGCGCCAAATCACCTGCTGCGCTTCCACAAACGCATGGAAAATAGTAGCCCCGATTAGGAGAAGGTTGGCAAATAAAAAGCCCATTCAAACGCGCAAGATTGAATGGGCTTTCACCCAGTATGAAACAATTTATTCGAGAGTCAGCCTATTCGCAACTCATTGATTATCAACTCAATTCTGAGCCCAGGACCCCTGAACTCACGAACCCCCTGAACCCTCTATTCCTCCTCTTCGGAAGCGGCTACTTCGACGCTTGGGATTTCGTCTTCTACAATGAGTTCCACGCCGGCGATTTCGGCAAGTTTGGCCTGCCTTTCCTTTTTCACCTCCTCAAAGCGGGCAGCGATTTTGGCTTCTTTTTGCGCCACCCACTCCTGATATTTTGCTTCTGCTTCTTCCTGGGCCAAGGCGCCTTTTTGCACCCCTCTCATCAGGTGTTTTTTGTACATGACGCCTTTAAAGCGAAGAATGGAGCGCGCCGTGTCGGTAGGTTGTGCGCCTTTCATAAGCCAATCGTAGGCTTTGTCGAGGTCAAGGTCAATAGTAGCGGGGCTTGTCATTGGGTTGTATGTCCCGATTTTTTCGATGAAGCGACCATCTCTCGGCGCTCTTGCATCGGCTACCACGATGTGATAAAAAGGCCTTTTTTTACGACCTCTTCGTTGCAATCTGATTTTTACTGCCATGATTTGCTAAAATTTATTTGGTTTAACCATACCCGCCTACTCTCTCTAAGAGACGCCGGGCTTTTAACGAGGGCGCAAAGGTAATTTTTTTTTCAGATTAAGACAAAGTTCTTTTTTGCTTCGCAACTAGGTCGAAAGTTTTTGGGATTTCACATAGGAACGTTGAATAAATAAATTGAGGTTTTTGGGTTGATTATTTTGTTCTTAGTTTTTGCTTTGAAAACAAGAGTCATGTTGATATAATGACGGTTTTCAAAGTGAAAAATAAGGACAAAAGAAGTAGCCAAGAAGCTTGATTTATTTTTTCACCGTTCCAAAGAGAGTTACCACCCACTATAAAGTTGACGGAAGATTATAATAAAAAATTGAGCCGCAATAATTCCTCCTCCGATACCAGGAATCTCGCTGACTGGACTTTCGGAAAGGATGAAGTTCACCTCATTGGTATTCGCAGGAATCAGGAAATAAGAGCTATTGAAAACAAGGGAAATGATGACGTATTCCTGTACTTGATTCTTGTTCTTGAACTTAAACCTCCTTCGGAGGGAAAAACACGGGCGAAAAATTATCGACAACATAGCCTGTCCTGCACCAAAGTTCGGGATTGGTTTCAAATTTTGCCTAAGCGCCTAAGGGCAAGTTACTATCCCCTACGCCAGTAAAAAATCAATGCACAAAGCTGCTGACCAGGAGAATTGGTTTGCCCCATAACCGGCACTTTTCCCAGCGGATTTTCTAGGGTCGAAATACTCAAAAAAACCATTGTTGGAAAGTAACTCCAAACTTTCGGTTTTGAGTTGTTCGGCGGTTTTTTTAAAGCCGTACCGCTTCAGTCCTTGATACAGCATCCAGTTCATATTTATCCAGACAGGCCCCCGCCAATATTTTTCATAATCAATATCGTCGGTCAGCAAACTATAAGTCGGACAGAGATAGGCTGGACCTTCGGGAGTACCGCTAAAGGCTTGGCTTTTAACCAATTGAAACATTTTTTCAGCTTGGTCTTGTGTTGGGATTCCTGCCATGAGAGGCATCAAGCCGGAGGAAGTTTCCAGCGGAATCAATTCGTTGGCTTTTAAATCCCAGGCATTGTAAATACCAAATTTTTCGTCCCAGAGTTTTTCGTTCATACTGAAAGTGGTCAATTCATTCCAACCGATTATTTCAGAAACATCTTCTCCAAGAACTTCCCCAATTTTAATCAAACATTCATTGGACCAGGCGAGAATGGCGTTAAAAAGAGGGTCTTGAACGAGAAAGGGAGATTGCTCAAAAATGGCAGCGTCGTCGTAATTGTTCTTCCTGAAAATATCTACCAAATGGACATAGCGGTCGTAATCGGCATCCGTCGGCCGGTGTCGGGCAGCGGCCGGGTTTTGTAAATCCTGTCGTTGGTAAGGCGGTATTTCAATTTTGTCAATCTCAATGCGTTCCAAAATTTTATCCCATGAAGGGGAGTTGTCCGTGCCGGATTCCCAGGGGTGCTGAATGTAACAGAGACCTTCTTCGAGAGGGTCGCGATTTTCATACAAATAGCGATGAAGGGCAAGCACTTTGGGGAATAATTCGCCCAAAAGCCACTTCGCCCGTTCCTTGTCTTTCGCGATTTTGTAAATGCGCCAAAGTACAAAGCCGAAAACGGGGGGTTGGGTAATGCCGGAAGTTTCCAATTTTGTCGAAGCGGGAGGGGTATTTCTGCATTGCCAGAAATCGGGGCCGGGGAAATATTTCACCTCTTTTTTTTTCCCAAAATGATGTGCGGCAACATTCCATTCGACCATTGACCCTCGAACAAATGCCGCAATTCTATTTCCGCCCTGCCAATTTCAAAATGGGCACAACCGATGGCAATGAAACCGGCATCCCAATTCCATTGATGGGGGTAAAGATTGGGGGCGGGTTTGGTGAATGTGCCGTTCCAGTTCTTTTCCAAGACCTTTTTGGCAGATTCAAGGAGCGAGTTTTTATTCACGTGACGTTATTTTTGGTGGTTTTTTGATATCTCTGGGTCTTAGGCAAAATTTGCTGCAAGTTAGGGAAAACCTTCTTATTTTACCAAAACAGAAAACCGCAAAACCGGCTTCCGTAAAGCATGATTGGTTGAGGAGTTTTTGAAAAAAGTATGAAAATTAGTATCATTTTAATAATCAAGGGTTTCACACAACGACACGATGACACAACACAGGGAGTGCAATATTCTTCAAGCGTTTAGTACATTGGAGTCAGGCTGTAATTACAGACAAAGCCTACATTGTGTCGTCGTGTCGTTGTGTGAAACCACCCACTATTATTAAGAAGTTGCAAAAATTACAATTTCCATTTCATCCACCTTCACAAAGGAAGGATAGGATACTTTTAAAATTAGAAATCGTATGTTTGTGACTTTGTTATTTCAAGTTTTCATTGCTACATTACTCCGTGAAAGCAGGAAATTAATTAGCGAAAGGACGAAGCCGTGAAAGTATTCAGCCATGATTAAGTATTACGCAAAAATAGACGGTCGCTTAAAAGAACTGGAAGACCCGGAGGTTTCCTGCTGGATAAACATCTCGTCGCCTTTTACGGTGGAAGAATTGGAAGAATTGGCGCAGCAGTTTGATTTTCCGCTCGATTTTTTGACGGACTCTTTGGATATTGACGAACGTTCCCGCTACGAACGCGAGGAGGATGTCCGGCTGATTGTGGTCAATACGCCTTTGGTGAACCCGCTTGAAGAAGACATCGACGCGATTTTTATTACCGTGCCCATTGGTATCATCCTGACAATTGACCACATCATTACCATTACTTCATTTGAAAATCCTGCACTGAATCTGTTTTTGGAAAACCGGGTGAAAAACTTTGACCCTGCTGATGAATCCCTTTTTGTAATCCAAATTTTGGAACAAACGGTTTACCGTTTTCTGACCTGCCTCAAGCAATTGAATCAAAAGCGAAATCTGATAGAAAAGGAATTGTATTACAGCAGCCGGAATAAAGAGTTGAAGCAGCTTTTGAGCATCGAAAAAAGTTTGGTTTATCTCGTAAATTCACTGAGTGCCAATGAACTGTTGAAGATGAAAATGAAGCGGACAGATTTCCTCCACATCCGGGAAGATGAAGACAAAACCGACCTTTTTGAAGACATCATCATTGACAACAGCCAGGCATTGGAAATGGCGAATGTTTACACGAATATTCTCAACGGTACGATGGATGCCTACGGTTCTATAATTTCCAATAACCTAAATATCACGATTCAGCGGCTAACCCTCATCACCATCATCCTGATGGTGCCCACTTTGGTCTCTAGTTTTTTCGGAATGAACGTTTCAGGTTTTCCCATTAAAGACAATCCCGTCTCCTTTTTTATTATTCTCGTCACCTCGCTCGTTTTAAGTCTTTTGCTTGCATGGTATTTCCAACGGAAAAAACTTTTTTGATTGATTTTCTGCGAATTATGAAGACTTTCCGAAGCAATTATTCACTATTTTGTTTATATTCCAAAAAATTTTCCACATAAAGTTTTCCACACTGTGGAAAATTGTTTAAAATTTCCTATCCCTTGATTATCAATGATTTAATTTAGTTTTCAACATTTTGTGGAAAACTTACTTGCTTCAAAACTTCCAAGTTTATTAATTTAGTGCTGACAAAATCGAACATCTATGAGAAAAGGGACAGACTCCACTCACTTCTGCCCTTAGCCACAGAGGAAATTACCAATCGTCTTTATTGTCCGGTAGTAACATAGCCCGTTTATCGGTCATGTTGGAAGTAATGAAAAAAGGCATTCCTTCCATTGCCAACTTTAATAGAAGGCAGGCTGGTTTTTGCCAAAAGGCATCTTTTTTTTGACCTGTTTTTGAGGATTCCGGCAGTTTATTAATTATATTTCTAAACCGCCGGAATCGCTCAGGAGGAGGGGAATAATTGCATTTTGAAACACACAAATAAATTTTGAATTATGGAAACCGTTGTTGCGAAAAAACTGGTAAAATTTTCCGAAAAGGAAACGAGAAAAGAGCGAACCTACACTTTTCAGGAAGCCCTCAAAGCATCGACCGAATATTTCGGGGGAGATGAATTGGCAGCCAATGTTTGGGTCAACAAATATGCGATGAAGGACTCTTTTGGCAAATTGTATGAACGCAGTCCGGATGACATGCACCACAGGCTGTCGAGTGAAATTGCGCGCATAGAAAAAAAGTTTCCAAATCCGGTTTCGGAGGAAGATGTTTATCATTTATTGAAAAATTTCAAATACATCGTTCCGCAAGGCAGCCCGATGGCAGGTATTGGAAACAATCACCAAATTTCCTCCCTTTCGAACTGTTTTGTGATTGGCAACGAGGCGGATTCCTACGGAGGAATTATTCGGATGGATGAAGAACAGGCGCAATTGATGAAGCGTCGCGGAGGGGTAGGGCACGACCTCTCTCACATCCGTCCCAAAGGCAGCCCGGTGATGAATAGCGCGCTGAGTTCTACCGGAATTGTGCCTTTCATGGAACGATATTCGAATTGCACCCGGGAGGTCGCACAAGACGGAAGAAGGGGGGCGTTGATGTTGACGGTTTCGGTAAAACACCCCGATGCCGAAGATTTTATCAACGCTAAATTGGAGATGGGGAAAGTGACGGGTGCGAACGTTTCGGTGCGAATGGACGATGAATTTATGGAGGCGGCTTTGCATCAAAAAAAATACAAGCAGCAATACCCGATTGATTCGGAAAACCCGATTTGGGAAAAAGAAATTGACGCATCAAAACTTTGGGACAAAATCATTTTCAATGCCTGGAAATCTGCAGAACCCGGCATTCTTTTTTGGGACACCATCATTCGCGAGTCGGTGCCGGATTGTTATGCCGACCTCGGCTATAAAACGATTTCCACCAACCCTTGCGGCGAAATTCCGCTTTGCCCTTACGATAGCTGCCGCTTGCTGGCAATCAATCTTTATAGTTTTGTGGAGGAACCCTTTAGCCCACGTGCCAAATTCAATTTTGGAAAGTTTGGGAAACATGTCCAATTGGCGCAGCGAATCATGGACGACATCATTGACCTGGAAATTGAAAAAGTGGAGCGCATTATCGCCAAAATTGAAGCAGACCCCGAACCGGAGGGCATCAAGGAAACCGAGCTGAAATTGTGGCAGAAAATCCACAAAACCTGCATCGAAGGCCGGCGAACGGGGGTCGGAATCACTGCCGAAGGAGATATGTTGGCGGCGATGGACTTGCAATATGGTTCCGACGCGGCGATTGATTTTTCTGTCGAGGTGCATAAAACCCTTGCCGTGAATGCTTACCGTTCTTCCGTCACTTTGGCCAAAGAACGGGGTCCTTTCAAAATTTATGATGCCTCCAGAGAAATGCGCAATCCTTTCATCCACCGGCTGAAAGAAGCAGACCCTGACTTGTACGACGACCTCGTAAAATACGGCAGGCGGAACATTGCCCTGCTGACCATCGCCCCCACCGGAACGACGAGTTTGATGACGCAGACTTCTTCCGGCATCGAACCGGTTTTTCTCGTGACTTATACGCGCAGGCGCAAAATAAATCCAAATGACCAGGAAGCCGTGCGGGCAACTTTTATCGATGAGGTTGGAGACCATTGGGAAGAGTATCAAGTCTTTCACCACAAGTTCATAGATTGGATGCTGGCAAACGGATACGATGTCGAGAAGGCGAAAAAAATGTCGAGTGAAGCCTTGCAGGCTATCATTGAAAAATCGCCTTTCTACAAAGCAACTGCCAATGATGTAGATTGGGTAAAAAAAGTAAAATTGCAGGGCGCCATTCAAAAATGGGTGGATCATTCCATCAGCGTCACGGTAAATATTCCACAGGAAACTTCTGTTAATTTAGTAAAAGAAATTTATAAAACTGCCTGGGAATCAGGCTGTAAAGGCTGTACGATTTACCGCGAGGGGTCTCGTTCCGGTGTTTTGGTTTCAACGGAAAATCAGGAAAATCAGGAAGATAAACAAACAAGCAGTTTTAGAGAAACCTTACCACCCAAACGCCCCAAAAGATTGGAAGCGGAGGTCATCCGCTTCCAAAACAATCATCAAAAATGGATTGCCGTGGTTGGATTGTTCGACAAGAAGCCCTACGAAATTTTTACCGGCAGGGCGGATGAAACCTTTTTGGTTCCCGGCAATGTCACCAAAGGTTGGGTCATCAAGGAAAAAGGCGAAAATGGCAAAAATCGCTACGACTTTCAGTACAAAGACAAAGATGGCTACCGGGTGACGATGGAGGGGCTTTCCCGTTCTTTCGACAAGAAGTATTGGAATTACGCCAAATTGATTTCCGGAACTTTGCGCCACGGGATGCCTTTAAATTACGTGGTGAACCTCGTCTCCGGCCTAAATGTAGAGGAAGAACACATCAATTCCTGGAAAAACGGCGTGGTGCGGGCTTTGAAGAAATTCATCCCCGACGGCACGCGGGTGGTGAAAGAAGAATGCCCTGCCTGCAATGACCCCGACGGCTTGATTTACAAAGAGGGCTGTCTGATTTGCAAAAGCTGCGGGCACACGGAGTGTGGGTGATTCAAATTGTCAGAATCAGAATTTGCGGGATTGAAGAATTGGCAGGATTGAGGGTGTGCAAGATTCACCATCCTGAAAATCCAAAAATCCTGTAAATTCTGATTCTGACAAAATGCCCAAACTACCACCGCATCTTTGCCAACTTCATCCGTTACAAATAAATGAATCCATTAGACCGAAGCGTCCTTTTCAAAACTTCGCCTCCGGCGAGGAGAGTTCCCGAAAGGGTATTGCAATTCGGTACGGGCAATTTTTTGCGGGCTTTTGCGGACAGAATGATAGATGATTTGAACGAAAAAACCGATTTCGACGGCAGCGTCGTCCTGGTCAAAACGACCCCTTCGAGGAGCGAAATTTTTCAAAACTTAAAAAATCAGGAGGGGCTGTTCCACCTCTTGACAAGAGGTGTTGAAAAAGGGCGCGTGGTTCATGAAAATAAATTAGTGACCTGCGTGCAAAGACTGATTCACCCCTGGTTGGAATTTGACAATTACTTGAAATTAGCCGAAAGTCCGACCCTGAAATTTGTGATTTCTAACACTACAGAGGTGGGCATTTCTTTTGATGAAAAAGATTCTTTCTCCGACTGGTCTGCCACTTCTTTCCCGGGTAAATTGACCCAACTGCTGTATCGGCGATTTCAGCATTTTGAGGGCGACCTAACAAAAGGTTGGCAATTTCTTCCCTGCGAATTGATAGAAGAAAATGGGCAGCAACTGGAGAATTGTATTTTGCGATACGCCCGGTATTGGCAGCTCGGAAAGGGTTTTGAAGAATGGATTCAAAGCGCCAATACTTTTTGCAACACATTGGTTGACCAAATTGTCTCAGGATTTCCGAAACTCGAAGGACCTGAAATCCAACGAGAATTAGGCTTTATTGACCGTTTGATGGTGGTTGCAGAACCGTATCATTTGTGGGCAATTGAGGCAACTGACGAAGTTAAAGAGGCCCTGCCTTTCGATAAAATAGGCTTGAACGTCCATTTCACCAACGACTTGTCTCCCTTTCGGATACGGAAAGTTCGCATTCTCAATGGTGCGCACACGGCAATGGTGCCCTTGGGTTATTTAGCGGGCTTAGAAACGGTTCGAGAAACGGTAGAACATCCGCAAACGGGGGCCTTTGTGCGCCGGTTGATTTTTGAAGAAATTCTCCCAACCCTCGATTTTCCCGAAAAGGAACTGGAAAAATACGCCAACGAGGTCCTCGACCGTTTCCGCAACCCCTTCCTTCAGCACCGCCTGTTTGACATTTCACTCCATTCCATTTCCAAATTCAAGATACGCCTTCTTCCTTCTCTTTTGGAATATGTTCGTCGCCGAAAAGCCCTTCCAGAATGCCTGGTTTACGCTCTTGGCGCTTTGATTAATTTTTATAAAAACGAAAAAAAAATTTCGCGAGAGGAACCAAGGCATCTTGCTTTTTTCAAAAAAATTTGGTCGGAATACGATGCAGACAGGGATGCCCGCCAACTTGTTGAAAAAGTTTTGAAATACAGCGCCGATTGGGGAACGGAACTATCGGGTATTCCCGGTTTGTCCGAACGACTGACCGAACATTTGGAAAAATTTTCTGCAAAGGAAGCTAAGGAACGGTGAAAAAATAATCCCACAAAATTTAAATTATTTCAGCTTCCTAGCCTTTCGGATTGATTATCAGCACAATGGGTTGACCTTTTGGGCAGACCGTATAAAAAAGGCGTAAAATATTGAACATCAATAATTTACGCCAAACGCATGTGCCCACGAGAGGACTCGAACCTCCACGTCCGTAAAGGACACTAGGTCCTGAACCTAGCGCGTCTACCAATTCCGCCACGTGGGCTATGCGAAAAGCTTTTTGATTTTTTTTCAGCCTGCCCAAACTTGAATTCCCACCCACCAGTTTTTGCCGACAATAGGATTGACCACTTTACCATGCTGAAAGCACAAATTTGTTTTGGGCAGTGCAAAGATGGGAAATTTCTAAGTTTTACAAATTACTTTGGATGGAAAAGTTTGGCCAAATCGTACCTTTTCCGTGGCGGGTTAAAAAGTTGAGATGGTGGGATAAGAACAAAAAATTGACTAATTCAACCATTTTCTATAATTTCGGCGCATAAAAGTTTTGAACTTTAGACATTTGATTTTAGTCACTCCCGATTTTTACTCCCTTGCCGGTACAAAAAAACAAAACTGTATTGGACGATTTTCAACGACCTTATTTTACGGATTTTTGAAAAAACCTCGCGAGTAAAATGTCGGTAAGGAACGGTGAATAAATAAATTGAGGTTTTTGGGTTGATTATTTTGTTCTTAGTTTTTGCTTTGAAAACAAGAGTTATGTTGATATAATGACTGTTTTCAAAGTGAAAAATAAGGACAA
>Ga0114931_10009700_pt1 | contig 11511 bp, 8 predicted proteins | sample 2SBtaG_FD_89579 | JGI IMG/M metagenome (GOLD analysis project Ga0114931, IMG submission 89579) | Deep subsurface microbial communities from Kolumbo volcano to uncover new lineages of life (NeLLi) - 2SBTROV14_V59a metaG | ecosystem: Environmental > Aquatic > Marine > Volcanic | place: Kolumbo...
AGATCGTGATGCCGTGTCCGCGCGCGAGCTCGACCAGCAGTTCCCAGAAGGCGTCGCGGGCCACCGGGTCGACGCCCGAGGTGGGTTCGTCGAGGATCAGCACTTCGGGTTCGTGGATGACCGCCACAGCCAGTGACAGGCGCTGACGGATCCCGAGCGGGAGGTCCGCCGCCACCGCGTCGGCGTACCCGAGCAGGCCGAAGCGCTCGCCGAGCGCCCGCAACCGGGCCGGCACGCGCTCGCGCGGAAGCTCGAACAGGCGCGCATGGAGTTCGAGGTTCTGGCGAACGGTGAGCTCGCCGTAGAGCGAGAAGGACTGCGACATGTAGCCCACGCGCCGGCGCGCCTCGAGGTCGTGTGCATCGACGGGCTCGCCGAGCAGGAAGGCCTCGCCCTGCGTCGCGGGCAGCAGGCCCGTCAGCATCTTCATCGTGGTCGTCTTGCCGGAACCGTTCGACCCGATGAAGCCGAAGATCTCGCCCGACGCGATCCGGAGGCTGACGCGGTCGACCGCGCGGAAGTCGCCGAAGCACTTCGTGAGCTCACGCGTCTCGATCGCCGGCGGGCGATCGCTCGGCTCGAAGGGAGGAATCACGAGCGCGTGGTGGTCGCGCCGTTTCTCGGGAGGCAACAGCGACACGTAGGCCTCCTCGAGTCCGGCCGTGGCGGTTTCCGCCAGCAGCTGCGCCGGCGCGCCGCAGGCCAGCAGACGGCCCTCGTCGAGCATTGCGAGCCAGTCGAAGCGCGCCGCTTCCTCCATGTAGGCGGTCGCGACCAGCACGCTCAGGCCGGCATTGCGCGCGCGAATGCGCTCGATCAGCTGCCAGAAGCTGCGCCGCGACAGCGGGTCGACGCCGGTCGTCGGTTCGTCGAGGATCAACAGCTGCGGGTCGTGGATCAGCGCGCAGCACAGCCCGAGCTTCTGCTTCATGCCGCCCGAGAGCTTGCCGGCCGGGCGATCGGCGAAGGGCGCCAGCGCAGTCGCCTCGAGCAGTTCGCGACTGCGCAGGGCGCGTTCGCGCGCAGGCTGCCCGAAGAGGCGGCCGAAGAAGTCGATGTTCTCGAGGACGGAGAGCGTCGGGTAGAGGTTGCCGCCGAGGCCCTGCGGCATGTAGGCGATGCGCGGCCCGAGCGCACGCCGCGCCCGCGCACTGCGCAACGACTCGCCGAAGACCACGACCTCGCCCTGCTGCAGCTTGCGCACGCCCGCGACCAGCGCCAACAGGGTCGACTTGCCGACGCCGTCGGGCCCGATCAGGCCGGCCATGCAGCCGGCGGGAATCGAAACCGAGAGCGGCCCGAGCGCGCTCCGCTGGCCGTAGCGGTGTGCGACCGCCTCGAGGCGCGCGACGACCGCGGCGCTCACGGCGCGCGGTCGGGCCAGGCGGCCTCCGGATCCAGACGCACCAGGCCGACACCGCGCATGCCGGGCTTGACGAGCGGGTCCGCCGGCTGCGCGAGCTGCAGCTTCACCTTGAACGACAGCTTTCCGCGCTCGCTGCGCGTCTCGACGTACTTCGGTGTGAACTGCGCTTCGGGCGAGACGTAGGACACCGTGGCAGGCCAGTAGCGCGAAGGAAAGCCGTCGAGCCACACGCGCCCTTCGGCGCGCATCGCGACGCGCGCCGCCTGGTCCTCGGGCAGGAAGATCTCGAGGCGGGTGTCGGACTCGTCGATCAGCGCCACGACCTTGCCGCCGGCCGGCAGTACCTCGCCCGGCTCCGCGAGCCGGTACAGCACGCGGCCGCGCACCGGAGCGCGCAGCGTCGCGTCTTCGATGTCGACCTGCAGACGGCGGACGCGTGCGGCAGCCGCCTGCTCACCGCTCTCGGCCTGGCGCAGCCGGCCGCGCGCTTCTTCGACGGAGGCCCGGGCCACGTCGAGCTGCGTGCGGCGGCGGTCGAGTTCGTCGCGCGACAGCGTGTCGGCGTCGAAGAGCCGGCGAGCGCGTTCGAACTCGCTGCGCGCCAGCTCGAGCTGGCTTCGCTGTCGTTCCAGCGCTGCCGCGGCTGCACTGCGCGCCTGCGTAGCCTGCGCGAGCGCCGCCTGCGCTTCATCGCGCTGCGCGCGCAGCGCGGCCACGTCGATGCGTGCCACCACGGCACCCGCCTCGACCGCATCGCCCTCCTCGAAGAGCACCGCTTCGACGCAGCCGGGAATCTTCGTCGCCAGGTCGATCTCGGTCGCCTCGACCCTGCCATTCCCGACCGCGAAGCCTTCGAGCGGCACCGCACGAAGGAGCGTCCACCAGCCGACGAGAACCGCGGCGACGAGCAGCGCCAGTGCGAGCGCGAACCAGCGCCCCCGCCGACGACCGCGCTCCCAGAGTGCGTAGGCCGGCGCCACAGGCAGCTGCGGCCCGCTCGGGGCGGGGAGCGCCTCCCCCTCGCGCACCGCAGCGGACGACGGAAGGTCGATGGCCTCGGCGCCGCGGTCGGCGTCCGACGCGCGCGAAGGATCGGCTGGCTTGTCAGCGTCGGAGCTCGCGGGAGTCTCCGGTCCGGAAGTGTCCACCGTCACCGTCCTCCGACGCGCAACCAGGTTGCGCACCGGGACTGCGGGCGCGCGAAGGGTCAGCGTACCCGCTCGACGCGCCGCAGTCGCGTGCATCCGGCCGGTCGCCGGCGACCGGTCGTCGATCGGCCGCACCCGCAGCGAATGGACGCGGGGACACGCCCCCGCGACGTCGGGCGCGCAGCCGGCCGGCAGCCCCCGCACGGCGATCAGCCGCCCCCTCGCTCCTCACGGCGCAGCCCCTTCACCCGCCGGCGGGCTTGCGCAGACGAGAAAGCTGTCCGGCACCAGCGCCGTCGCCAGCATCACCTCGTTGATGTCGAGGTGATCGCCCCAGGTAGGTGCGCACCGGCTCTGCGGATCGAGCCAGAACGACTCGATCGCGCCGGCGAGCGGGCGGTAGTGCGCGAGACCGTCGAGCTGTCGGCGCACTTCGACGGCAGCGCCCGGCTCGCGGGCGATTCCGGCCGCGCGCTGCTCGATCCCGGCGAGCGCCGACAGCCCGATCGCCAGCCCGAGCTCGCGGAAGGCCAGCCGCTGCGAAGCGGGCCGCGCGAGCGGGCGCGCGGACGCCCACGCAGGCAACCCGGCCGCGATGTCCTCGAGCACCCGGACGAGCAGGCCTCGCGCCTGCGCACGCCTCGCTTCGAGCGGCCCGTCGACCGCCAGCTGCGCCAGCGAACCCGCATCGCACAGCAGCCCGCCGAGCCCCAGCGGGTCGTCGGTCGCGAAGCGCATGCCGGCGCACATGGCCGCGTAGTCGTCGATCGCCGCAGCCAGCCGTTGCGCAGCCGAGGCCCCGACGCCGGCCGCCGCGGCGCTCGCCTCCAGGCACCAGGCCGTCACGAGACCATCGAGCGGGTCGTGCTGGCCCATCGACGGAACGAGCGGCCGCGTCAGGTCGATGCTCATCTTCCAGACCATGCGCTTCGGGCCGCCCTCGGGCGGTGCCCAGGTGAACCGCGCGTGTGCAACCTGCGCGAGTTCGAGCGCCTGCTCGCGGTAGCGCCCGACGCGCGTCGCCCGGCTGGCGCAGTCGAGCGCGCGCATCCACTTCGTCAGGTAGTGGAAGTACTGGCCGTCGCGCTCCCATTCGAGTGCGGCGTCATGAGGCTCGTCGGGAAGACGCTCGGGCAGGGGCTTGCCGATCCGCAGCCCGCCCGCCGTCGGGTGTCGCGCACCCTCCGCCTCCTCGAGACCGCTGATCCAACCCCTTCGCGCGTCGTCGGGCCGGTGCCGACCGAGCACCTGGTGCACCTGATCGATCAGGGCGAGCGCGAGTTCGCGCCAGGCGTCGTCTGCGGTGCGGCGCTGCAGCTCGAAGAAGTTGCAGACGGCGAAGGCATCCGTCCACAGGTAGCGCTGCGGTGGCTTCGACGTGTCACTCAAACCGGTGCGCTCGGCGAAAGCGTGCATGATGCGGCCGGCGGTCGCGACGCGCGCCTCGTCCGGTGTGTCCGAGATTTCCGGCATGCCTGTGCTCCTGACCGTGACGCGCCGTGGGTGCGGCGCGCGCCCGATCAGCTCCGTCGCGTGCCCTTGCGCGACGAGGCAGTCGGGGCCGGCTTCGCGACGAAGCGGTGCCCCTCGACGAGGCGGAGCAGGTCGAAGCTGCTCAGGACACCCACGACGCGGTGCTCGTGCGTCACGACGAGATGGTGGATGGCGTGGTTGCGCATCACGCGCGCCGCCGTACTGACGTCGTCGTACTTCGGAATCGTGTAGACCTTGTCGGTCATGATCGTGCTGACCGGGGACGAGGGCTTCACGTTCCCGACGAGGTCGGCGGCCGACACGACGCCTTTCAAGCCGCCGTCGGAGTCGACGATCGGCACCACGCCCACGTTGTTGCGTTCCATCACGTCGCGCACGTGACCGATGCTCTTGTGCGGCTCGCTCGTCACCACTGCCTCCGACATCAGATCCCCGACCTTCGCGTTCATCCGTGCTCCTCGTGGCGGCCGCGACCCGCAACCGTTCTCCCGACACAGTCACAGTGCAAGCCCGGTACCAGCCCGCCCGCCCGGCGCGAGCCCCCGCCCAGGCCGTCGGCGGCGCCGCACCGCGACAAGATGCCCCGCCGCGCTACCCGTGCGTAGCGCCACGCCCCAGGCGCGCGCGCCCGCCCCACCCAGGGAGCATCCGCGGCGGGGCACGGCTCCTGCAACGAGTCCGACAACGGCAGGGTCGGGGGATGGGCCGACGGAGGCAGGCGTCTTCGTGATGCACGCCGCGTATCGCAGGGGGGACGATGGGTCTGGCGATCGATCGCGCCGACTTCACGCCGCAGGACCACGCCCGCTTCGCCGCCAAGCTGCGCGACGGGCTCCGGGCCTTGCGCGTGCTGCTCGCGACGCCCGGCTTCGGCCACGGTCCTGCGACGGTCGGCGCCGAACTCGAACTCTCGCTGGTCGACGCGTGCGGGCGCCCGTCCCCCGTCAACCTGCCGGTGCTGCGCGACAGCCTCGACGAACGGCTGACCTGCGAACTCGACCGCTTCAACGTCGAGTGCAACCTGCGCTACGGAAGCCTTGCCGGACGCCCCTTCCACGCGCTGGCGGACGAGATGCAGGACGCGCTTGCCGAAGTCGCCTGCGCGGCGCGGCCGCACGGCGCGCGCGTCGCCGTCATCGGCACCCTGCCGACGCTGCGTGCGGCCGACCTCGAAGCGGGCGCGATGACCGACACGCCGCGTTTCCGCGCGCTCTCGCGCGCGCTGCAGGAACGGCGGCGCGCGCCGTTCCGCTTGTGCATCGACGGCGCCGAGCCGCTCGACACGCACTGCGACGACGTCACCGCCGAGGGCGCGAACACGTCGCTCCAGGTCCACCTGCGCGTCGCCCCCGACCGCTTCGCTGCGCTCTACGACGCAGCGCAGATCGCGACGGTCGCCGCCGTCGCCGCCTCGGGCAACTCGCCAATCTTCCTCGGCCACCGCTTGTGGCAGGAGACGCGCGTCGCGCTCTTCAAGCAGGCGGTCGACGCGCGCGACGCGGACGCACGGCGGTCCGGCGACCCGGCGCGCGTCTCGTTCGGCAGCGGCTGGCTGCGCGACGGCGCCTACGAGCTGTTCGCCGAAGCCGTCGAGCGCTTCGAAGCGCTCTTGCCGGTGTGTTCGGACGAGGACCCCCTCGCGCTCCTGGCCTCCGGCGAGGTCCCGCAGCTCGGCGAGATCCGCCTGCACCAGGGAACCGTGTGGCGCTGGAACCGCCCCGTCTACGATCCGGCCGGCGGCGGACACCTGCGCATCGAGATGCGCGCGCTGCCGGCGGGGCCGACGGTCGCGGACATGGCGGCGAACACCGCCTTCCTGGTCGGCGTCACCCTGGGGCTCGCACCCGCGATCGACGCGTGGCGGCGCGGCTGGCCCTTCGAGGCGCTGCACCGCTCGTTCTACCGCGCGGCCAAGCACGGGCTCGCCGCGAAGCTCGACTGGCCGCTGCAGCCGGGCGCGCGGCCGTGCACGCGGCCTGCACCGGACGTCGTGCGCGCGCTGCTCCCGGTGGCCGCGCACGGGCTCGCGCAGGCAGGCGTCGACGCCGACGAGCGCCATCGCCTGCTCGGCATCGTCGCCGAGCGCGTCGCGTCGGGCACGACGGGCGCGGTCTGGCAGGAGCGGACACTCGAAAGCCTCGAGGCGCGCTCGGGCCGCGAAGGGGCGCTGAGCGAGATGCTCCTGCGCTACATGCAGCTCTCGCACGCGGGCGAACCCGTCCACCGCTGGCCGCTCGATGTCTGAGCGGGCGGGCCGCGAAGCGCTCATCCGGACGCGTGTGCTCGCGGACGCGGATGCGCGCGCCTCGCTACCCGAAGGCGACGACGCCTTCCTGCGCTGGCTGGGGGGCTCGAGCCTGCTCCGCGTGCCCGGTCGCGACCGCACGCGCACGCGCGTCGTCTCGACCCTGATCCACGGCAACGAACCTTCCGGCCTGCGCGCCGTGCAGCGCTGGCTGCGCTCCGCAGCCGTGCCCGCGACGGACGTGGTCTTCTGGATCGCTGCGGTCGCTACGGCGCAGGGTCCGCCCCTGTTCGCGCACCGCGCGCTGCCGGGCCGTGAGGACCTGAACCGCTGCTTCGGGTCGGCCGGACCGCGCACGCCCGCACGCGCGCTCGCCGCGGAAGCGCTTGCGCGCGTGTGCGCGAGCAAGCCCGAAGCGCTCGTCGACCTGCACAACAACACCGGACACAACCCGGCCTACGCGGTCGGCTGCCGCCCCGAGCGCATCGAGCTCGGGTTGACCTCGCTGTTCGGGCGCCACTTCGTGCACTCCGACCTGCAGCTCGGCTCGCTCGTCGAAGCCACGAGCGCGCTGTTCCCGAGCGTGACCATCGAGTGCGGACGCGCGGGCGACCCCGTCGCGGACGACAACGCCAGCCGCGGCCTGCGCGCGCTGCTCGCACTCGAGGCACTCGATGCGCTGCCCGCGCACCCGGCGGTCGACGTGCTCGTCGACCCCCTGCGCGTCGAACTGCGCGGCGAGGCCAGCCTCGCGATCGGCGACGCGCGGCGCAACGACGTCGCGCTGACGGTCGCCGCGGACATCGACCGCCACAACTTCCAGCGCCTCGAACGCGGAACGGTGCTCGGCTGGCTGCACGAACGCGACGACTGGCCGCTCGAAGTGCTCGACCGGGAGCAGCGCGACCGCTCGCGCGACTACTTCGAGGCCAGCGCGGGCCGCCTCGTCGTGCGCCAGCCCTTCGTTCCGATCATGGTGACCACCGACCCGGCGATCGCGCGCTCGGACTGTCTCTGGTACATCGTCACGCCGACGTGAGCGCCTGCGGATACGCGGACAGGCTCGCTGCGCCGCCCGTGTGCAGGAAGACGACGGGTTCGTCACGGGGCAGGTCGCCGCGTTGCACGCGGGCGATCAGCGCCGCCATCGCCTTGCCCGAGTACACCGGGTCGAGCAGGATGCCCTCGCAGCGCGCCACCCGGCGCAGTGCGTCGCGCATCGCGTCGGTCGGGATGCCGTAGTCCGGCCCGAGGAAGTCGTGGTCGACCTGCAGCGCCGCGGCCGGCGGCGGCGGCACTGCGAGGTCTTCGGCCAGCTCGGCGCAGGCGGCGGCGAGCGTCCGTTCGAGCTTCGCACGGTCGCGGCTGTAGACGTTGACACCGAGCACGCGCGCCGCACTGCCGTGGGCGCGCAGGCCGACGAGGAGCCCCGCCTGGGTTCCCGTGCTCGAGGTCGCGTGCACGATCGTCCCGGGCGAGAAGCCCGCCGCGCGCGCCTGCTCGAGCAGCTCGCCCGCGCACACGACGTAACCGAGCGCACCGGTCGCGTTCGAGCCACCGGGGGGGATCACGTAGGCCGAGCGGCCTTTGGCCTCGAAGAAGGCGAGACGCTCGGCGAGCCTGCGCGCCGCTTCGGCGTCATCGTCGACCACGTGGATGCGTGCCCCGAGCAGCTCGTCGAGCAGCAGGTTGCCGGCGCGCGTGTAGGCAGGCTCGTCCCAGGCGACGCGTCGGACCAGGATCAGCTCGCAGGCGAGGCCGACCCGCGCGGCCGCAGCCGCCGTCTGGCGCGCGTGGTTCGACTGCAGCGCTCCGAAGGTGACGAGCGTGTCGGCGCTGGCTTCGAGCGCGGCGCCGACGAGGAACTCGAGCTTGCGTGCCTTGTTGCCGCCGGTGGCGAGGCCGGTGCAGTCGTCGCGCTTGATCCACAGCGGCGGCCCCCCGATCTCGCTGCGCAGGCGATCGAGCGCTTCGAGCGGCGTCGGCAGGTGGGCCAGGCGGCGGCGCGGGATGCGGGAAAGATCGACTGCCATGGGTCCTCCCGGTTGCGCGCCGGCGCCTGCGAAGGCGACCGCGAGCTTGCCACAGGCGCGCCGGCGAGGGCGGCGGCCATCGTGCGATGCCGCCGCCCTATAGTGGTGCCGAGATGGCCGGCGCCGAAGGCGAACGCAGCGACCGGGGCGGTCGCGCCACCGCAGCGCGCGCTCTGCACAGCGCGAAGGCGGCGGCCCTCGGGACGGCGGCGGTCGTCGCATGGGCGGCATGGCGCGCTGCGGTCGACCTCGACCCGCGATCGCTCTGGAAGGACGACGCCTGGGTCGTCGCGCTGGCACGCGCCGCCGACTGGAGCGCCTGGCTGGCGTCACCGTCGAGCGCGCCGCCCTCGTTCAAATCGCTGGTCGGGCTTGCACTGCACATGGGGGGCGACCTCGAACTCGCCGCGCAGGCGGTGCCCTTCGCGCTCGGGCTGGTCGCGGCCGCCGCCGTGGGCTGGCTGGCCTTCCGCATCACGACGAATGCCGCCGTCGCCGTTCTGGCTGCGGCGTTCGTCGCAGGCGATCCCGTCTTCCTGATCCACATGACGCGCGTGAAGCCGTATACGGCCGACGTCGCCGCCGCCGCCGCGGTCGGCATCGCCTTCGACGCGCTGCTGCGACGGACGCGGCCGCGCGAGCTGTGGATCTTCGTCGGCGTCTGCGCGCTCGCGCTCGCGCTCTCGTCGCTGGCCCTGTTCACGGTCGGGGCGGCGGCGGCCGTGGCGGCGCCGCTCGTCTGGCGCTGCGCCGCCACGCGGCGCCACCGCGCGGCGGCGGGCGCGGCACTCGCAGCGCTCGTCGCCGCGGTCGCGGGCGTCTCGCTCGCGGCGCCTGGCTTCGAGCAGCTGCGCGATTTCTGGCAGGGTCGCTACCTGCAGGTCGAGCAGCCGCTGCGCACGGGCGCGGCGCTCGCGCGCTGGGTGGACTGGTTCGTCGCGCGCCTCGTCCACACCGGCCGCGTCCACACGGGCCCCCTCCCCGGCGCCCACGCAGCGGGCTACCTGCTCGCCGGCGCCGGCGCGCTGCAGCTGTGGCTCTCGGGCCGCCGCCGCCACCTGGCGGTGGGGGCGCTCGTCGTGGCCGGCTTCTGGGCGGCCTCGGCACTCGGTCGCATCCCGCTCGGCGTGGGGCGCGTCGAGACCTTCCTGCTGCCCTACGGCGCGGTCCTGCTCGCATCCGCAGCCGCGCTCGCCGAGCGCGCCCGCGACGCGCGCGTGGCACCGACCGTGGGCGTCGCGCTGCTCGCGCTCGCCGCCGTGCAGTTTCCGTCGCCGCGCGCGACGGCCTATCCGCGCGAGGACGCGGCGCCCATCGTCGCCCGGCTCGTGCATACGCTGCGCCCCGACGACGGACTCTGGACCAACCTGCTCGGCACCTGGGCGCTCGGCGTGTACGGCCCATGGGAGCTGGCGTTCGCGCCCAACTCACGCCTCGGTGCGCCGCACCCCGTGCCCCGCCTCGCGCACTTCGCCATCTTCGACCTCGCTGCGCCGGGGCGCGGCCAGCCGCCGCCGGCGACGGCGCGCGTGGTGCTCTTCGTCTGCTACGAGCCGTCGACGGCGCTCGCGGGGCCGGGCAGCCGGCTCGAAGCCCGCGGCTATCATCTCGAACACGAGCAGCGGGCGCGCGCCTGTGCATTCCAGGTCTTCGACCGGGACGACGCGAGCTCGATGCCTGAGGTGCGACCGCGATGACTGCGCTCCCGCGTCCCGCCGAGTACCCCGACGTGCACACACCCGCGCGCTCGGACGCACGGACCGCCGCGGCGCACGCCGTCCTGCCGCGCGGCGTGCGGCGCTTGCTGCCGCTCGCCCTCGCGCTCGTGCTCGCACCCGGCGCCGCGACGGCGACGCCTTCGGATGCGACCGGCACCGCCGAGGCGGCCTCCGCGCAGGGGGCGTCCGGCGAGCCGGCCGTGCGTGCTGGCCGCAGCTGGGGCCGCGACGTCCGCTGGCTTCCCGGCAGTGCGCGCTGGTCGCGCGCCTTCGGCAATGCCCTGCGCGACCCGATGGTCTACGTGCTCGCTGCCGGCGGCGCGCTGTTCGCGATCGACCACTGGGACCGCAAGGTCTCGCGCTGGGCCGTGCGCCACCATCCGATCTTCGGGTCGACCCGGCGCGCGAAGGACGCCGGCAACATCATGCAGGACGTCGCGCGCGGCGAAGCCGTCCTCACGCTGGCGCTGACCGCGAGCGGCGAGCCCTTCAGCAGCGAGTGGTGGGGCCACAAGGGTCGCGGCTTCGCAGCCGAGTTCGGCGCCTGGGCGACGCCGCTCGGCGCGACGCTGGCGCTCAAGAAGAGCGTCGACCGCCGCCGCCCCGACCGCAGCGACGACGAAAGCTTTCCCTCCGGCCACGCCACCGAAGCCTTCTCGCTGATGACGCTCAGCAACCGCAACCTGGAGGCGACCGGGCTGTTGCCGTCGCTGCGCACTGCAGTGCAGGTCGGCAACGTGGCACTCGCCGCGGGCGTGGCGTGGTCGCGCGTCGAGGGCCGCAAGCACTTCCCGAGCGACGTGCTCGTCGGCGCCGCGCTCGGTCGCTTCCTGACCGCGGTGGTGCACGACGCCTACCTGCTGCCCGACGAAGACGCGGAGCGCCTGCGAATCGACGCCTCGGCCGGCCGGCGCGGCGGCTATCTCGGCCTGACCTTCCGCTACTGACCGCACCGCCACGGCCGGGTCCCGCATGCCGCGGCCGGCGCGGCCCCGCGGCGGGCTGACGCCGGCGCCGATCGCTGCGAAGCTGCCGGCTCGCCCGGCGCGCAATGCGCCCGCGGCGGAGGACTTGCCCGTCCACCCGCACCCGGAGGCCGACGCCGATGAGTTCCCGCCATTCCGAGTACCACTTCGGCGAACGCGTCGGATGGCTGCGCGCCGCAGTGCTCGGCGCCAACGACGGCATCATCTCGACCGCAAGCCTGCTCGTCGGCGTCGCCTCGGCCGCCGCGTCCAATTCCGAAGTGCTCGTCGCGGGCGTCGCGGGGCTGGCCGCCGGGGCGATGTCGATGGCCGCCGGCGAGTACGTTTCGGTCAGCTCGCAGGCCGACAGCGAACGCGCCGACCTCGAGCGGGAACTGCGCGAGCTGCGCGAGGACCCGGCGCACGAGCTCGCCGAACTCGCCGCCATCTTCGTCGGGCGCGGCCTCGAGCCGCAGCTCGCCGAGCAGGTCGCCGAACAGCTGATGGCGAAAGACGCGCTCGACGCTCATGCGCGCGAAGAG
>Ga0114931_10009701_pt1 | contig 11511 bp, 10 predicted proteins | sample 2SBtaG_FD_89579 | JGI IMG/M metagenome (GOLD analysis project Ga0114931, IMG submission 89579) | Deep subsurface microbial communities from Kolumbo volcano to uncover new lineages of life (NeLLi) - 2SBTROV14_V59a metaG | ecosystem: Environmental > Aquatic > Marine > Volcanic | place: Kolumbo...
TCCAGCTTGACTTGCTGTTCCCCAGCAACCTGCTGCGCACCTGGCACCTGCAGACGGCGATCTTCTGGATCGCCACGGCCTATGTGGCGGCCTCGCTGTTTCTCGGCCGCACGCTGCGCGCCGCTGAGCCTCGCGGGCTGGCAATGTGGGTGCACCTGCCGTTCGCCGCCTTCGCTTTGGTCATCATCGGCAGCCTGCTCGGCGAGTGGGCCGGCATGTCGCAGGTGCTCGGCCGGTGGTGGTTTTGGATCGGCGATCAGGGCTGGGAGTACCTGGAACTGGGCCGCCTATGGCAGTACCTGCTGGTGGTCGGCTTGCTGGCGTGGTTCGCCATGCTGTGGTGGCTGGCACGACCGCGCACGGTGGTCAACGCCGAGGGCGGGGGTGACCCAGATCCTGTCGCCGTCGCGTACCGATGCGTTACCGCTGTGGGAGTCATTGATGCCGTAGTGGCGCAGCCAGCGGTAGTGTCTGATCAAGTCTTCGCGCAACTCCATGGTGCAATCCGGGTAATAGCCGCCTGATTGTCGCCATTCTACCGCAGCTGCCGCGCCGCGTCAGAACCGGCCCGGCACCCCGGGTTTTCTTGCACCCCCCTTGACGACTCCTGCAGAATTATCTTAAATGCGAATCATTATCATTTGCGCTATGCGTGGGATGTGGGCCTCCGGGTCTCCGGGCCGGCTGCCGGGAAAGCACTGACAGGCCCCATCGCGTTGGCTGCAACGGTCCGGCGCATGTCGAGGGCAAGGTGAAGTAGCCCTTTCACGTCAACGCTGGTTGAAACAGTTCGTGTAACAGAGGAGCGGAGATGTCGCACATACGGTTGGGTATTATTTCCATGTTTTTTTCATTGCTACTGGTTTCGCAGGCGTGGGCCGCCCCTTCTTCCGTGGTGCAACTGGTCATCAGGAACCACTCCTTTGAGCCACAGACCCTGACCATTCCGGCCGGGCAGCAGGTCGAGATCATGGTGAAAAACGGCGACGTCTTTCCCGCCGAGTTCGAGAGCAGCGACCTCAACCGGGAGAAGGTGATCCCCGGCGGCACCACGCTGCCCCTCTACGTGGGTCCGCTCAGCCCGGGCAGCTATCGGTTTTTCAACGACTTTCATCCCTCTAGTACCGGCACCATCGTCGTCGTGCCGCCCAAACGTTAGGAGTCTTCCATGCTGGCCACTGGAGTCATTGTATTTCGCGAGGTGCTGGAGGCGGCGCTGATCGTCTCGATCGTCATGGCGGCGGCCAAGGGTGTGGCCGGCCGTGGGGGCTGGGTGGGTTACGGCATCGCCCTGGGCATTGTGGGCGCGTGTCTGGTCGCCGCCTTCGCCGGGGTGATCGCCGAGGCGGTGCAGGGACGCGGCCAGGAGCTGCTCAACGCCGCCGTCCTGCTGCTGGCGGTGGCGATGCTGGGCTGGCACAACGTGTGGATGAGCCATCACGGCAAGGAGTTGGCGCAGCAGATGAAGGCCATCGGACACGACGTTGCCGTGGGCGACAAGCCGCTGTCGGTGCTGATGGTGGTGGTGACGATGGCGGTGCTGCGCGAGGGCTCCGAGGTGGTCTTGTTCGGCTACGGCATCTATGCCAGCGGTGCGCACGCCCTCTCCATGCTGACCGGTGCCGTGGGAGGTCTGGCGCTGGGGGTCGCCCTGGGTGTCCTGCTCTACAAGGGTCTGTTGCGGATCCCGACCCGTCATCTGTTTGCCGTCACCGGCTGGATGATCCTGCTGCTGGCGGCGGGGCTGGCCGCGGACGCGGCCGGCCTGCTGACCCAGGCGGGCGTCCTGCCGGCGATCCGCGAGGGGGTCTGGAACACCTCGTGGCTGTTGAATGAGCAGTCGCTGCTCGGCCGCTTGCTGCACATCCTGGTGGGTTACAGCCAGCGCCCGTCGGCGATGCAGCTCATCTTCTACGTCGCGGCCCTGGCGATCATCGGCAGCCTGATGTGGGCGATCAACCGCCCGCGGCCGGCGCGCGTCGCCGCAGGGGAGGCCAACGGGTGAACGGGGCCACGACGACACAAATACCGCTCACGATCCCGGTGCGCGTCGAAGGGGAGCGCGATTGGCGGCAGCGCCGCCCGTGGGTGGCCCGGCTGGAGGCGTTCATGGTGCGTCACCGCAGCAAGCTCAACTGGCTTCACGTGGCGATGTTCTTCGGTTTCATGGCACTGATGATCATGCCGCTGTGGCTGCCGCTACCGCCCGACGGCGCGACCTTCTACAACAACTTCACCACCTTCGCCAACTTCGTGATCTGGGGGCTTTGGTTTCCCCTGGTGTTCGTGTCGGTGATCTTCACCGGGCGCAGCTGGTGCGGAATCCTCTGCCCGCTGGGCGCGAGTTCCGAATGGGCCAACCGGTTCGGACTCAAGCGTCCGGTGCCGCGCTGGGTGCGCTGGGAGGGGACGCCCGTGGCCAGCTTCGTCGTCATCACCGTCCTGGCGCAGACGGTCGACGCGCGCGGTTTCCCGCAGGGCATTGCGGTGGTCTTCGGCCTGGCCTTCGCCTGCGCGGTGGTCCTTGGATTTGCCTATGGGAAGGGCCTGAACAAGCGCCCGTGGTGCCGCCATATGTGCCCGATCGGCCTGATGCTCGGGGTGTTCTCCCGCATCGGCGCCGTTCAGTTCGTGCCGAAACGGCCGCGGCCGGGCGGCGATGCATACGCCCAAAAAGGCGTGTGCCCCACCATGATCGACCTCAATCGCAAGGAGGAGTCGCGTCACTGCATCGAATGTTTTCGTTGCGTCAGCCCCAAGGCGAGCGGCGGCCTGGCCCTGGCGCTGCGCACACCGGGAACGGAGGTCGCCCGCATCCGCCGGCACAATCCCAACGCCGCCGAGATTTGGTTTCTGTTCCTGGCTACCGGGTTGGCGATGGGCGGTTTCCTGTGGCTGATCCTGCCGCAATACGGCGCGCTGCGCCAAACGGTCGGCGTATGGGCGATCGACCGCGGCTGGGACTGGCTCGGGAACTCCGGTCCCTGGTGGCTGATGTCGGTGCACCCGCAGGGACGCGAGGTCTACACCTGGCTCGACTTCTTCACCATCAGCGGTTTCATGCTGGCCTTCGCCGCACTGCTGACGGTAGTGCTGACGCTGCTGACGGGGCTTTCCAGCTGGATTGCCGGCGGGCTCGGTGCCGATCTGGATCTGCGCCGCCGTTTCGTCGAGCAGGCCTACGCCTACATGCCGGTGGCGATGGTCTCGCTGGTGGTCGGTCTGGGCAGCGAGTTGTTCGGTGCCCTCCACGTGGCGGGGCTGCCCCTGTGGGCGGTCTCGGCGGTCAAGATCGCCCTGTTCGGTCTGGGTATGAGCTGGAGTCTGGCATTGGGCTACCGCCTGGTGGGCGCGCAGGGGCTGGCCGGCGTCCGGCGTATCTTGGCGCTGCTGCCGCTGTTGGCCGGGGTCGCATTCGTCGGCCTGGACTGGTGGCCTGCCATCTTCGGGGGCTGACGCACCGCGCGGGCTATTTTTTTCAATCCAACGTTTACACAGGAGTTAAGCAATGAAATTACACAAACGCCTAGTCGTTCCGGTTGCGTGTTTCGCAGCGCTGGCGGCGGGTCAGGCACTGGCAGCGGAGCAGTCGATGGGGGCGCCGGTAGTGATGGACGGCATGATCCTGCATCCGGTCTATCTGCAACCGGTGCATATGGCGCCCATGCTGCCGGGGATGGACGCGGCGAAATCCGATGCCCACCTCGAAATCGATATCGGCGCCGACAAGAACAATCCGCAGGGATTCGAACCGGGGGCGTGGATTCCCTATCTCACGGTGAGCTACGAGATCCGCAAGCTGGGCAGTGACTGGTCCACCTTCGGCACACTGATGGCGATGTCTGCCTCCGACGGCCCGCACTACGGCGCCAATATCAGGTTCGACGGGCCGGGCAAGTACCGCGCCAGCTTCCGTATCGAGCCGCCGCCGTATGCCGCCTTCTTCCGCCATACCGACAAGGAGACCGGCGTGCCCGAATGGTGGACCCCGTTCCAGAAGAGCTGGGATTTCACCTACGTCGGCGGCACGGGACACAAGGGCGGATATTGATCGATGACGGCGCGTTACAGGCCAATCCGTGGTGAGGCATCGCAGCGGGCAGCGGATACCTGCGGTGATACCGCACTGCAGAGTAGCGCGCTGCTCGGCGGCGCCCGCGTGCGTGCCATTGAGCACCAGGGCGAACGCTACTATCTGCGCCTGACCCGTAACGGCAAACTCATTTTGTGCAAATAACCCATTCACGTCGTCAGCCAGCCACGCCACCGGAATATTCAGCCTTTTGGTAACCGGTACCAGCCAGCGGAGCGACTCCTTAAATGCATACTGATAAGGAGAGCTTATGTTCTGTTACCGCAAACCCATACAAGGCCCGGCCGTTCGGCGATGGCCTCTAAACGAAACGCGTACTGTGCGCACGATGCGGCGGGCACGTTGTCGCCGCTGGTTTTTCGCTGCGATTCTAACCACCTCATATAGACGCCCCAATTGCCAACCTGAACACATCGTCTGATGCGGAGTGGGTTTTGACCTTGGACTAACAGCCTCATATCCGCGTACTGGTTAACGCACTAAGATCTGTCCGTTCAGGGTTACCACTACCTATGCACAGGGACTATGTGCTGATATTCAGCCCGTTCCGCTAAGGAAGGATGCGTGGACTTCCCAATCTCCGTCTTACCCTCCGATCATTCGACGCCTTCAGATCAACAAAACTGCAAACACCCCAACAGCCGATAGCTACGCGGCTGCCGCCTGGTTCAACGACTCCCACACAAACCCCACCATCTCGCGCGCACACGCGACTTTGACCTTGTTCGGGTGCTTTCCTGCCAGTAGCAACCGGTTCCCCTTCTTGTTCATCCGCTGCAGACAGCGATCTGCGATCGCAACGTACTGCGACCGACTCTTTGCTCGCCGGGCCTTTACATCCTTGCCCAGCACAGCACTGCGATAGCCACGCTGGTTGGCCTCGATCAACGCCGTGCGCAGGTAACGATTGCCCTGCCGGGTGATCCCCAGCCGGTTCGACTTGCCGCCGGATGCGTACTCGCGAATATCCATCCCGGCCCAAGAGGCCAGCTGGCGCGGATGGGCGAACCGTTTTACCTCACCAATCTCGGTGATCATGGTCAACGCGAACAGATTCTTGATGCCCTTGTAACAGGTCAGCGCCTTGACTGGCTCCTTGTATCTCGAACTCACCGCCAGGGCTTCGACTTCCACACCGTACGCGGCCACGATCTCATCCAGGTTCTTCAGCTGCCGGAGCAACAACGACAGGTTCACCTTCAGACTGTCCGTGCAATCCGCAATCGCTCTGTCCAGCCAGCCATAGTGATGCGTCCGCCAGTGGGTCTTGCTCGCGCACTCGGCCTTGTAGTGCAAACCATTGCGGCGCAGCAGTGACAGTATGTGCCGCCGCAGATCTCCCTGCTGTTGGATCAAGCGTTGCCGCGAGCGCAGCAGATCTCGATCCTGTTCAACCTCTGCGTCCGGTTCCGCCACGATCGACAACAGACCGTTCGCGTAGTACTCCGCGAGCTGCGCCGCATCGATCCGATCCGTCTTCACCGCCTTGCCCGCGCGCCGGGGAATGCTCGACGGCGACACCACCTCGCACGGGTAACCTCGCTCCGCCAGATCCCGCTGCAGAGAGAAACCGACGTAGGACGCCTCGTAGCACAGTTTCAGATCAGCATCGCCGAAGTACTGATGGACTTTCTCGAGCTGCTGCACCAGACCCTTCAACGTCGGCCGACACTGAAAATCCGGCACCTCACCGGCCCGCTTATCGAACGCTGACCCGTGGTATCGCACGTCGTCGACATCGATGCCGACATAAACTGCATTCTGTTCCATAGACGCCTCCTGTATTGCATCAGTGGCCACTCAACCACTTGAGGTATCCATCACCGATGGTAGCCCTCGAGTCGAGAAGGGGGGCCTCTATATCTTCTATACCTCGGCCGCGCCCGGATCCGGAGAGAACGCTTCTTCATCATCGTGACGGTGCCCGGCCGAAACAATTAGCATCCGTTCACGCTCCGGGTGTCGGCAAAGGAGCTCGCGTCGATTGCTCAAAGGGCCACGGCTGTTGTGCCAACTGGCCCCGCGCCCGTGTGCGCCCGTCGAGAAATTGGCTATATCCGGGTGTCGAAAAGCGAGAACATCCCGGCTTTACTGAAGCTTCTTCGAACTCAGTCGAAGATCTCTGCGAGCCAGGACTTGCGGCGATGGCCGTGTTTGCCATAGCCGCCGTAAGAGAGCCTGTCGTATCCACCATAGGGCGCTGCGGGCTGGCGCTGTCTTTGCGGTCGCTCGGGTGACTGGGAGAGGCTTTTTTCGATGATCTTGTCCAGTTCGCCTCGGTCGAGCCAGACGCCGCGACATTTCGGGCAGTAGTCGATCTCGACGTTCTGTGGTTCGCTCATGACGAGATCAACCTTGCAGCGGGACAGAGCATGCCGATCGAGGCATTGCGTTCAACTCGAGTCATGGTTTCACCTCCATTATGACAATAGGCAGTCGGGTTACAACGCGTAGGTATCGAGCGGGGGCAAAGACGCATCGAGACTCCCGTGGGTCGTCCCCGTGCGGTAGATTACGATACGGGTCCGGCGGTAGGCACACCTCTGGCCGATGCGATCGGGGCGACCGCGGCCTCTTTCGTTTGATCAGATCTCAGAAGCCGGAGCGCGTTGAATACGACCAGTAGAGAGACTCCAACGTCCGCCGCTATCGCGCCCCACAGGCTCGCCACCCCGGCAAATGTGAGCACGAAGAACACCGCCTTTACGCCGAGAGCGAGGACGATATTCTGCCGAATGATGGTAAGCGTCCGCCTGGAGTGCTGTACGAGCCAAGGCAGCTTGGAGATGTCATCGGTCATCAGCGCTATGTCGGCGGTTTCGATTGCCGCGTCGCTGCCGATAGCGCCCATGGCGATGCCGAGACTGGCGCGCGCCAGGGCCGGCGCGTCGTTCACTCCGTCGCCGACCATCGCGACCGTTCCGTACTGGGTGACGAACTGTTCAATGTTGCGAAGCTTGTTTTCCGGCAGTAGCTCCGCATGTACCTCGTCGATACCGACTTCTCGCGCGATGGCTTCCGCGGTGACTCGATTATCGCCGGTCAGCATGATCACGTGTTCGACGCCGGCGGCATGCAGTCCGGCCACGATCGCGCGCGCCTCTGGCCGCACCGTATCGGCGACCGCAATCATCCCGCACACATGCCGGGCGTTGCCGACAACAATCACGGTCTTGCCGTCCGATTCAAGTGCCTCCGCCTGACGGGAGATCTCGGGCGCGTCCTGCCCCCGCTCGACCACATAGCGGTGGGATCCGAGCCAGAAAGGCTCGCCGCCGAATATGCCGGTCAATCCCTTGCCCTTCAGTACCTGAACGTCCTTCGCCGGTTCCGGAGGGACACCCTCGCCTTCGGCGTAGCGGGTGATTGCGCGTGCGAGCGGATGCGTGGAGCGGGCCTCGAGTGCCGCCGCACGGGCAAGAAGCTCCGGCTCTGTGTGATTGCCGAGGGGAAGCACATTCACCACTTCGGGTTCCCCACGTGTGATGGTCCCGGTCTTGTCCATGGCGATCGCGCTTAGGTGGGCCGGCAGTTCGATGAAAGCGCCACCCTTGATCAGTACGCCCGTCCTGGCGGAGGCAGCGAGCGATGCGACGATCGAGACTGGCGTCGAGATCACCAGCGCGCAGGGGCAGGCGATGACAAGCAGCACGAGCGCCCGATAGAACCAGTCCTCCCAAGCTCCGCCGAACAGGAGCGGCGGCACGACGAAGACCAGAAGCGCAAGCACCATCACTGTCGGGGTGTAGATCCGGGCGAAACGCTCGACCCACTGCTCCGACGGGGCTCGCCGGGCATGAGCTTCCTCGACCATGCGGATGATCCGCGCGAGCGTCGTGTCGTTGGCCGCCCTGGTCGCCTCGACGGTCAGCGTCCCGTCGCCGTTGATGGAGCCGGCGTAGACCTCAGCCCCTTCGTGCTTTTCCACGGGCACGCTTTCGCCGGTGATCGGCGCCTGGTTAACGGCGCTGGCGCCTGCCACGACGCGGCCATCGAGCGCGACGCGCTCGCCGCCCGGAACGAGGAAGCGGTCGCCCCGTGTGGCTTCGGCGACCGCCACATCGACCTCCGAGCCGTCCGGCCGCAAGAGACGGACGGTTGGCGGTGCGAGATCGAGGAGCGCTGCGATCGCGCGGCGCGCCCTTCCGACGCTCCAGCCTTCGAGTACAAGCGACAGAGCAAACAGGAATGCAACCGTCGCCGCCTCGAACCACTCGCCGATGAGCGTGGCGCCCAAGACGGCGACCACCATCAGAAAGTTGATGTCCGGGCGCAGATTGCGCGCCGCGTACCACGCCTTGACCACCACAAAGCGCCCGCCCAGGACGACCGCGCCGAAATAGGCGGCGATCTCGTACCACGGCATTACCTGACCGTCATGACTGACGAACAGGCGCAAGGCATCCGCGAGATTGCCCGACGAAACGACGTGAAGAGCCATGGCGAGCAGGAGACTCGCACCGCTCGCTGCGGTGAACAGGACCTGTTGACGGCGATCGCTGTCGCCGTCGCCCTCGGCGGCATGCTTTTCCCATGGAACCGCGCTCATACCGGTCGCTGCGACTGCTTCGAGGACGGTTTCCTCGGGTACGTCACGGCCCGCGTCCGCGACGGTCATTCGGCCGTTCAGGACATCGAAGGCAAGGCGCTCCGCGCCGCCCACGGTCGGCCCGACCGCCTGCTTGAGAACCGCAACCTCCTCCGCACAATCCATGCCGCGCACTCTATATATGCGGCCGCCACGGAACGAGGGCACGGCCTCGACGCCGGCGCCTGTAGCGCAGCATGCATCGGTCTCGTGGTCGTGGCCGTGCTTGGGGTCGTGCGCATGTCCCTGAGCCATGGGTGTCTCCATTCGTCGCCCGTTTCCTGGCATACAGCAAGGATAGGACCTACAGCCACTGTAGGTTCAAGAGCCAAGAGTGCGGCGCTCTGGCGCCAGCAGGGGGCCGCCGATCAGCAGGACAGCGCCAAGGAAAATCCACGTGTCCGCTAGGTTGAAGGTCGGCCAGTGCCAGCCCGCATAGAACAGGTCGATGTAGCCGACCACCGCCCCGATCCGGACACGATCGATGATGTTGCCTGCCGCACCGCCCGCGATGAGCGCAAAGCCTGTAATCTCCAGCCACCGGTCGGACCGCAGGGCAAAGAGAGCGAGCAGTCCGACGATGCCGATCTTGGTCGTGGCGAGCAGCCAGGGCGTTTCGCGGAACGTCTCGGCGAACATGCCGAAGCTCACGCCGGTGTTTTAGCCGAGCCGAAGATTGAAAAAGGACGCGACGCCAACAGGGCCGGAATCCGTGAGAAGCTCGACCATGGCCGCCTTGACGCCCTGGTCGGCCATTGCCGCCAGGGCCGTTACCAGGAGAAAGACAATGAACCGATGGTGCATTTTCCGTCACACGTCCCGTTCTCTGCCCGTCACATGCCGGAGGTGAAGACCTCGTTCGTAGTCCAAGATCGGCGCGTCCGAAACGGCATCCTGGAGTCCCAGGCCTTGCGGGGGAGCCGGCTTGCGCTTAAATATGGGACCTACAGTAGCTGTAGCTTCAAGAGGATAAAGAGCCATGTCGGAGCGAGCATTCTCGATCGGCCAGCTTGCGGCGCGGACGGGCTGCAAGATCCAGACGATCCGCTACTACGAACAGATCGGTGTGATGCCCGAACCGGTTCGTACCGAAGGCAACCAGCGCCGCTACGGCCAGCAGCATATGGCGCGGCTCGCCTTCATCCGGCACAGCCGGGAGCTGGGCTTCCCCCTGGACGCCATCCGTGAGCTGCTGAGCCTTTCTGATGTCCCTGACCGATCCTGCGCGGCTGCCGACGCGATTGCTCAGCGGCAACTCGAGGCAGTGGAGCGACGCATCAGGCAGCTGTCCGCGCTCAGGGCCGAGTTCAAGCGGATGATAGAGGAGTGCCAGGGCGGCAAGATCTGCGAGTGCCGGGTCATCGAAGTGCTTGCCGACAGTTCGCATGGCCACTGCCTAACTGATCGTCACCTCATGGCAAAAGATCGCAACCCGGCTCTCGCTTGATGGGAGCGGTAGAAAGCGGCTTGTAATTGTTTTAGCGAGTCTCGGCTCTTGCGCGGCAAGATTCACGAGGTCTTCTTGCACGCGCTTTCGCGCGAGGCGGCGATCGGAGCGAGAGCGGCGTGGACTCAGGTTCACCACGCCTTGGTGAAAAGGGTGCCGGGTGATCCGTGGAAGGGGGGAGGCGGTGCGGGGTGATCTTTGCCGGGTATGCGTCGCGGGTCTCGCCCGGATTGCTCATCGTGGGTGTGGCGAATACCGCAACCCATGAGCATAAGGGTTGTGCGATCAAGCGCGTATGCCAAGGCGCGAAATAGGCGCCTCGACACACCGTGCACGCGGGAGCAGTCGGAGTTGTAGGTAGCTGTCGAAAAACGCGAATGGTTGGTGAACAAGCCGATCGTGGTCGGATGCATTCTGATTGGCGATCACCGTCCGGATGCGCGGCAGCAGCCGGGCAGGACCCCGTCTCGACCTGAATCTGATCGACTGAGCTTGTAGCCCTGGTGAGCGGGGCGAGACGTGCCCGTGCGCGTCCGATGGGGTAGATCGGCGTCGGCGATGAAGCCGACGCAGCCCCGGACTCGAAGACTTGGCAGTCAGATCCGGGGTTGCGCCCAGACCCACGCTTGCGCGCGGCTCCGAGTCCAGTATCCGCGCCCGAACCGCGGTCGTCCAGCGTTCGTCGCCCGGGGGGTGCGGTGGACGATGGGCGGCTGTTCGTGTGCCGACGGTACCGGTGCCAGGTGTTGATCTGCTCGCACTGTGATCGAGGCCAGCTCTACTGCGGTCCGGTGTGTTCGGCGCGCGCGCGACGCGACAGTGTGCGCACAGCCGGAGAGCTCTACCAGCGAAGCCGACGCGGGCGCCGGCTGCATGCCGCACGGCAACATCACTATCGGCTACGGTGCCGAGCTCGTGCGCTCCCCGCCAAAGAAGTGACGCATCACGGTTCCGGGGGTCTCGCGCTGTGGCTCGAGCGCGGCCATCCGGGGGCCCACGGCATCGTCGTCGCGAGCCGCATCGTAGCGCGCCACGGGCATCCGGTGGTCTGTCTTTCCCCGCAGCGCGGAAGCGAGGACCTGGTGGCGGGCTCGGCGCGCAGCGTGGACCGCCTGAGCCTGATTGAAGTGCTGCGCACCATCGACCGCCGGCATCCGGGGCTATTCGTGAAGTACGGCGGTCACGCAATGCGGCGGGGCTGACCATCTCGCGAGATGACGTATCGGAATTCCAGTCCGCCTTCGCTGTCGCGGTAGGACAGCAACTCGACGGCCATGAGCTATCCCCGGTGCTCTGGTCTGACGGGGACATTGACCCGGCCGAGATCACGGATGGGCTATTGTCCGCACTCGACGACATGGAGCCGTGGGGCCGCGGCTTCGA
>Ga0114931_10009702_pt1 | contig 11511 bp, 6 predicted proteins | sample 2SBtaG_FD_89579 | JGI IMG/M metagenome (GOLD analysis project Ga0114931, IMG submission 89579) | Deep subsurface microbial communities from Kolumbo volcano to uncover new lineages of life (NeLLi) - 2SBTROV14_V59a metaG | ecosystem: Environmental > Aquatic > Marine > Volcanic | place: Kolumbo...
ACGACCTGATTCAGGTCCATGTCGCCGGCGACGACCGCATCGGCGGCATCGACAAACCCGTCGTAGTTGGTGTCAAACAGGCTGAAGTTGCCGGCGAAGCCTTTCCAGTCGATGCTTCCGTTGGCAGGGTTGCCGTCGTCGTCGTAGGAGGGGTCGCCGTCCAGGGCGGCGATGAAGCCGTTGAGGGCGGTCACATCGGCGGTGTCGACCATCGCGTCGGCATTGAAATCCCCCACGATCGGATTCGGCAAGACGTCGGACCAGATAAATCGGGAACCATCGGCCTGGGCGACGCCATAGGCGGTACCGATCAGCGCTTCGACGCGCCAGGCGGCAGGGTTCATGCCCGTGGTGATATTGTTGAACTCCCAACCGGCGATCAACTGGAACTCCGGCAGCGTGCGATCGAAGGGGTCGGCGAAGGTGGCGCTGAACTGCAAATCCTCCAATGCCTCTTCAATGGAGTTTTGATCGTTGACGCCCCCCGATGATTGGTCGCACCCGTTGTTGGGCTGGACCGGCTCCGTGGGACCAACCAGGAGGGCGGATCCGACGTTCTGCAAGGGGTAGACCAGCGAAATAGTGGTGGTGTCCGAGGCCACGTCGTGGGCGAAGCGAAGTTCCACGTCTGGTTGATACTTCCCTTTTCGAGAGAAACAAGTGATGGCAAACGCCTCGAAACCATGGGCGCGATGGAACAACTCTCCTTCGACATCCCACACCTCGCCCGGTTCGAAGATCGCTGGATTGCCGCCGGGGCTCTCTTGGTCGACCTGAACGTGTGAGATTTCCTCACCAATGAATGCGATGTGAAACTCCTCGCCACTGCGATCGACGAATGGAGCGGTAGCGACATTATCATCGAACGCCGAGTCGTCCTGGGCCACGCGGTTGAGAAACCGGTTGCCACTGGGCAGTCCACCAAAGCGGGCCACGTTGCCGAGATAGCGATAGTCCGGCGACTTCAGTTCGCCGCCGGTGTTTTCATCGCCGTCAATGTCGAACTCAATGTAGCCGTAGATGGGATTAGGACCGTACATAAAGGGGTCGTACACGGGAAACACGTCATCCCAACCCAGCGGGCCGGGTGGATTGATGAGGCCGCTGAGAACGATGTCGATCCGTACAAACCCTCCGGCGCTGTCCCAGGCCCCAGAGAAGCGGTCATTCCACGGTACGGTGGGCGTGAACCGGCCCAGACGCATTTCCATGATGTCCGGCAGTCGCTGACTTTGGGGGTCGATCGGTCCGTCGCCTCCCAGATCGGTCCGACGAATCACCGCATCATTCCCCGGATCGAGGATCGTGACCGGCTGGGCAAACACGGGCAGTGCTCGCGGCAAGACGAGCAACACTGCAAATAGCCCGGCAACTGCACTGGAGCGTCCGCTCATCGGGCCTTCTCCGCGTTCTTGTTGAGGCGATATCGCAGGGCCTCGCGGGTCAGGCCGAGGATTCGGGCGGCACGACTGAGATTTTGACCGGTGTATTCATAGGCGGCAAGGAGGATGGAGTGTTCGACCTCATCGAGAGTCGGCCGACCCTTCTCGAAATCGAGCTGCACGACGCGTCCGTCGGTCATCTCGATGCGGAAGCCGGCAGCGGCCTCATCATGCACGGACGACAAGTCGCTTTCCTTGATGACCTCGCCATCCACTTGCAGCAGACAGCTCTCAATCATGTGGCTCAGTTCGCGAATGTTGCCTCGCCAATTGCGGGTCCTCAACACTTTCATAGCGCCGTCATTGAACCGTTTGGGCTTCATGCCGAATCGTTGGCAGTGCATCTCCAGAAAATGGGCGGCCAACAGGGGAATATCTTCGACCCTCTCGTGCAGGGGAGGCAGTTTGATCTCAATGACCCGCAGCCGGTGGTAGAGGTCGCGGCGAAACGCCCCACTTTCCACCGCGGCCTCCATGTCCCGGTTGGTGGCGGCGATGATGTGCACGTCGATCGGCCTGGCGTGAACGCCGCCGACGGGACGGACCTCGCGGTGTTCGACGGTGTGCAGGAGCTTGGCCTGCATTTCCGGCTCGAGATGACCGATTTCGTCCAGGAAGACCGACCCGCCGTTGGCCACTTCGAGCAGGCCGCGCTTGGCCTGCGATGCACTGGTGAAGGCACCGCGCAGGTGGCCGAACAGTTCCGACTCAAAGAGCGTCGCCGGAATCGCCGTGCAGTTGACGTGGATGAACGGCTTGCGACTGCGCGGGCCGTGATAATGGATCGCCCGGGCTGCCAGGTCCTTGCCCGTTCCGGTCTCGCCGGTGATCAGCACCGTCGGCGGGTCGGCCAGGCCGAGGATGTAGGTGCGGGTCAGCCGCCGGATGGTCTCCTTGAGGTTTCGGACCGCCTGCGACTCGCCGATGATGCGATCCAGCCCGCTGCAAACCTCCTCGCGGTTTCGCAGAAACGTCAGGTTGTCGACCATTTGCTGCTGGTCGACGGCCCGCTTCACGACGAGTTGTAGTTCTTCGAGATCAATCGGCTTGGTCAAGTATTCGCAGGCACCGGCCTTCATCGCTTCGACGGCGATCCGCTCATTGCCATCGGCGGTGACCACGACGACGGCGGTGGAGGGCGACTCGGCTTTCAGCCGGGGCAACAGTTTCAGTCCGTCCCCGTCGGGCAAGCGCAAGTCCAAAATGATCACGTCGGGGAGGAACTTCACGCTGCGAGTCAGCGCGTCCGTGCCGGTGTGGCTGACTTCCACCTCGTGGCCGCCCGTGCGCAGCTTCTCCTGGAAGTTCTTGGCGAGAACACGCTCGTCTTCAACGACCAACACTCGAGGCATCGCTGACTCCTACACGCCGCTGGGCGGATTCTCCATAAAGACGCGGCTCCGATCAGAGCCCCGACCGTCAGGAGAGGTTGGCTCGCAAGCTAAGGGCCCCCTCCGCGGGAGAGCTAGGGACGAGCGCATGAATAAACTGAACGATTGTCTTAGGGTGGTAAGGGCGTCCCGCCCGTAGGCGTACGGGCAAGATGCCCGTACCACCCATATGAAATGTGCAGCTTGTTTATGCGCGGCTCCTAACCGCTTCTTCACGGGCGCGGCTCTATTGGGGGATTTCTCAGCCACGTTCTCAAACCCCATTCCCGGCGATGGCCCGTTCTTCGCGGGCATGATGATTTCGTCCTGCCAGCGGCAGCGACACGCAAAAGCGCGACCCACCCAGCGGCGAGGAGGTCAAGGCCACGTCCCCGCCGTGGAGTCGGGCAATTCGCTTGACCGTCGCCAAACCGATCCCGGTCCCGGATGGTTTGGTGGTGAAGAACAGATCGAAGATACGGGACTTCACCGCATCGGCGACCCCCTCGCCACTATCTTCCACAATGACGCAGACTCGATCTTCCGCTCGTTGCCTGCGACAGGTGACGCGAACCGTGCCGTCCGGCTTCGAGTGCTCCATGGCGTTGGACAACAGCTCGATGGTCACCTGCTCCAGTTGCCTGCGATCACCAAGAACGACGATCTCGGGCTCGTCGACTTCCTTTTCGAGGGAAAGTCCGCGCCGAGAGATCTCGCCGTCCAACTCCCGCGCCGCGGAGAGGACCACCGTGACGAGATTGATCGCCTCAAAAGCTTCGCTATTGACCCGCGCCATGCTCAGCAGGCCGGAAACACGATCACCCAGGCGTTTGCCTTCATCGAGGATGTCCTGCAATCGTTGGCGAGAGTTTTCATCCATGCTGCCGAGCTCGAGCGTCAGATCGGCGGAGCTGCGAATGGCCGCCAGCGGGTTACGAATGCCATGGGCGACGCTGGAGCACAGTTCACCGACAGCGGCGAGGCGTTCGCGCCGCTCTTCCTGGACGCGCTGCTTTTCTTGTTTCAGCGCACGGTCGGCCTGTTGCAGGCGGCGACCGAATGCCAACACGCCCACCAGGATCAGGATCACTGCGGCGAGGAAGTAACGCTCGGAGATCAGCCGCGTCGCCAGTGCGGCTTCGTGCATTTGCAACAGCCGATAGCGCTGCGAGGCATTCTTGACGATCAGGACGGCCAAGGCGCGGAGCGCCAGATGCTGCTGGTCATCCATTCTCGCCATCGCCCGGCCCGCTTGGACCAGCCGCTCGCGTCGCTGTTCGGGAGTCAGATGTGACGCCCGCATGGCGTCGAACTGGTCGAAGACCTTGTTCGCGGACTCGACCATCTTATCGATCCTCTCCCGGAGCAGGGCGACGTCGATGTCCAACTTCGCTGCGGCTGCCAGGGTTTCGGCCATGTTCCTCTGAGCCAGGCGAAAACGGTCCTGTTGATGTTGATAATCTTCCGAGCCGAATAGATCGTTGCCTGGTGCGTTCAGTTCCAGAATCCGTTGTTGTGCGGACTGATGCCAACTCGAATGCTCATCGAGGTCCTTGGCGGCGGCGATGAGTTGGCCCACGCTTTTGAGCGTCTGGTTGTGTAGGTGCAGGCTGAACATGATCACCACGAGATCGAAGAGCGCCAGAAGGAAGTAAAAGTGATACCAACGAATTTGTGACACGATGATCGCCTCGGATCGGTCCTTGCCATTCTCGAAGCCGACCGCACCGGCCGGCACAAGACACTGAGAGTGTGTGCACAGGCACACCTTGCATGTGCGTCGGTGCACAGTACGACGGGGTGCCGAACAGGACGCGAGCTAGATGCATTACCGATCTCCATTATATAACCTCAGCAACCACGTTGTGTTACGAACATTCCACGTCGCTCGGACCGACCCTATAGATCGCAATCTCCGTGCCAGTCGATCGGGGTGATAGCGAGAGCCATCCGCCACGGGAGCCAGCGGTTATCAGGCCGCTCAACCACAGCGAGCGAACGGAGGATGGTTATCGACCCACCGAGTGATTCTGAAAGCTCGTGCGTAGAGGAGATTCTGCGCGGATCACGACTCCGCCAGACGTTGGACGATCGCGGCGGCCCGGGCCTCGATCGCGGAAAAGTTGCCGGCGGCAAGGTCGCCCGGAACGAACAACGTTCGCACGAAGCCGACGCCGGCCGCTCCGGCGCGGAGGATGTCGATGAAGTTTTCCACCGTGATGCCGGCGGTTGGATAGATTCGCAGAAACGGCAACGGACCCAGCACGGAGGTGACGAATCCGGCGACGTCGGCCGGAGCGGGAAACAGCTTCACCAAATCGGCGCCGGCGCGGTGTGCCGTCAGCATCTCCGTCGGCGTGCAGGCTCCCGGAATACAAACCGCGCCAAGACGGTTGGCCTCAGCGATCACCGCAGGATCGGTGACCGGCGAGACGAGAAACCGGGCGCCGGCCTTGACCGCGTCGCGGGCCTCCTGCGGCGTAAGCACGGTGCCGGCCCCGACCAGAAGGTCGGGCCGCGCGGAGAATTGAGAGATCAGCCGCAGCGCATCGGGCGTGGTCAGCGTGAACTCGACCATGCGAAAGCCGCCGGCGACCGCGGCGGTCATGGCGTCGTCGGCCAGTTGGGAATCCTTCGTGCGAATGATCGCCCCGATGCGACGCCGCTGGATTTCGGTCAGGACTTCGGCCTTGTCATGCTCGCTCATGCTTCACCACCTTCAGAATCGTCTGCTACGAAGTCAAAAGATTGATTATACGCCGGCTGTGTAACCGCTGAAAGCTGCTCAGAACCGAGAAAGGTGGCGGCGGAGTCTTCATACGCTGCGGATCTGACGATCCAAGCCAAATCGAACAGCCAAGGCCCGCCTCGGTCCCTGACACTTTAGGCGGCGTCCGCAGCCAAAACCTGATACAAGGCGGACGCTGCTGGCGGCAAACCGCCGGCTTCCGCCGGCGGCTAGGTAGTGAACCCTGCCGCTTGACGTTGTTTTAGGCATCTGCCCAATCTGTCATGGACCCGGCCCGCCAGCCCGGGCAGGTCTTGCGTTGTCGCCGGCGCCTGCTGGTCATAGGATTCCACCGGTCGGAAGCGCTGCGGCGGCGCGGCTATGGCACCGAGAGGTTCTTGTGAGCATGGCAGCCGAAACGCCGAAACCCACCCGAGGCGCGCGTCTTGAAGTGTGGGGGCTGTTTCTCACCTTGGCGATCGTCTTCGCCGCTGTCGCCCTAGAATACCCTCGCGACGAGGCAACTTTCACGCCCGCCCGCTGCTTCTTCTGGGGACCGGACGACTACACCCACGTCTATCGGGCCAAGATCATCGCCCGTGGCGAGGCCCACCGCATCCGCCACATGTCGAAGATCAATTATCCCGAGGGGGTCGAACTGCACTGGACCGCCCCGATGGACTATCTGCTCGCCGGAGCGGCCCTGTTGGCCCGGCCGCTGATCGACCACCCCGATCCGATCGGCGTGGCGGCGGCGTGGGTGCCGGTGGTCCTCGGCGGGTTGTACGTTTTGGTAATGATGACCTGGGTGCGTGGCCGCTTCGGTCTCGGGCCGGCGGTGTTGGTCGGTTTGTTTGTGATCCTCTCGCCGCCGTTTCATCGCGCTTTTGCCCTAGGCCACCCCGACCACCATGCGCTCTTGGAGTTGCTGTTCGTCGTTGCCATCGGCGCCTGGGCACCGCCGCTGGGCAAGGCCGACCCGACGGACGTCCCCACTCGCTGGGCGGCGATCGTCAGCGGGTTGGCCGCCGGCCTGGCGATCTGGGTCGCCCCTCAGGCGTTGCTGATTTGGGGGGCCATCCTGATCGGAGCCAACTACGCCTGTCATCGCGGCGATGCGGCCACAAGGATGAAGCACATCTCCGCACGTCTCTGCTGGAATCTCTCCGTGGCCGCCGTGGTCCTCATCGCCTGGCTCGTCGAAAACTGGCCCGACCTCGGCGCGATGTATATCGACAAGGTGAGCTTGGTCCACCTTGCGCTGGTCCTGATCGCCCTGCTGATCCCCGCCCAGCGCCCCCGCGCCATCGCAGGCCAAGGGCAGGGCAAAATCGAGCATTCCACAAACAACGGCCGACCCTCGGTGCCGGACCAGGCGCGCATCACCCAAACGATCGCACTGCTTGTCGCCGTAGCCGCTTTCACCGTCTGGTTCGCGGTGCACTTTCACACCGCCGTCCAATATGTCAGCCGCCCGGCCTTTTATCGCTGGTCGAAGAACATCATGGAGTTGCAACCCCTCTTCGCCCACGCCGGCGGCCACTGGTCGCTGCGGCTCATGTTCGATCGCCTCGGGTTTGTGCCATTTGTGATGCCGGCGCTATTGCCGTTATTCCTGCTGTCCAAGCGCGTGCCGGCGGCGTTGAAATGCACGCTGGGACTCCTCGCCCCGCTGCTGACGATCATGGCCGTCGCCCAGCTTCGATGGATGGACCACTACAACCTCGCCGTCGTGCCTGTCGCGGTCATCGGTCTGTGGGAAGGGCTGCGACGCAGCGCGGCCAAGCTCGTCTCGGACAAACCGATCCTGCACGTCGCCTTGGCCGGACTAGCGATGACCCTGCTGACCTATCCGGCCTGCCGACGCATCCTCGACCGCCGCAGCAAGGACGAACTGGCCGCCCAAGCCCCCCTCAAGCGAACCGACTTCGTCGCCCAGAGCATCACTAAGTATGAGCATTCCCACGGCCCCTCGCCCGCCGGCCGCCGCGCGATCCTCTGCGAAGACGGCGAGGGGCCGATGCTGCTCTACTACACGGGCCTACCGGTGGTCGCGGCTCCCTACCATCGGGCCATCGACGGCATCGTCGAGGCGGCGGAGTTCTATGCACAGCAGGATGCCGGCAAGGCCCGAGCGCAGCTCGACCGGCTCGGAGTCCGCTACGTCGTGATGCCGGCCTATCCCAACGAACAACTGATGAACTTCGAGAGGATCGTTTTCGGCAAGCTGCGGTCGTTCGATCCGCCGGCCGAAACCATCAATCGGCTCGGCCGCATCGTCCGCACCCTGCACTACAAACCAAAGCAGCTCGCCCGGACCATGATCTATCGACTCGCCATGCACCCGGAGGTGCCTTGCATTCCCGGCGTGGAGTTGATCGGCCGAATCCAGGACGACCCCCGACGGCCCAAGGCCATGGACGGCCTGCTATATGTGGTGCACGACCTGCCGTCGAGGGGATGAAGGAATACGATATACTTAGGCTGACCGATGTGCTCTCTCGTCGATCGGAGAACCCCGAAGAGCCGCGGACTTTTGGTCCGCGCGGCCTTTCGACACCCAGCGGCATCCAATGTCACAAGATAGCCCTCGAATGATGCTCGCCCGATGGAACCTATGCGTCGTCGGGCTCCGCGCGGACTGAAGTCCGCGGCTTCTTGCGCGACTTCGGGCTGGTTTCAATAACTTTGGAACGCATCGCTATGCCGACGGCAAAGGAACAAATAGACGCCCTTCGCGAGCAGATTAACGAGCACGATCGGCTGTATTACACCGAAGGCCGGCCGGTCATCTCGGATCAGGAATATGACGCGTTGTTCCGGCGACTGCGGGAGTTGGAGTCCGCCCAGCCCGATCTCATCACGCCGGACTCTCCCACGCAGCGCGTCGGCGAAAAGCCGATCGAGGGCTTTGTCCACGTCACCCACGCCGTGCCGATGCTCTCGATCGACAACACCTACAACGAGTCGGAGCTGCGCGAGTTTGACCAGCGCGTTGCCAAGGGGCTGGAAGGAGCGCCGTACGAATACCTGGTCGATCCCAAGATCGACGGCGTGTCGGAGGCGATTCGCTACGAAGACGGCCGTCTGGTTCTCGGTGCCACGCGCGGAGACGGGAGGATCGGCGACGACGTCACGGCGAACATCCGCACCATTCGGGCGATTCCCCTGAAGCTGCACGGCCGCGGATGGCCCAAGGACTTGGAGGTTCGCGGGGAGGTTTTCTGGCCGCGCCGGGCCTTCGAGGCCCACAACGCCGCACGCGAAAAGGAGGGCCTGCCTCCTTTTGCCAATCCGCGAAACGCCACCGCCGGGGCTCTGAAATCACTCGATTCGCGGGCCATCGCCGGTCGGGGTCTATCCTTCATCGCCCACGGATTCGGCCAAATCGAAGGGGTGAGGTTCCAAACGGCTGCGGAGTTCTTCGCCGCGATCAAACGCTGGGGCATCCCGATCACGCCCCATGCGAGAATATGTCGGGACATTGATGAGGTCATCGCCTTCGTCAAGACGTGGGAGCCCAAGCGGCACGGCTTGGAATACGAGACCGACGGCCTGGTTATCAAGGTCAACGACCTGGACCAACGCAACATTCTCGGCGCCACCAGCCGATACCCCCGCTGGGCCATCGCTTACAAGTACGCCGCCGAACAGGCCGAGAGCGTCCTGAAGCATGTCGACTTTCAAGTGGGCAAGCTGGGAACCATCACGCCGCGCGCCGTCATGGAGCCGGTCCAACTCTCCGGGACGACCGTGCGCCATGCCACCTTGCACAACTTCGATCAGGTCGATCGGCTTGACGTGCGGATCGGCGATACCGTCGTGGTCGAAAAGGCCGGCGAGATCATTCCGCAGGTCATCCGCGTCGTGACGGAAAAGCGCCCCAAGGGCGTCCAAAAGATCAAACCGCCGAAACGCTGCCCGGTCTGCAAGGGCGAGGTCGCCAAAGATGAGGGTGGCGTCTATGTCCGCTGCATCAATCCAGAGTGCCCGGCCCAGCTTAAGGAACGGCTGAAGTATTTCTGCGGCCGAGGGCAGATGGACATCGAAGGTGCAGGCGAGGTGCTCGTCGAACAACTGGTCGACAAGGGTTTCATCAAACACTACGCCGATCTGTACGCCCTGAAGGATAAACGCGACGAACTGGAGGCCCTGGAGGGCATGGGCGAGCTATCGGTCGAGAATCTGCTCGCCGCGATCGAACACAGCAAGAAACAACCGCTGTCGCGCGTGCTGGCGGCCTTGAACATCCGCCGCGTCGGGGGGGCCACCGCCGAACTGATCGCCGAACATTTCGGCGACATGCAGCAGATCGCGGAAGCCTCTGAGGATGAACTTCAAGAGGTCGACGGCGTCGGGCCGGAGCTGGCCGCTTCGCTCCGTGCGTTTTTCGATAGTGATGCCGGGCGAAAGACCTGGCAACGGCTGCGTGACGCCGGGGTGAACGTGAAACAGCCCAAGACGAAGACAAGTGGGGCCAAACCGCTGACGGGCAAGACGCTCGTGGTCACCGGCACGTTGAAGGGCTTCAGCCGTAGCAAGATCGAATCGCTCATCAAACAACTCGGCGGCAAGGCGGCCAAGAACGTCAGCAAGAAGACCGACTACCTAGTGGCCGGCGACAAGCCCGGCAGTAAGCTGAAAAAAGCTAAAAGCCTCGGCGTCACCGTACTGGGTGAGGAGGCGTTTTGTAAGCTGATCGGGAAAGAGTAGGGCGACAGAATCAATCGCTCGCGCGCAGAGGAACCACGGAGACTGCGCCACCAGAATGAGGCACTCTCGTCTTGAACGCTGAACGCGAGTATATCTCCGAGGCCATCACGCCCGACCCCGGCACGGCCGACACCTTTGCGATGGCCCGCGGTCTGGCAGGACTTCCGAGCGGCTTTACCTGGCGAGGGCAACACTACAAGCTCGGCTCCATCCTGAAGCAGTGGAAGTGCAGCGAGCCGGAAGGGCACCGACAAGGTGCCGAACGCTACTATCGCAAGCACTACTTCCAAGTGCGTGTGGACAGCGGCCAGACCATGACGCTCTACGTCGTTCGACACACCAAGTCCGGCGAACCCCCGAAGCGCCGCTGGTGGCTGTTCACGATCGACCAGCCGGAGCGTTGAAAAACAGGAGATGGGCCGTCCTGCAACGAATGGAGAAGCGCTGCTCGACCCCGGAGCTCCCCGTTCGGTCGCGTGTCGGCCCCCTCCCATCGCCATACCACAGGTCTTATCTCATCCGCTGCACCGATTGGAACCCACTGCCATGAGGCGGCCGGGCAGATTCCTAACGTGAGCAACACTATGTAACCTTAGTCGTACTAAACAGTTATACCTATTTTCCCATATAGATCCCCCCCCCTGTGCATCTATGCGACTCTGCAAGGGGGGCCGATGGCCGGGAAGCTCAGCGGAGGTGCCGGCGGGATCAGCGACCCTCGAAGGTCCTAAAACATCACCGACCGTCGTCGAAAAGCTTCCCAAAGCCCCCCAATCTCCTGTCAGAGCAGGTCACACGCTGTTCGAGGGCGGTTTATGGAGCGGTCCAAAGTTTTTTTCCAGACCATTTTTCGGCGGGAATAAGGCGCCGAGCATCGCGGTTCTATTACCGGAGGCCGCTCACTACCCGTCGAGGGAGCCCGGCTCGCCTAGCCCTCGAAAAGCGTGCTTCCAGATTCCAGACGCAGGCTCGCCGCGACTCGGTCCCTCCTCCTTCCGTGTTCGCGGCGAGTCGCTTTTTTACCCTCTACGCGAGGCAAGGCCCGTCCCCCGCTGGTATGTCTTCTTCGACGAACGCTCCAGCCTACGGTTAAAGCTGAGGGAGCCTCGCTTCGCGTGAATGAGCCACGGACTGAGCCCGAGAGGGGAGTCGCCCTCGTGAGTTCGTCGCGTCTGGCGGGGCCGCACGATCCTCTCTAAAATCCTCGCTCTCGCACGGCGGCTTGGCTCCCCATCCCCCCCAGGTCGGTCAAGCCTTG
>Ga0114931_10009703_pt1 | contig 11510 bp, 8 predicted proteins | sample 2SBtaG_FD_89579 | JGI IMG/M metagenome (GOLD analysis project Ga0114931, IMG submission 89579) | Deep subsurface microbial communities from Kolumbo volcano to uncover new lineages of life (NeLLi) - 2SBTROV14_V59a metaG | ecosystem: Environmental > Aquatic > Marine > Volcanic | place: Kolumbo...
ATTTTGTTCTTAGTTTTTGCTTTGAAAACAAGAGTTATGTTGATATAATGACTGTTTTCAAAGTAAAAAATAAGGACAAAAGAAGTAGCCAAGAAGCTTGATTTATTTTTTCACCGTTCCTTATATTGAATGTTATATTCTAAATATTTATCTTCAAACCGAAAGCAGATACTATTTTCCCGGAAACCATAATAGGTGTTGAAATAATTTTCTTGGGAGCATTCTTTATTCAATAACTTAACAATGGGATGATTCTCAAAAGGTTTGAAGTGTTCCAGTACACGACTGACATAATCATTATCTGTTGGATGGTTTTTTGTCTTTACCGAGCAATTTGATAAATATAAAATGATGTTTGCCAACTCATACGTCTCTGGTATTTCAATCCTATATCTTCCTCTGCTCGAGGCAGCATATTCATTTGTGAAAGCAGAAGTTTTAGCTTGAAATCTCAGAATACATAATGTGGTGTCTTTCTTAGAAGCAACGTGTATTTTTACTAATTGACGATAGGGATAGTTTACATGGGGAATTACAATCGTATCCAAATCAGTCCAAATGGTCATATAGACCCCTTTATAGCCAGCAGTCCCAATGTTCGTAGTATCTCCTTTTGCAATAACTATAGGCGGCGGCCAATTTTCTGCGAACTTTGGACTGTTAACATAAAATGTATCATTACTACTCCAAAGTGTATCCGGGTAAATTAATTCACTTGGAATATTTTGACAAAGAACTTGGTTTTTTAGAATTGCCACTAAAATTAAGATGGTTAGTACAATTCTCATTTTCGGAATATTTAAAAGTTATGGTATCACGATTACGAGCAATATTATGTGAACTTCTTTCATCATCGTATGGTATTTTTTTATATTTTAATATGTTAAAATTCAACGCTCCTTTATTGCCTTCACCCCTCTCCCTGCCAACTCCCGAATCCACCTCCTGCCAAAATCAACTCCAACCTAAAGGAGTGGATGCCGAATTCCACCCTTTTGGCGGTTACCTCTGCCTCGACAAGATACGCCAAAATCCAATTCCATGGCAGTTTCTTTCACATGCCCAATTGCAAGGCATTTTCCGCACATTGGGTCACGCAGGCATTGCAGGCAAAACATTCTGATTGGCGTTGTATTCTGACCTTTTTTTTGTCAACCACATCAAATACGCCTTTGGGACAGACCATTAAACACATGCGGCAATCGTTGCATTTATCGATGTCCTGCTGTATCAATCCATCGACTTGTTTGTGCGCCGATAATAGATGGCCGAGGGATTTCACACCCAATTTTTTCATCAACCATTCTGCTTCGGAGGGGTAGCCCGCCACGATGCCCTTCAAATCGAAACCCAACATTAGATTAATTCCGGTTAAACCCAGCATAAATTGCCAATTGGCAAAAGCAGGAATTTGCAAAATAAAAGTTGCATGAAAAGCGATAGCCACGATTTCGATGATGGAAAGTAGCCCCGCTTTGAGCCAACCACTTTTGCCGGGTAAAATTGGAAAGCCTGCATACAGCACAAAGCCCGTCAGCCAAAAATAAATACTGACCGGCAAGAGCATTTTTGGGACAATGAAAAGAACGGCAAGGACAAGGACGAACCAAATGATGAAATTCATCGACAGCAACATCTCCATCCGGAAGGGGAAAGAAAAATCGGCTTTATTGTTATCAAAAACCGTTTTATGGCTTCGCAGATATTGGGGCAAATCTTTCGAATAGGCAGGGCCAAAAAGTCCCTTTCGCCCCGTTTCTTTTTTCAAGAGGTCGAGGTCCATCCCCGATGCTGAAAACAGGGGAAGAATGATTCTGTTGTGGTCCACTCTTTCATTTAAACGGCTCGTTTTGATGGCGGTGATGACGGAATGGGTCGTCAATTCTCCCCCTGTGGATGCGCACCAAACATTGATGCCGTTGGAGGGGGCAACCAATAAAAACACATCTTCCTTTTTCAAGGATTTTTCGACGCGTCTAACCGTGAGATGAAAATTGGAGGTGAGGATGACGGCGGCGTCCCTACCGGGATTCCCGATAGCGCGAAGCCCCGGTTCCACGGGATTTGGGAACCAGCGGCCGACATAATCCCAAATGGATTGGAGGAGCGATAAATCGTCTTCCGGCTGTTTGACAATCGGCAAACGCCTGTTTTTGGAGCCGGATTTTTCGGAATGACCAGCAGACAATACGACAAAACTATCGAGAAATGAGCGTTCCTCTCCGTGGATGGAAAAACCCGATTTGGCAATTTCTTCCGGCAGCTTGGTGCAGGGTTTCGTTCCCGTTTGAGCAATCAGGTACGTCAATAGGGTCAATGGCAGGCGGACAAAAAAATGGGCCATCCGTTTTAAAAAATTCTTCGGCTGAACCTCTACGGCAATGACCATTTGCCCTTTTGGCTTCAACAGCTTTTTCATCTGGTAAAAAACCGCAGCCCTTTCTTCCGCATAGAGTTCGCTGAAAACCAGGGTCGAAACAACCAGGTCAAAACGGTTTTCGGGAAAAAGCGCATCCATCTCGACGACCCCTGCATTGTAGATGGAAACTTTGCTCCCCAACCCACTTTTCGCCATTCGCTTTTCGGCAACCTTCAACATGCCTTCGGAAATATCAATCCCCGTGACTTCGGCACCTGCTTTGGCAGCCTCCTCCATAAACAAACCCGTCCCGCACCCGATGTCGAGTACCTGCATACCCGGTTTCACAAATTTTTTGACGATTTGGTTTCTCATTTTGGCAGCGTGCCCCCCCGACAAGAAATTAATCCCCACATCGTATCTCTCGGGACGACTTTCCAGAATTTTCATAAAAATATAGGAAAACATAAGTTTGGTATTTTGTCAAGTAAACCACCAATCCCAAAGGAGGTGGCTTTATGGGCAACCACCAAAAGGGGGATTTCCAGCGAATTCCTCCCGCTGGGACCGCACAAAGGCGCACAGCAAAATCAACTTGTTCTGAAACGGCGAAGTCAAACAACCATAACTACTGCTAAAAATGGGGGATTTCAAATTTACATTAAAAATAGGAAGAAACCCAAGATGGAGTTCCTTCTTCCGGGAAAAAAATCCGGCAATAGGTTGTCTAACATTTACCCTATTTCAATAAAAAACAAAGTTTCCAATCTAGAGAACAGGAAATAAATTAGCTGCCAAAAAGGTCACAGTTTATTGCGTTCCTCACTGCAAAAAAATGAATCGACATGAAAAGCATCACCAAAATTATTTTACTAAATTCCTTCCTGTTGTTGAGTTTTAACTACCTGCACGCTCAGGGATTTGGAAGGGGGCAGGGGCTGAGCGCTGAAGAAAGGGCTGACCGGCAAACCACCTCCATGGCCAAACAGCTTTCCCTTTCGGAAGCACAGATGGCAAAAGTAAAGGAAGTCAATCTTCAGTTTGCCAATAAAATGCGGGAAGCACGCAGCAACAGTAACGGCGACCGCAGCAAAATGCGGGAAACCATGCTAAGCCTCCGCGACGAACACAAAGCCGAAATCAAAAAATACCTGACCAGCGAACAATTCGAAAATTGGGAAAAATTCGAAGCCCAACAACAGGCAGAACGCAGGCAACGGTTTCAAAATCAAAGAGGGGGAAAAGGGAGGAAAGGAACGAATAAGAAAGAAGAAGGGACGCAGGGAGGAGGTAATCGTCTTTTTTGAATTGTTGAGATGGTTGAGGGTTGAGATGGTTGAGAGGTTGAGACAATCCCAACCATCTCAACTTCTCAACAAAAAGCGTCTTATTCCTCATCAAATACGGCATTCAAATGCAAGCTAAATTTCTCTCGATGAAACATCCATTGTTCGTTTTGTTCCTCTTGCTGACAACGGCGCTTGCGGCACAAAATTTTTCTATCATTGGGAAGGTTGTAGATAAAAACAACGCCTATTTGCCGGGGGCGAATGTCATCCTGAAGTATCCTTGGGGGGAACAAATTCAGGCAACCGTTTCAGATGGCAAGGGCGATTTCGAGTTGAAAAATGTAGAAAAGGGAGGGTATTTGTTGGAAATTTCTTTTTTGGGAAACCAGTCTTTAAAAAAAGAAGTGACACTTTATAATCAAAGCATCCAATTGGGTAATTTGAAAATGGCGGAGGGGGCAATAAATTTGAATGAAGTAAAAGTCAGCGGCAAAATACCGATGGCAAAGCAGGAAGGCGACACCACCCAATTCAATGCCGATGCTTTCAAAACGCTTCCCGACGCCAATGCGGAAAAGCTGATTGAGAAAATGCCGGGAGTCGTCATTGACGGGGGCAAGGTTCAGGCACAGGGCGAAGATGTCAAGGAGGTCTTGGTGGATGGCCGTCCCTTTTTCGGCAACGACCCCACTACCGCCCTTCGCAACCTGCCCGCGGAGGTTATTCAAAAAATTCAGATTTTCGATAAGAAAAGCGACCAAACGCAGTTTAGCGGCTTTGATGATGGGGAAACCTCCAAAACCATCAACATCATCACCCGCAAGAACATGCGCAATGGGCAGTTTGGCAAAATCAAGGCAGGTTATGGTACCGATGATAAATACCAAAGCGCCGGCAATACCAGTTTTTTCGATGGCAACCGCCGCATTTCCATCATCGGGCAGTCAAATAACGTCAACCAACAAAACTTTGCAACCGAAGACCTGCTAGGCGTGGTGGGTTCGAGTGGGCGGAGAGGGCGCGGGGGCAGAGGCGGTGGTAGTCGTGGTGGAGGAGGAGGGCGTGGAGGCGGAGGACGAGGCAGGTATTCAGGTGGAAGTTCGGTGAATGATTTCCTCGTACCGCAGCAAGGTGGCATTGCCAAAACCCATGCTTTTGGAATCAATTATTCCGATAAATGGGGTGAGAAATTTGACATCGCAGGGAGCTATTTTTTCAATTTTAGCAACAATAATTCCGAAGAAAATTCAAACCTGGAATATATCGACTCCAGGCAAGCCAACCAATTTTATACGGAATCAAATCACAGCAATACCCGCAATTACAATCACCGTCTGAATTTCAGACTCGAATACCAAATTGATTCTGCCAACTCCATCATCATGCGGCCGAGGCTGAGCTTTCAAAAGAACAACGGGTTGTCAACCACTCTCGGAGAAACGACCCTTGATGACCTTCTCCTCAACCAAACCGACAACCAATACCGGACGAACCTCGATGGCGTTGATTTTTCCAACAACCTCCTTTTCCGGCATCGCTTTTCCAAGCGAGGACGAACCATTTCTCTCAACATCGGCACCGGCTACAACAGCAAAAATGGGAACAGTTTCCTGAATTCTGACGACCTCTTCTTTACCGATAACAGCCTCTCGGATACCCTTGACCAATTTTCCAATTTGGATGCCAAAGGTTGGAATGTTTCCACCAACATCAGCTATACCGAACCCCTCAGCCGAAGTAGTTCGCTGCTGTTCACCTACCGCGCCTCCTGGCAGAATGACGATTCGGACAAAAAGACCTTCGACTATGTGCAAAGCGACCAAGCCTACAACGAACTCAACGAACAACTGACCAATGTTTTTTCCAACCAATACTTCACGCAACGAGTGGGCGGTGGCTACAATCTACGAAAAGGAAGAAATTTCTTTTTCCTGGCCAGGGCTAATTTTCAAAAGGCAAAACTGACCAGCGATGAAACTTTTCCAGCGCCTAATTCCATCAGCCGGACGTATTACAACGTCCTGCCTTTTGCGATGCTGCGCCTCAATTTTTCCAGGCAGGAAAACCTCCGCATCTTCTATCGCACCAGCACCCAATCGCCTTCGGTGGAACAGTTGCAAAATGTGGTGGACAACAGCAACCCCCTTCAACTTTCGGTCGGCAATCCGGACCTCAATCAATCCTACACCCACCGGTTGTTTGCGCGATATTCCAAAACAAATACCGAAAAATCTACCGTTTTTTTTGCCTTCCTTAGTGGCAGCCATACCTCCGATTACATCGCCAGCAGCATTTTCCTGGCGCAAAATGACAACCCCATTTTCGATGACCTTTCCCTGAGACCCGGCGCCCAAATCACCCAACCCGTCAACGTAAACGGTTACTGGAATTTCCGCTCTTTCATCACCTACGGACTGCCATTGAAGCCGCTAAAAACCAACTTGAACCTGGATATTACCACGAACTATTCGCGCCTGCCGGGCTTGATAGATGAACGCGTGAATTATTCCAAAAACAAAACCGGGACGGTGGGAATTACACTGGCCAGCAACATCAGCAAAAAGGTTGATTTCCTCCTGTCTTCGCGTTCGGGTTTCAACAAAGTTGATAATTCGCTGCGCCCCGAACTAGATTCTAAATATTTGAGCCAGAAAACAAGGGCCCGCTTCGATTGGATTTTGCCGAAAGGCATCGTCTTCAGAACCGACCTGACCCATCAGCTTTACAGCGGCTTGTCGGCCGACTTTAACGAGAATTACTTCCTTTGGAATATTGGACTTGGGAAAAAATTGTTCAAAAACCAACGCGGCGAAATCAGCCTCTCCGTCTCCGACCTCCTCGACCAAAACCAAAGCATCACCCGCAACGTGACTGAGGCATATGTCGAAGACTTGCGCACCAACGTCCTGCGACGCTATGCTCTACTTTCCTTTACCTACAATTTCAGAAATTTCAATACCGGAAAACAAGGACAGAAAGAACCTAGCCGAGAAAATGGACATCCTTTTTGGAGAGGGTTTTAAAGGTTCCAATATGGAGGCAAAAACCAAAAGCTACAAAAGAATTTTATTCCAATTCTTACCTCCGAAGATTAATTTTTAGTCTGCTCAAAAGTAAAAATTATTGTGTCCCATCCAAAACCTTTGGAACGGTTTTGCGAAAATCAGCGAATGTGATTTTCATTAACTCGAAGAAAAATTTACCTTTAGCTTCTCAACCAAAATCGCTGACAATACCGGCTGCGGTGATTTCAAATTTTGGAAATCTCTCCATTTAGCGATCCTCACCGAAAGCGATATCATTATAAAAATTTAAATTATTATGAAAAAAATACTCGCCTTCGTTCTTCTCCCCCTTTTGACCATCCTCTCTATCCTCCCGGTTTTAGGACAAACATCCGTTCTTTCCGGTTTGGAGAGCAAAACTGACCATTACACTGCCATTGCACAGCAAATTTGGAACTTTCACGAATTGGGCTATCAAGAGACAAAATCATCTGCCTTACTGCAAAAGGAACTGACCGGGGCGGGTTTCACTGTTGAAAAAGGGGTAGCCCACATTCCCACGGCTTTTGTCGCCAGCTACGGCAGGGGGAAGCCCATCATTGGAATCCTCGCCGAGTTCGACGCGCTGCCCGGCGTTTCGCAGGCAGCCGTGCCAGTGCGGAAGGAAGTGGTCAAAGGAGGGAGTGGTCATGCCTGTGGGCATCATTTGTTCGGAACGGGTTCTACGGCCGCCGCGATAGCCATAAAAGATTGGCTGGCATCCTCTGGAAAATCTGGCACTATCCGGCTTTACGGAACTCCTGCTGAGGAAGGCGGTGCAGGGAAAGTTTATATGGTTAGAGCAGGTCTTTTCGGCGATGTAGATGCCGTATTGCATTGGCATCCCGGCGACCAAAATACCGCCAATGCGACTTCTTCGCTTGCCAATAAATCGGCCAAGTTTCGTTTTTATGGCATCCCTTCCCACGCAGCAGCTTCCCCACAAAACGGCCGTTCTGCCCTCGATGCCGTGGAGGCTATGGATTACATGGTCAACATGATGCGGGAGCATGTTCCAATGGAATCGAGGATTCATTATGTGATAACGGACGGCGGTAAGGCACCAAATGTAGTACCGGAATTTGCGGAAGTATATTATTATGTGCGACATCCCGACATGGAAATTGACAAAGAACTTTTCGAAAGAGTGGTAAACGCAGCCAAAGGTGCTGCCCTAGGAACGGATACGCGGATGGAATACGAAGTGATTCACGGGCTTTACAACCTGCTTCCCAATGAGACGCTCTCCAAAATAATGTACCAAAACCTGCAAAAAGTGGGGGGCGTTCATTACACGGAAGAGGAAACTGCTTTTGCAAAGAAACTCGCAACGAGTCTTCCAAAAAACAGCCAAAAACCCCTCGTTTCTGCCGAAACCGTTCAACCTTTTAAAGTCATCAACAGGGGGCGCGGCGGTTCTACCGACGTGGGCGATGTCAGTTGGATGGTCCCGACTGCCGGAATGCGGGCAGCTACTTGGGTCCCCGGCACCTCCGCCCATAGTTGGCAGGCGGTGGCAGCGGGAGGCATGAGCATCGGCAAAAAAGGAATGATGGTCGCTGCCAAAACGCTGACCCTCACGGCCATGGACTTATACAATCACCCCGAAATCTGTGAAAAAGCAAAGCAGGAATTGCTCAACAAACGAGGGGCTGATTTTGTGTACAAACCCCTGCTTGGCGACCGCGAACCGCCTTTGGATTATAGGAACTGAAGAAGGGTGAAACAGTATCTTATTCCCCTTGTGGGTGCAACGGCAAGAAAGCATGCTTGTGCTTTCCAGGATTGTTGCATTCTAAAGGGACGGACACTTGATATTTCAATCTTCCGAAATTAAAATCACAACCTTTAGGAATAAAAGAAAAGACGAATATGACTTCCAAGCCATACTCAAATCAAAACAGTTCAAGGCAGTGTTGAGGTAATTGTTTAATAAAATTTTTGATGATGGAAAAGTTGGAAATCAGAATGTCTTCCATATTATCGGTTGAAGTGTTTCCGCAACGGAACCAAATTATTTTTGGAGGAAATCCTTTTACCAAACCCAAGTCGTTAAAATCAGCATCTTGAGTAACAATTGTAAAACGTTGCTTTTTGGCGAAAAGCCAAATTTCAAAATCGTCTTTTTTATCCAATCCTTAAGTTTCACATGAGAAGAATTTTGGAAACAAATTCGCTAATTTCCGAATAAGTTTATAGGATAGATTTTGGTCAAAAAGTAGTTTCATGCACTTCTGCGAAGTAATTGGTTTTCTCGTTCAGCCGCAAATTGAAAACAAGCGATAATATCACTCTGATTTAATTCCGGGAAGTCATCCAAGATTTTTTCAATAGTCATTCCTGAGCCAAGCCACGAAAAGACATCGTAAACAGTAATTCGCATTCCACGGATGCAAGGTTTACCCCCTCTTTTGCCGGGTTCAATCGTAATTATTTTATTATAATCTACCATGATTTATGAATTTCAAGCCAAATATAATGAATTTGGCAGATTAAATAAATAAAATGATCAATTCAAACCATCCCTATAAAAATCCTGCACATCCTTGGTCAACTGCACGAGGGAAGGTTTATGGATGTACATCATGTGCCCCGCTTCGAATAGTTTCATTTGGATATGGTCGCGCAGAGATTTATCGAGGAAGAGGTGGTTGATGGTGTATTCGGCAGCAAAATAAGGCGTCGCCAGGTCGTAATAGCCGCCACAAACCAACACTTTTAAATCGCGGTTTTTGTGCATGGCATTGCGAAGCGTTTCCGCCACATTGAGGAATTGATTTTCCACATTGCTGTAACTCCAGGGACGCACGCGCCCGGTCAAGATTTCGTAGGGCAAATCACTTTTAAAGTTCAAAAACCGCGTGAGGTGGTCGTTGACAGCCATCGTAAAGGGTCCGTAAATAGCGCCGTTGTAACTAGGGTCAAATTCATAATGCTCACCGGCAGCGTCGTAATCCGAATTTTTAAAGCGGGTGTCCAATCTACCGACGGTGATGCCCTCGTCCCGTCTCAATTCTTTGGTAAACCGGCTAATGATAATCCGCAGATTACTCTCCAAAACATACTTTTCTGACAAGCCGGTGTATTTTGACAATTTTTTAGCAATAGCTTGGCGTTCCGTTTCCGAAAGGAGGTCCCCTTTCATCAAGGCAAGGGTGTATTCGTTCATGGCAAAGTCTTCGACTTCTTTGAGGAGTTGGCGCAAATCTTTGAATTCATCCGACAGTTTGCCGTGGTACCAGGCGGTTGCGGCGTAGGTGGGCAAAAAGAGCGGATAAGGAAGGTCGTTTCCACGGCTAAAACGCGCCGTTTGGAAGTTGGTAATTTGTGAAATGAGGACGATTCCATTCAAATACATGCCGTAGCGGTCTTGCAGGAACCCGGAAAGTCCACTTGCCCGGGTGGTGCCGTAGCTTTCCCCGGCGAGGAATTTTGGCGAGTTCCACCGTTCGTTCTTCGAGGTGTAGAGGCGAATGAATTTTCCCACTGATTCAATATCATTTTTGAAACCGGTGAACTCCTTTTTATCTACGCCCTCCGCCGGGCGGCTGAAACCCGTCATGACAGGGTCAATGAAAACCAGGTCGGTAAATTTTAGCCAGGAATACTCGTTGTCAACAACCTGATAAGGTGGCTTCAAAGCGGCACCTTCATCGCTCATCAAAATGCGTTTAGGACCCAAAGCCCCCATGTGCAACCATAAAGAAGCGGAACCGGGTCCGCCATTGAAAGCAAAGGTGAGCGGGCGTTTTGCAGGATTCGTTTCCTCGTCCTTGGCATAAGAAACGAAGAAAATTTTTGCCCTGGTTTCTCCGTCTTCGTTGCGCAGAAATTGGTATCCAGCAGTAGCAATGTAATTGACCGTCGTCCCGTCAGAAAATTGAAGCCGGTGCTTGGTGACGGAAAGAGGCGGGTCGGGTTCTATTTTAATTTCTTTTTTTTCGGATTGGCATAAAAGGGAAAGGCTAAAACTGAGGAAAAGGAGAAGGAAAAGATTTTTTTTCATAATAATTCAAATTTTCGGGCGATGGAAAGATTGGGTTCAAATATAGTCAAGTTCAGGAAATTCCAGGACAGATACCATTTTTAAAACTGTTTGCAGGGTAGAATTGGCGAAGAAAAACAAGGCAAAATTTGACTTCGGGACGGGACGGGGCGAGACGAAAATTAAAAGGAAATCAGGCTACTACTTCTAAAGACTTTAAAACCTCCCGATACAGAACCCTCAGTTCATTCAAAATTTCTATCGGTGGATTTCCAGCCAAAGCAGCAGAAATGAGTTGTTCTGCCTCCCTGATTTTGTGGCAATTAAATGCAAGTTGAGCTGCACTTCGAAACAAGACAGAGCGCGTTGGTTCCAAATCTATTTTTTGGAAAAGTAGCCAGGCAGCAGCTTTTTCTTTTTCGAGGGCTTCTTTGGTGAGTTGGAGATAGCGGTCGTAGTCACCCGAACTTTGGGCGGCAATAGCTTCACTCGCTTTAGACATGGCTTGTTGATGCAACTGTTGTGCCTTACTCATTTTTTTATGATTATGCTTAATGGTACACCAAATTCAGTTACAATTACAAAAGCAGGAATTTTTAAATTGGCGTTTATCAAAACACCACAACGAGTTGAAATCCAACAAGTTGCGGTGTAAATATGTGCAAAAGGTGCTACTTTTGCCCATTTAAATACAATTAAGGAACGGTGATTAAAAAAAGTGAATCGAGTTGGTCTCGTGCCGAAGTGACCATTGTGATTGATGACAGCATTTTCAAACAGTGGCTTACAACGATGCCCCGAGGAGCCGAGTATGCCAAATTCTTCAGTGGTCA
>Ga0114931_10009704_pt1 | contig 11510 bp, 13 predicted proteins | sample 2SBtaG_FD_89579 | JGI IMG/M metagenome (GOLD analysis project Ga0114931, IMG submission 89579) | Deep subsurface microbial communities from Kolumbo volcano to uncover new lineages of life (NeLLi) - 2SBTROV14_V59a metaG | ecosystem: Environmental > Aquatic > Marine > Volcanic | place: Kolumbo...
CGCTCGCATGCAGTTCAACGCGATTTACGGGAGAATCGATGGCCACGAAGGCTTCGATAACGCGAACCCGCCAAATTCCCTAGGAGCCCTCTCCGGCGACTACGCTATTCTGGGAACGCGGCTGATGGTCGACTTCTGAGCAAGAGTAGTACTAGCTGACGCAGATGAACGTCCCCCGCAAACTCACAACTCCCCGCCTCGAAGGGAAGGAAAATATCCCATGAAATCAATTTGGCAACATTAAGCACGCCGGTACGAATGCTCGGCATAGTTTTCTTGCTCACTCCCGTAGCTTCACTTGTTGCTCAGACCGGCCAGCAGGTGACCCCAGCCTCTTGCGATGACACCTGCTGCGGCAAAGGCGGCAACAACTGCAGCAGCAGTTGTTGCGATGTGGTCTGCTGCCCCAAACGTGTTACGAAAGAAGTGAAGAAACACTGCTGGCTAGTGGAACCCAAGTACGTTTGCATACCCGGCTTTCATTTTCCTTGGGAGCGGTATAGGGCCAGTGACCCCAACTGCGGGGACGGGTGCGATTGCGCAAGTGCAAGCTGCGCCCCAGTTTGCGGTCGGGTGCGATGTGTAAACACGCTGGAAAAGCATGAGTACCAATGCGAAAAGTGTGGCTACGAATGGAACGTAAAATGTGTACGTCCCAGCAATCAATGCGGAAGTTGCAGCGATTGCGATTGCCCTAGCTGCGGACAAAAATCAGCCTGCGACCTTTAAGGTAAGTTCCTATCTGCCGATCGACTTGCCCTAATTCATTCCCATTGCCGAGGTGGTTTGGTATGTAACGAGTGCTGCCACATATGCGAGTGCCGACATGTAGCCTAGCTGCAGCAGGGGCCATTTCCAGGAGCCCGTTTCGCGACGTGTCACGACTTGTGTCGGCAAACATTGCATCGCTAATACGTAGAATACGAGTAGGCTCAGGCAGGCGGCCGTGGTAAAGACGGGTCGCCCGTCGAGGTGTTTGCTGTGGCGCAAACGGTCGATCAATGGGCTCCCTGCTTCGGAAGCATCTTCTCCAACCCCATAGAGAACCGCCATCGTAGAAACAACAACTTCTCGGGCGGCAAACGAGCTGAGTACGCCAACGCTCATTTTCCAGTCGAATCCCAACGGAGCAAATACTGGCGCGACAGCTTTGCCCAGTTGTCCAGCAAAAGAATGTTCAAGCTGCACTTGGCTAAAAAGTCGCGCAGCTGCGTTTGGTTGGTTAGTAGCCTCAAATTCGGCGAGCTGCGATTGCACTTCAGCGGGCATGTTTTCAATGGCAGTCTTCGGGTAGGTGGCAAGCGCCCAGACGACTAGCGAAATGATCATTATCGTCGTGCCGGCTGTTTTCACAAATTCCCATGAGCGATCGATCATCATTAAGAAAGCATTGCGTATTGAAGGCAGCCGGTAATTTGGCAATTCGATAACCAGCGGCTTGGTCTCTCCACGAAGGAGCGTTTTCTTAAAAAACCAGGCCATAGCCAAGGCTGTAACAATTCCCAATACGTATGCGGCTGTAAAAAGTAGCGAGGCTTTCAGTGGATCAGTAGGGAATAAAAGTGCCATGACCATGGCATAGACGGGCAGCCGCGCTGAACAAGTCATCAGCGGCAGTACGAGTATTGTGACCAGACGATCACGCCGATCGTCGATCACTCGGGCAGACATGATTGCAGGAATCGCGCAGGCATGGGCCGACAGAAGGGGCACAAACGCTTTTCCTGGCAAGCCGACCCGGTACATAAGCCGATCCATCACAAATGCTGCCCGAGCTAAATAGCCTGAATCTTCGAGCAGCGCGAGCAGAAAAAACAACATGCAGATCTGTGGCAAGAACACAAGCATTCCACCGACACCGGAGATGATGCCATCAGTGATCAGGCTGCTCAGATCTCCTTCGGGTAGCCATTGTCCAACGGTATAACTGGCCAACCCAAACCAACCATCGATCATATCCATCGGATACTGGGCCATCCAGAAAATCATCAGGAAAGTAAATAGCATGATCGCCGCAAAGCAGGCGAAGCCTACTACTTTGTGCGTGAGGACCTGATCGAGAGCCTCCGACAACCTGCTAGGGGCAGTTGTGTTGCCGCGAGACGTTGCCAAGGTCACAGTTTCAGCCCAATCGTGTCGCGCGGAATACTGGCAGCCGCTACAAGAACTGCAGCTCGTCAAGCTAGGATGCACAGTGGGCACGGCTTGCTCGCAGACAAGCTGCTCCAGGGCTGTATTCAGTTTATCAAGGCCACTCCCAGTGCGTGCCGAAATTGGGACCACGGCACAGCCCAGGCGTTTGGATAGTTCTTCAAGATCAAACTGCAGCCCGTATTGATCGGCCGAGTCCATCATGTTGAGCGCGACCAGCGTGGGCATTTGCAGATTGAGTATCTGGCTGGTGAGAAGCAGATTGCGCTCTAGGTTGGTCGCATCGAGGACCACGAGCACCGCATCCGGTTGGACCGCTCCTGGCAGATTGCCCAGTAGCGTATCGACCGCAACGTGTTCGTCGAGTGTAACCGCATCGAGCGTGTACATCCCTGGCAAATCGATGAGAGTGACCGACTGATTACCGAGTGAAATGCGGCCACGACGATGCTCGACAGTTGTGCCGGCAAAGTTGGCCGTTTGCGCGCGAAGTCCAGTGAGCCGATTGAATAGCGAGGTCTTGCCGGCATTGGGATTGCCGGCCAACGCGATGGTGCAGGGCCTGTCGGTGGTAGGCAGGACATGCAAACCATTTTGATTCAATGTTGAACTCACCGACACGCACTCCTTAGGAAGCAGCGATCTGCTCGACAACGACCCCCGACGCCAGCCTTGCCGACATTCCAACTCTTGTGCCTAGTACGCGGATGATAAGTGGGTCGCCCGCGCGGACAAGTTGCACCTGCCGGCCAACGCAGATGCCCATGGCTTTGAGCCTGATTGCGTCCTCATCGGGAACGCTCAAATCGGCAACCATCGCGACCGAGTCCGGAGAAAGTTCTTGAAGCAACACGGCTGGAGCCTGGAGATTCTTGATAAAGAGTCTCAGTATAACCTAATTCCAGCAGAGTGGTAGGCACAGCTAGGCTTTTTCAGGAGAATTGCAGCTTCCGCTTCGCTTGCGGACTACGCGAGTCTTCAACTTACTGTTGTGCGAGGGCCGTCACTACTCTTCTACCGCATCAATCCAAGCGGACACGAGACCAAGGCTCGTGAGGACTCCGATCGGGACACAGTTGTTGTCAATTACGATTAATCGGTGAATATGTTTTTCGACCATACACCGAGCTGCCTCCATAAGCGAGCAGCCGCTGTCGATGGTTTGCACGGCGGGCGTCATGTGACGGCGGACGAGGTCGTGAATCTCTTCCTCAGTCCGGCATCGGCAAGGGGCCGCATGGAGGGCCAGCTCGCCACTCGTTCCGGGGCTATCGAGTACTGCTGCTCGGCTGTGGACATAGTCGCTGCCGCTAAGAACCCCGATACACCGCCCCTGCTGGTCTACGACAGGTGCACCGGTCACTTGACGCTCACTCATCACATCAGCCGCCTCAGACATCGTGCTGTTGGCTGATACCGTCACGACATCGCTAGCCATTACGTCGGTAACTTGCAGTTTGAGCAATCTTTTTTTTGTGCTGTTCATGCTGGTTGCTTTCTCGAGGGACGACTTTTTGCGCTACTGAGCCCCGTGTTCGAGATGACGTCCACTCGATTGTCGATCCTCTGAACGCCGGGGAGCCCACGAAGGACGGTTTGCAGAACTTGCTTCAGGTAAAAGGACGGCAACCGGCCTATCAATACGAGATGGCCTTTTTGATATTCAATACCGATCGTATCACACCGGCTGCGAAAATGATCGCTCTTGCTTAACTGATCACGAGCCTGGGAAACTATTCGATTCTCCATGGCCTTACCCTCCAATCTGGCGTCAGCGGGTGAAACTTGGTCGCTCGGATCCGTCATGGTTGGCGTCTCCTACAAACGCAACCCCAGTTGACTAACCACGTCAGAAAAAGAGGAGCAAAAACTGGGCCAACCGATTGTCCTTGGTAGATCCCGGATGAGAGCTTCGCCAAGCATTCTGTGCTCTTCGGTGACGTGCAACCCCGCACACTTGATGTAAAATTCGCACGGTCGAACGGTCCGCTTGGAGCCACGAACTAAACGTGCTAGAAAAGGTTTTATGATCTCTAGCGCCGCCGATGAATTGAGGGACCCCAGCGGAAGGCCGGATTTAGCAGTCGAAATAACAGCATCAGAGTCATTCGTCACGTACCCCTCAAAAAAATCCCCCAAACGAGGTATCGTGCCATGTCGCTGGAGTTAACTCAAAAATATGCCGAACTGCAGCGGTACGTCGGCTGGAACGAGGAAGATCAGCAGCGGGTGATTGCCATACGAGACCTGCTGCTAGCACACACCGATTCGCTGATCGACGACTTTTACGAGGAGATTCAAAGGCATCCCCATACTGCCCAGATTATCACCGGCGGACCGGAGCAAATTGCTCGTCTCAAGACAATGCTCCGCCAATGGCTTCGTCAGCTACTCACCGGCCCCTACGATCATGGGTACGTCGCACTCCGATCGAACGTGGGTCGCCGACATGTTGAGATCGGCTTGGAGCAAGTTTATGTCAACGCCGCGCTTTCGCGCTTGCGCATGGGCCTGGCCCAGCAGTTGCACGACGTTTGGAATGGCTCGCCCGAAGATTTACGCGTCACTCTTGAATCACTCAACAAACTCTTAGATCTCGATCTGGCAATTATCGAAGATGCCTATCAGACCGAATATTTGGCTAACCAAGAGAGGCTAAGCAAGGAAAATTTCCAACTCCGAGTCGCACTGGAACGCGAGCAGAAGCATGCCGAGATTATCGGCGAGGCAGCGTCGATGCAAGAGGTCTATCGCTTGATCGAGCGAGTTGGGCCAACCAACAAGCCAATTCTTATCCAAGGCGAGAGTGGCACAGGCAAAGAATTGGTCGTCAGTGCTTTGCATCGGGCTAGTTCGGTTTCCGACAAACCGATGGTCGTTATCAACTGTGCCGCTTTGCCAGAATCGCTCTTAGAAAGCGAGCTCTTCGGGCACGAAAAAGGCGCTTTTACCGGTGCCGTGGCAAGCAAGCCAGGGCTATTTGAAGTCGCAGACGGCGGCACCCTATTTATCGATGAAATCGGCGAATTGGCGGGCGGGCTGCAGGCGAAATTGCTACGCGTACTAGAAGACGGTTCGCTACGGCGGGTAGGCTCTGTGGTAGAACGCCATGTCAACGTGCGATTGGTGGCGGCAACCAATCGCGACCTTTCCAAGGAAGTTGCCGAGGGTCGTTTTCGTGAAGATCTGTTTTACAGAATCAACGTCCTGACGATCGTGTTGCCACCGTTGCGCGAGCGGCTAGGAGACATTCCACTGCTGCTAGAGCATTTTGCCGGAAAAGGTTGGGAGTGGGATGAAGACCTTTTGAAAGTCTTGGAGAACTATAGTTGGCCAGGCAACGTTCGTCAGCTTCTTAACGCTATCGAGCGTGCCAAAATCTTGGCCGAGGATGAACGCCTGTTGCCCCAAAATCTACCACCCGAACTCTTGCGGAGTAGTCGCGAGGCGGCCCACCGGCCTCCCGGCGAGAATGTCGATTTAGAAACAATCAACCGTCTCCACATCGCCGACACCTTTCATCGCCTTCAAGGCAACAAGGCCCGCACTGCAAGGGCCCTCGGAATAAGTCGCCGCACGCTGTACCGCCTGCTGGAAAAGCACGCCATTGAGTAGGATGGGAATAATTCTAAGAGACGCTTTCAAACAGTGCGATTTGGATCAAAACTGTGCGAATCGGCACGTCTGATCATTGGCGATTTGAGCAATAGCCTTCCATACCCCGGCTTTTTCGAGTTGGCGGGGTTCCTGGCACCTTGTTTGCATGTCAATTCGCCCAGCGGAGGCTATCGTCCCGCCCTCCTATTAGGAGCGAACACCATTAGCAATGTATTTAATGCTTTTCCGAGTAACGTATTCGTATCGGAGCCCTATCCATGTCCGCTTTAGATTCCAAACTTCGGCCTAATAGTACAATTGCCCGACAACACATCCAAATCGAAGCATTGGTCGATGCACTTACGAGCCGGTTCGATGCGGGAAAGGCTGCCACTCGCAACTTGGTGTCACTGCTGAATTCTTTAGCGGCACACTTAGAAACGCATTTTGAGCTGGAGGAGGAAAACGACTATTTTGGCTATATCTTAACTCGCGAGCCACGTCTCGCTGAGCGTGTGGACAATTTGCGGAAAGAACACGAAGTGTTGAGGGCCGGCGTGGATGAGTTGGTTGATCTCGCCAGATATGCGTTTGCAAAAAATAGCGAAACGACCGAGTTGGTAGCCCGATTTGAGAAATTCCGCGAACAGCTTCTGAAGCACGAAAAAGCAGAGGTCGATCTGATACAAGAGGCTTACACTTGCGATATCGGCAGCGGAGACTAAAAACGGAACGCAGAAAAAATCTCTATCGCTCGGCCAAGAGTTCGGCCAGCTTTTCTGAAATCTCTTCCACTGCGCTAATGTCGGCCTTCTTGGAATCGTAGCGGTGTAACTGCTCGCCGTCGGCAGAGTAAATAAAGAGTGCGGGCGTCGCCTCGACTTGCTGCTGCTTGGCAAACCAGGGGGCCAAATAGAGGGGGAATTCAACTCGCCCGCCCGTGCTATCAAAAAACGATTTGGGGCCCGCGGATGTTTCATCCATTCCTAAACCTAGGATAGCGATCCCCTGGCTGTGCCATTGCTTTTCAAGTTGAGTAAGCTTCAGAGCTTCGGTGATGCAGGGGCCGCAGGCTTCGGCATAGACCTGTACGACAACAAACTCTGCGCCAGTGGCGAGAAGGGTTTGCGAAAAATTCGATTCGCTAAGCAGAGTGCCGGGTGCAACCCGAGGTAAGTCTTTCTGATTTGGGGCAGAAATTGTTGCTGAGTGTCCCTCTTTCTGAAGCCCACTCGACAGTTCCCCGGCCGGTCGCTCGCATCCGCTCAGCCAAACTGAACAACATGCGATTACCGCAAAACAGGCAACACGGGTGTGTGCCGAACGGCTCACTTGGTTAGCTCCTTGACCTGAGCAAGCGTTTGCTTGGCTGTGGGTCGATCAAGATAATTCCGCTTACCGGTTCCAACCTTAGCCCAGCGCAACACACCTTGTTTGTCGATAACGAAAGTGCCAGGCGTGTTGGAAATATCGGTATGCACTTGCATCTGAAAGGCGACGCCATACATTGAGCTGACCAAAAATCCCGGGTCGGCGAGAATTTTCACCATGCCCTTGGAACGCTCGGCCCACCACTTCGTACGACACCGCTCATGAGGGATTACTACAAATACTTCGGCATCTGCTGCTTCAAAGTCAGACTTACTGGAACCCAGCAAGAGGGATTGCCCCAAGCAGACCGGTCATCCATCGCCATAAATGAAAACCAGTACGACCGGCTTTTTCCCGCGGAAATCAGCCAGTCGCCACTCCTTGCCATCCGAATCCTGTAGCGAAAATTCGGGCGCCAGCTGCCCCACTTTGGCCGAGTTGATCGTTTCAGAATTCATCTGAATCACTTGCTCTCGCACACCGTCTTCTAACGGCACACCTCGATCAAGTGCTTTTTTGATATGCAACAAGACGTCTCCATTGGTGTGCTTTTGACGGGTCACACGTAGGGCCTCCAAACCGGCCGGGTCCTGCAGTTGTCCCAAAGAGTCTACCGCCAGCACAACCACCAGCGCGCTCTTATCGTCTAGCAGCTTGATTAGTGTTGGAGTAGCAGACTTGTTGCCCAAGAAGCCAAACACTCGTGCACACAAAGCACGTACCTGTACGCTGGGGCTCTCGCTGCCAGCAATCAATCCGGGCAGCGCTTCATCGCCCATAGCCACCAGCTTGCTCAGGGCCGTGGCGTAAGCTATCCAACTCGTATCGCCTTCGGTACGGTACGCAGTACGGTCATCCGGCCAATCCTTAGCAAACTGTTCAAGCAAGGCAGACGCCTGATCTGCACAGCTATTGCTCGCGAGAAGCGAAGCAGCAATCGTGACAGAAAGTAACGAAATCCACAGAGAAAAAATTATCCTCATCAAAACCTCGAATTCTGCGGTTTTAGAGCGAATAGCCCATTCTATTTCCAAGGGGACCCCATTCTATTTCTAAGGGGACTTAGCCTCAAAAATGATTACGTTAGCGGTGTCGGCCACGACATCTTCAAGCAGATAAACGCTAAGCCTTCTCGAGCGACATACGGCGGCCAGTCTAAACTTTTCCGCGTTTTACGCCGGTGAAATACCATACACTTTCACTCACAATCTTAGCAGAATTGATAGCCTACTCTTCTGCATACTTCGCATACGCCTCGACAATCTTGGCTTGTTGCTGATCACCTCGATGAAACAATGTACGAAATCGAAGTGTCAACGTGTCGCCTTGCTTAATGGTCGTGGCGCCCTGTTTACGGTCAGACTCGGGAAAACCCTCTTCGGCTAACGGGTTGGCAGCAAACAGGCCATAGTTGCGCACATGCCAGCGAATCGGATGACGGAAATTACTTGGGTGCCACAAAATGGCCACGCCGACGGTCTCGCCAGCAACAGGGCCATGATAATCTACCCAGTCGGCGTATTGACCCCAAGCCCCTTTGTCGAGCTGACCCTCGCTGTTGACGATCTGTCCGCCCTGTCCGGCATCGACTTTCATGCTGCTGGCCAAACGTATACCGAACATGCCATCCTTGCGGTCTTCGAGAACTACGTCGCCATTCACCGCTTTCAGATTTACCGTCATGTCAATCGTGCGGCAATCGTCGTTCGCAGAGAAACGGTAAACGGTGCGCTGTTCAAGAACGGGTTCATACTCACGGTCGAGCCAATCGCAAATCGTGCCCAGCGTCGCCCCTTCATCGTCGCTTTTCATCTCAGCAAACACTCGATGATCGATGAGTCCTACATTATGTTCGGCCCGCTTCTCCGGAGGATAGCTTCTGGGTTCTGCCCAATAATTCACGCCGTTCACTCCTTCGTGACTGAACCAGAACGACCGCTGGTGAACATGATCGGTATGCTCGCCCTCCTTCTCTGGACCAATGGGCCACGAACGGGTCATCGGTTTTCCTGTCGGCCCGTTTATCGGCCAAAGCACAGGCTTGCTGCCCGAACGAACCAAATATTGGGTAAACAGTTCGCCATCGACCATCACAGCCACACCTTGGTCGTTTTTCACCAGAGTTACCTTGGCCGCATTGCCTTGCGCGGCCTGTGCGATTTCTGACATAAGTGAGCCCGCGGCTAAAGATAGAAAAAAGATGGATACTAGGAAGGAGAATCGAAAGCGAGTCATGCGTATTCCTTGCAGGGGGGTGATGCTAGGTGGGATTCTTGAGAGTTTGACCGACTATACTCAGAACGCGCATTGTAAGGTATTCCCGTGCTCTAGGCCAGTTGCCGTTGAAAGCCAGGAGACCTTCTATGAAAGCCGAGACACGGCTGGCAGCCGCAGGCGGAAGCCTGAGGTTTTTCCCGGCATTTCCGACGCTTCCGCCTGCGGCTAACACGTATATTTCACAACTTTGAAGTTCTCCAGCTGATGCAAAAAAATTAAGATCGCCGTCTTGACCGAGTGCCTGCCATGGCCGATTTTGGAGGGCTGTTCGACAAATAAAATCAGCACCACCGCAGTAGTTATGCTATCAGAAGGCAAACACCACTATGTCCACAGCTCATTTAGCAATCGATCTTGGCGCAAGCTCGGGCCGGGCAATCGTCGGCGTTTTAGAAGGAAGGCCCGTCCGGCTCCGCATGGAAGAAGTTCATCGCTTCAAGCACCTAGCTTGTCCAACCCCTGCAGGACCTGTCTGGGATCTTACCGGCATCTGGCAATCGATACTCACCGGCTTGCGGGCGGGGGCTGCTTGGTGCCGCGAAAACGATGTCGAACTGCAAACCATTGGTGTCGACACCTGGGGCGTCGACTGGACACTTCTCGGCAAGAGCGGCGAACTACTCACGCTGCCCCACTGCTACCGCGATCCGCAGAACGAACCTGCCTCGGAGCGCGTCTTAGAACAGCTCGGGGGTTTTGAGCGGCTCTACTCACGCACAGGGATTCAGTTGTTGCCGTTCAACACCTTGTTTCAGGTGGCAGCGCGGTACGAGCAGGAGCCAAAGTTATTCGACGCCGCAGATCGGCTTGTTTTCGTCCCCGATCTCCTTAGTTACTGGCTTTCGGGCGAGGTGGCTACCGAACGCACCATCGCTTCGACAAGCAGTATCATTTCGGTCGAGACCGGAGACTGGGACTACGAACTGCTCTCGCAGCTCGGTTTGCCGACACCTATTCTGGGCCCGATTGTTGAGCCAGGCACCAAGCTAGGTCCGTTACTCGGCGAGGTAGCCGATGCGACTGGAGCGTCTTCTTCGGTTCAAGTTGTTGCGACCGCTTCGCACGATACGGCCGCCGCTATTGCAGCTGTGCCGGCAACGGGAGATGCGAGCTGGGCTTATGTTTCTAGTGGCACTTGGTCGCTGCTCGGCGCAGAACTCGACTCGCCGCTGGTGACCGAGGCCGCTCGGGCGATTCCGTTTACCAACGAGCAAGGAATTGGCCAGACGGTTCGATTCCTAAAAAACATCGCCGGCATGTGGTTTGTGCAGCAGTATCGACAAGACCTTGAGAAACAAGGCGAGCAGTGGGACTTCGCGCAAATGACAAGCGAAGCCGAAGCCGAGGAACCCTTCCGTACCTTGGTCGATCCCAACTCACCCGATTTTGCGTCGGCAGGAAACATCGTTGAGAAAATGCGGCTCTGTGCGCGTCGTACCGAGCAACCCGAGCCTGAAACCGTCGGGCAAGCAGTCCGTTGTTGGTTAGAAAGCTTAGCGCTCTCGTACCGCCACACCCTGGAGCAACTCGAATCGGTCGTCGGCCAGACGTTTGACGAACTTCACATCGTCGGTGGCGGCATCCAAAACAAATTGCTGAATCAAATGACGGCTGACACGCTGTGCCGCCCAGTCATCTGCGGTCCCGTCGAAGCGACAGCCATCGGGAACGTCATGGTCCAAGCCATGGGCAGCGGCGAAGTTTCAGACATCTCCGAACTACGACAGATCGTCGCGAGGTCGTCAGAGCTTGAGCGTTACGAACCGGGCGCAGGGCAGTTGGGCGACGAAATCGTCAATCGTTTTTCGAGCTTGCTGGGCAAATGAGCTAAAAGACGATAGCATCCCTCGCTTGGGCTCTCCTAGCTTAATCCCGGCAATGCTCCACCTGCACAGAACTCCGGCTTCCCAAACACCTCTTCCGGGAAAGCCATCGCTTCCAAGAAACTAAGTAATAGTCGGTTGTGCGGGACGCTGCCATAATCCAACGCTCGGCCCGTCTTAAACCCGAGCCCACCTCCGACCAACACAAAGGGGATATTCCTTCGTGTGTGATTGTTCCCCTTTCCCAACTCATTGGTCCACACAATGGTCGTGTGGTCGAGCATCGAACCG
>Ga0114931_10009705_pt1 | contig 11509 bp, 11 predicted proteins | sample 2SBtaG_FD_89579 | JGI IMG/M metagenome (GOLD analysis project Ga0114931, IMG submission 89579) | Deep subsurface microbial communities from Kolumbo volcano to uncover new lineages of life (NeLLi) - 2SBTROV14_V59a metaG | ecosystem: Environmental > Aquatic > Marine > Volcanic | place: Kolumbo...
CCGAAATCGGCAGAGCCCCGCGGGCCGCAGCCCGACTTCCACGCTTTTCAGAAAACGCGGACGCCGAAGCCTCCCCGCGATCGCCAAAACGCCCCAAGATCCACGGCTATTCCGACGGCTTGTGACGGGCGCGGCTCTGATCGGGCGCGGATGCGGCGGCGCGAGATGCGAGCGTGCGACGGCACTGCGGATCGGCTCTACGGCACGAACGCGTTCACGTGGAATTGCACGGGATTGGCGGGGTCGTTGATCGTGTCGAGCAGGTTGCCGTAGTAGAGACACCAGCGAACCGCGACAAACGTGTACGTCGCGAGCATGAACCAGCAGGTCAGTTCGGCGACGCGGTGACGGCGAAAGGTGAGCAGGATCGTTGAGCCGATCACGACCAGGATCGTCTTGTACGCGATCAACGCGTGCGCGGGGCCGCGGATCAGTTGGGCGGCGACGGGGTTGGCTTCGACGAAGGTCAGCCGCTTGGCCTCGGCGAGTGTGTAGCCGAGATCGAAGATGTTGATGATCCACAGCGCCGCCAGGCCCAACAGGATCCGCCGCGGGCGAATCAACCAGCGAAAGTACCGCGCCGGGTGAAACTGCGCGGGGCATGCTCGCCGGGGCGCGGCGACCGACAGCGATGGGATATCCGTGATACTCACGTGAGACTGTTCGGCAAAATCCGCGCCGCGGTTTACGGCGCGTGACCGGCGCCAGACTTTGTGCGATTTGTCTGATAAGAACAGATGCGGATCGACGCTGCCTACGGCGCACCGCCCGGGCGGCGATCGGTCGGGTTTTCGGCGGGGGTCGCTTCGTCCCGTAACACGGCGATGTCCGAGGAGAAGTCGGTATTGAACAGGCTGATCTCTCGCGAGTCGGCGCGGACGAGCGCATCGCTGACGATTCGCGTTCCGTCGTCACAGACCACGTCGAGATGCACGCGGCGTCTTCCACGCCGCAGCCAGGCGCGCTCGCCGATCAGCGTCACGGTCCCCGAAGTGAACTCGGTTTTTCCTTTCCGCCCGCCGACGTCCTGAATCAGAAACCCGCGGGCCTGATCCGGGCCTGACCCGCCGATGACGGTTTCGCCGACGGCGTCCGGCATCCAGACGAACACGTGAAAATCGCGCGGCCCGTTCTCGGAACCCGGCAAAGGAAAATGAAGGACGATTTCGCGCCCGCCGTCCGCGGGCGACTCGAAGGCCCACTGGCTGGCGAGTTCGATATGCCGCTGGGCTGGCGGCGCTTGCCGTTGCTCGAGCACAAGCCGCGTCTGCCGCGCGCAGCCGACAATCATCGTCGACAGCGCGGCGCACGCGACGGCGCGGCGAGCGCATGATCGGCTGGCGTATGTCGAACGCATGGCCGGTGAGCATAATGCGCCCCGGGAGATTGTCCAGCATCCGGCGGCAGCACCGTCATCCCACAGTGGCCCGCTAGGACGCGCCAAGGCGAACTGTGACGAGCGAGGACGCGCTCAGACGAGCCGCGGGCTTCAGCCCGCGCGGCGCGCGGCGTGGTTGTAAACGTGTCTCCACACCTTCGGGCACAGGGTTTGACAGCCGATTGACGCACCTGCCCGATGACGAACACGGCCGACACGGCCGTGCCACGACGGACATGGAAACCGACATGGAAACCGGGACAGGTACGGTTTTTTGGGTCGGCTCGGTTGCGGTGTGGACTTGTCAGGTGCGCCGCCGGCGTGGTTGGGAGCGTGTCTCCACACCTTCGGGCACAGGGTTTGACAGCCGATTGACGCACCCGCCCGATGACGAACACGGCCGACACGGCCGTGGCACGACGATGCGGGGGAACGCGTCAATCGACGTGGCGCGATCACCGCTTCTCGCGCTTCACACTTCACACTTCGCGTTTCGCGAGCAGCGAGCAATGGGTTTGCGTGTTTCGCGCGGACCGACGTGGAACGCAGCGCGTGCGGCAGCACTTCGCTGAAGCACGGGGCGAGGCATCCCCACGTGACCGAGATGGTCGAGATCACCTCGCCGCCGGGCTGCGCTTCAAACACATTCAGCCACAATGTCGGCCGAGGCTCGGTGCCGGCGACAAGAATGACGAATCGCTCGGCGCTGCCGTCGTCGAGTTGGTCGGTGATGTCCGCGGTCGCGAAAGTCGACCCGCCGAGCGAGGCGCATATTGCGACTGACACAATCGAGAGTGTCCGTCGCGGTCTGAGATTCGATACTCGCGAGTTCTCGTTGTACATGCTGTGGTTTCCTCGTCCAGGGCGGGGCGCGGTCCGGGGCCGCTGCGCCGGTCGGTTCTCATCCGCGAAGCGGCTCACGTGCCAAAGTTCGCCAGTAGAACCGCCAAGTCGCCGAGCTCGACGCATCCGCTGCCGTCGAAATCCGCGGCGGGGTTGAATCCGCCGTCGCCGGTGCATTGGCCAAACGCGGCGAGCAGGACTGCGAGGTCGGCAAGGTCGACATCGCCATCGCCGTCGATATCGCCCGGGATCGGCGGGGCGGCGGCACTTCGCCAGACAAGCGCCTCCTGTCGACCGGACGCGGAATTGAAACCCGACCCGACGACGATCATCGACCCGTCAGGCAGCACCTCGAAGTCCTCCGCGGTCGATGAAATGAGGTTGGGCGGCAGTATGGCACCGAGATTGAAGTAAGAATCAGGCGCTCCGACCCACAAGGCCGCACCGCCGTCCACGGCGCCGGCTTGGATGCCGCCTTGCACCGCGACGGCGCTGCTATTGGCCGCGCCGCTCGGGTTCAGGTCTATGAAAACGCCGTCGCCGATCCAGAGCCCGGCGTGTGAATCGGCGGTTCCGACCGCCTGCCCATCGCCCGCGCCATTGATCAACGAACTGATGAGACCGGTCGGGTGCAGATCCAGATGACTGCCCGACGCGCCATGCCAGCGCGTGGCGTGTGCGCGGCCGAACAGTTGAGACGAATGCCCGTACTGGTACTCGCCATCGACCGCCGAAGCGCCCGTGTTACTCGCGGCGCTGAAATGCAATGAACGCCCGGCGCTCGGCGAAGTCCAGAGGTACGCCTGAGAGGTGTAGTTGCCCTGCGAGTACTCATACGTCAGTGTTCCGACCATCGACCGGCCGTCGGTCGCGTAGAGCGAGTCGAACTCCGCGCCGGATGAGTGTATTGACTCTTGAAACGCCAGCGCCGGCGCGGTCCAAAACCCGGCGGACTTCCAGGCGCAGGTCCAGTACCGCGTCCCGCCCCAGCACTGCCACGTGTGCCAGAACCAGCCGACGAGCAGGTCGCCCTCGACGTCGAAGATTCCGCCGCCGACCGAACCAGCGGGCGTTACGTCGAGCGGGACAAGGCTCTGCGTGTCCCAGACGACCGGATGGTCGAGGTTGAACGTGCGCCCGTCAGGCAACACAGTCGGCGTCATCGCCGCTCCACCGATACGGCCGTTCGACACGCCGCGGGCATATGACGACATCTGCGCCCAGCCGGGATGGATATTGACGACTTCCCACTGGTCCGGAATCGCAGGTGGAATGCGAATTGTCAGCAACGCCGGAGCACTGACAGTGTCGCCGCAGGCATTCGAGACAACGACTGTGTACGCGCCCGCGTCCGCCTGGACGGGCCCGCTGATCAACAGCGCTTCGCTCGTTGCGCCGCTGATGACGCTGCCCGACGCACCGGGTCCGTTCGCGAGATCGACGCCGTCTTTCTGCCATTGGTACGCCATCGGCGCCCCCCCCTCCGCAGCGACCGAAAAGCCCGCGGCGGTGTCGCGCCACGCGGCTTGCGATGCCGGCGGGGTCGTGATCACCGGGCACGGGGGCGTATAGAGCTTGTCGACCGAGTTCGTCCCGCCGGCCTCGTTCAGCCCGCCGAACGCGTAGATGTGATCGTCGTCCCCGTGGACGACTGCGAAATGGCTGCGCGCGACGGGCATGTTGGGACCGCTCGACCAGGTTCGCGAATCCAGATGCAGCACGTAGACCGAATCAACGGTCGTTCCCGCTCCGGTCGGTCCTGTTACGCCGCCGAGAACGTAGATGCGCTCGTTCGATCCGAGCACGGCCGCGTGCCCGGTGAGTCGCACCGGCAAGTCGGGGATCGACGCATCCGACCAGACGCCGCCCGCTACGTCATACTCGAAGACGGTCGATGTGCGCATGCTCGCGGTCGCGTCGAAACCGCCGATGACGAGGATGTGCCCGCGACCGTCGTTAACCGCGGCCGCTTCGGCGCGCGGCGCGGGCAGCGGTGCGACCGGCTGCCACGAATCGGTCGCCGCGATGTAGCGCTCGACGTAATCGCTGTTAGACCGCCCGGCGGTCGCCGCCTCCCCCGGACCGCCGCCGAAAGTATACAAACGTCGCTGCGCATCCGGTGCGAAAGCGAAATGGTCGCGCTGCGCGGCGGATCCGCGGTTGGCGAGCCCCTGCCGCTGTCCTTCGATGATGTCATAGACGTAGGTCGCGCCCGGATCGCCGCCATTCGGATCCACCCCGTCCACGCCGCCGAACACGACGATCCGCCCAAACGCGTCGATGCCCGCGCCCTGGCGAACGATGCCGCCTTCCGCGGGAACGCCCACGGTCCATGCCCCCGCGCCCGGCTGTAGGTAATGCACAGTCGTGTTACTGCCCCCGTTGTTGCTCAGCGGAACGCCGCCGATGACGAAGAACGTGCCGTTCTGATTGACGCCTGCGGCGTAGGCGCGCGGCGGCGTACCGGGCAATGCCGGTCCGCTCGTCCACGGCTGGGCGGCGACCGCGCTGACAGCGATTACCGCTGTGTACACACTGAGGAAACGCGTCGCATTCAGATTGATCCACATGATTCAAAAACTCCCACACTCGTCGAGCACGCCCGCGCGTCACGCGCAGGTCGCCCCAAAAACGGATAGCAATATTGATAGATCGGCCAGGTCGACATCGCCGTCGCCGTCGATGTCACCTTGCTCCGGCGTCGCGCCGCTCGCGGCGCCGAAATTCGCCAGCAAGATCGACAGGTCACTCAGGCTGACTGAGCCGTCGCCGTCCAAGTCACCGGGGCACGGGGGGGCTGCGCCGAACTCGTACGCTCCCATGTCTACGAGCGGCGCGAGACCGGCCCCGGTGTCCGGCGAGGTCGGGTCATCCACAAAGCGCGGCAAGCCGTCCAGATCGGTCGTGACTCCGGGGGGAACGACTGCGTTTTTCGCGGCATCAATGCAAGGCGAACCGGCAGTGAGATGCAAATCGCGATTGCCGGCGGGTTGTGCGAACATCGGGTCCAGGTCGATCACGCCAGGCAGGTTCGCCGGGTCGAGCGGATCCTCGCCCGGCGCGTCCGGCTCGAAAATGTGAGGAATGCAGGAGTACGAGATGTTCGAGAATCCGGCGAGCTGCTCTTTCCACGTACCAACCACCTCCGGATGCCAGCCACTGTTGCCCCATACGACGCAGTTGTGAACGTCCATGCGACCGTTCGAGAGTCCGACAAGTCCGGAGTACTTCTTGCCGCGGTTGTACGCGATCGTGCAGTTGACCACGTTGAGCAAGTCCGGCTGAAAAGAATAGATCCCCAACCCCGCGCCATAGCCGCCGATCTCCGGATAGGGATCGGCGGGCGTGACGACCGCGACGTTGCTTACGAACAGGCAGTTCACCACCGTCATCGCGTCCCACGTCAGCAGCCCGCCACCGTAGTTCGCCTGATTCCCGACGAACACGCAGTCCTGCACGGTCATTGGCGATCCGAAGTTCTGCAGGCCCCCGCCGTAGGTCGGCGTCTGGCTGATCGTGTAGAGTTGCCGCGCTACGTTGCTCTCGAAGCGCGTCCGCCGCACGGTCACAGGCAGCGTGCCATCGTGGTCGTAGCCGCCGCCAGTGGATTCGGGGGGGCCGCCGCCGACTACGGTGTTGAACTCGAAGACGCAATCTTCGATGGTCGGTGCGCTGAGGCCGGTGTCCGCGAGTCCTCCGCCATCGCCGAGGTGAACGTAGTTTCCGCTAAAGCGGCAGTTTTGGATGGTGGGGCTCGAGTCCCAGCAAAACATTCCGCCTCCGTTGGCGAACGCCGCCAGATTGTTGCGAATGACGCAGTTTCGGATGGTGGGGCTGCCGTCTCGAATATAGATGCCGCTGCCCCACATCAGCGGACTTCCCGCGCCGGTTCCGGACGGACCGAGATGCCCATACGCCACAGTGAACCCGTCGAGGATCGCGGTCGCATCGGTGTTGCTGCCTACGACGACATGTCCGCTGTTGGGACTGACCCACGTCCCGTTGTCGTCGCGTGCGATGTCGCCGCTGAGGATGGTCTCGTGCGTGGTCCAGTCGCGCTGTCCGCGACTTGTCTCCACACCGCTGAATCCCCCGTAGAGCGCAACGCCGCTCCGCATCTCGAAACTCAGCGTCGCGTCGTTGTCCGAGGGTGTGTACAGACCGGCGGCAACCCATATCTCGTCGCCTGCCGACGCGTCGGCGAGCGCCTGCTGGAGATCCGGAAACGGCGTTTCCCACGAAAGCCCGTCCCCGCCGGGACCGGCTGAATCATCCACGTAAATCACACGCGGAGTCTGCCCCCACGCGACTGAACAGAATGTGAATAGAAAGGCCAGCGCGATGCGAGCGCGGCGCTGATGGTTGCGACGGTCGGCCATGGTCGGAGCCCTCCGGCGAAAGTGTCGCGAATCAAGTTCTACGGCGTAGCTCGTTGAGATAACCCTCCGCGAGCGCGCTGAATCTCACCCCGGCGCCCAAAACACGCGCGTGAATCCGTAACGGCGTCTTATCGGCGCATCGGATCACGCGTTCGCGCAAATTGAGCATCAACTAGATACATAGAGACGCGGAACCCGCGGAAAATACATCCGCGCGCGGATTATCGAAGAAAAAATCGTCCGCGCCGCGGCGTGGGAACGGGCGCGGCACTCATTCGGGGCGATTGCATGCCGCCGCGAGCATTCCTATACTGCACCGTCGCGAAAAATGGAGGCGACGCGCGTGCCGATCTATGAGTTCAACTGCCGCAAGTGCGGCGAATCGTTCGAGGAATTGGTGCGGGACTCCTCGCGCGGCGTGAAGGTGCGCTGTCCGCATTGCGAGAGCGCCTCGGTGGCGCGCAAGCTGAGCGCCTTCGCGGCGCATTCGTCCGCAACGCAGCCCCAATTCGCACCCGGCGCTTGTCGTCGCTGCGGCGACCCCAACGGCCCCTGTGCGGGCGAGTAGGCAGGAGACCCAGCAACCATGGCGCAGCCGTGCGATCCCACGACAAAAATGTTTCAGGCCGGGTTGCTGGCGTGGATTCTGCCGGGCGCGGGACATTGGGTGCTCGGCCAACGCAAGTTCGCACTCGTGTTCTTCCTGGCGATCAGTTTTCCCTATCTGACCGGCGTTGCGATCGGCGGCGTCAAGACGTCGGTCAACGCCTCGGCCAACAAATGGCTGTTCCTGGCCGAACTCGGCGTCGGCGGGTACACGACCGGGTTCAGCATGTTGAATCGGAGCATCGGACCGGTCAAAGAGGCCGACGCGCTCAAGTACATCAGCTATTACCCGGCGTCCGACGTCGCACAGATTTACCTCGCCGTCGCCGGGCTGCTGAACCTGCTGGCGATCCTCGACGCGCTGGCGCGTGCTCAGACCGGCGGCCAACCCGTCTTCGCCCACGAGACTCAAGGCGATCCGTCCGCCGCGCCCGGAGGCGGGCCATGATTCCTGCGCTGGCGTATATCCCGTTCATCAATCCGATCGATCTGCCGAGCTGGCTGCGTCTGTGGACGTTTCTACCGCTGGCGTTCTGTGTCGCGTTGGTCTATCGGGCGACGCGCGCCCACTCGACCGACCGCCTCGTGTGGCGAAGCTGTATCACGTTCGCGAACATCATCGTCGGAATGATCGTCATCGCGCTGGGGGCCTACGGGCTTCACGCCGGCGTGCTGTGGTGGAGCGAATAGCGCCCGCGGACGCCTGTCAATCCGAGTGTGCCGCGCGCGATTGAACGTCGTGCGGGATCGGCAGGATCACCTCAAACTGTGTGCCGCCTTGCGGACGATTCACAGCCGTGATCAAGCCGCGCATCTCGCTCACCAACCCGTGCGCGACGGCGAGCCCCATGCCGGCCTGGCGCGTCGCGCCTTCGGACAGCACACCTTTGGTGGTGAAGAAAGGTTCGAACAAGCGCTCCATGTGTTCCGGCGCGATCCCGGTGCCGTCGTCCGCGACCGCGAGCACTGCGTGATCCTCATCGCGGCGGCCGAGGCGCACGGTCAGCATCCCGCCGTTGGGCATCGCCTCGACCGCGTTGTTGACGAGATTGTCGAGCACGATTTCGATATGCCGCTTGCGGACCGAGATGATCGGCAGGTCTTTCCATTCGAGGTCGATCCCGACGCCGCGATCCGCCAGCCGCCGTTCGTGCTGATCGAAGTAGTAGAGGACGGCTTCGGTCAGATCGCAGCGATCGACACTGCGGTGGTCGGCTTGGGCGAAGGCGAGCAATTGCTGCGTCAGCTCGGCGGCGCGCGTGACGGTGTCGGTTGTGCGGCGTAAGGCGCGCCGCATGGCGGACATGGTGTTCATGTTGCGGGCGTATTCCATGCTGGTCGCGATCCCGCACAGGAGATTGTTGTAGTGGTGCGCGATGGAACCGGCCAGCGCCCCGAGCGTCGTCAGCCGTTCACGTTTGCGCAGCGACCTGCGGTACGCCAGGCGCGCCGTGATATCGTGAAACCACACGCTGACGCCGGTGATCCGCCCGCTATCGTCGAAAAGCGGTTCGAGCCAAACGGCGAACTCGTCGCTCTCGCGATCCGCGCCGCGGATGCGTGTTCGAAACTCGGTCGATTGCCGCGACTCTTGCAGCACCGCGAGATGCTTGTCGAACACCGCGTGATCGGATTCGGGAAGCACGCAGCGAACGTCGGCGTCAAGCGGCTCGAAACCACACCGCGCGAACATTCTCCGCCCGAGCTCGTTCCACGCGACGATCCCGCCCTTCACATCGCAGGCGAAGATCGCCAGCCCGGCGTCGCTGAACAGACGCTTGTAGAAGTCGCCCGCCAGCGCCGCCGGAGCGCGACTCGCGTGCTTAGTCGTTCCCGAACCCATCATTCCCGCTCGCCACGCCGCGCTTGTCCGACCCCGCCAGGACCGGCTTGAGCACGAAATAGGAATAATACCGCACACCCTCGCCCAGGCTGGTCAGAAACGACCGCCCGAGCAATCCCGGTGCATCGACATTTTCGGCCGCCGCGATCACGACAAATTCATCCGCGCGCAACGAGATGCCGAACGCCGCCGGATCGAATGCGAAGCGGTTCTGGTCCGGCACCTGCCACACGCCTGACTCGGTTTTCACCAGGCGCCAGCCTTCGCGGTCCTGGTGGACCTCCGGGGTGATGTAGAGCCTCGTCCGTGCGGCATCGCTCGGATCGGGAGCGTAGATCACGCTCAGAACGTTGCGGCTCTGCGGCCAGGTGCTTCCGCTCAGCACGCCGTCGAAACCGACGAAAAAGACCGTCTGATCGTGCGGCGCGTCGTCGACTTCGAGCGCCAGCGGTAATCCCGGCGGCACACGCACGGGTTGCGAAAGCACCATGCGATGATCGTCCGCCGCTTCGAGCGCCGCCCGCACCGGGGCCCACCAGCGCTCGTTCCCAACGCCGATGCGAAAGCCGTTTTTTCGCAGCCTGAGCGATGTCTCGGCATCGAGAACGTCCTCGCGCACGTGGTTCCAGAGCTGATCCGCCGTCTTGACTTCACGCTGGGGAACCTGCACGTGCAGCACGACGATGTCGAGGTCGACGCGCGGCGGGGCGGGCGGCTCGGCCGTCGAGACCCTCGCGGCGGCGCTGCGTGTGAAGGCGGTGTCCGCGACGCGCAGCTCCGTCGTAGCCTGGTCGTGTGCCTTGGGGTCGAGTGCAAGCGGCCAGCGGCACGCCGCAATCGCCAGCGGAGCGGCGCATAACATGATCGCTACGCTGCGCCGGATCGATCGGCTCTGTGGCAAGAGGAACCCCATTCGCATCCTGAGCTGCCGCCCGTCTCGAAGCTCGAGGTTATCGGCACGTCCCGCGATGGAACCGCGCCGGCCGCGAATCCCACCCATTCTACCCGGCGAGCTGCGCGATTACCATTGTGCTTCCTCAAACGGGCCGCGCGGACCCGAGCCGCGCGGCTTGCGCGACAGTCCCTTGAGGATCGCCGTAGCAAGCGCCATCTCACCCCCCGTCGTGATTTTGATGTTGCGGCGATCGGATGCGACGATCGCCACCGGCTCGCCGAGGCGCTCCACCAGTTGCGCATCGTCGGTCGGTTGCAGGTCGGCGGGGCGCTCGCTGTGGGCCCGGCGCAGCAGCTCCTTCGCGAACACCTGGGGGGTCTGCGATTCATACAGTCCCGCGCGCGAAACGGTTTCCTCAATCTTCGAGTCCGCGACCCGCTTGATCGTGCCGGTCAACGGCGCAGCGAGAATCGCCGCACCCGTCAGGGCCGCCTGCTCAAATACACTGTCAATCCACGAATCCAGCAAACACGGCCGGACGGCATCGTGTACGCAGACAAAGTCGGCTTCCTCCGGGACACCTTCGAGCGCCAGACGCACCGAATCAAACCGCTCCTCGCCGCCGCGCACCAACTTGATCCCCATGAACATCAGGTTGGCCGCGTATTTCTCCTTGACGACGTCGTAGTCGTCCGGCGCGACCGCCAACAGAACCTGGCACACGTCCGGACGGCTGAGGAATAACTCGATCGTCCGCAGGAAAATCGGCCGGCCGTCGAGCTGCGCGAACGGCTTCTTCAGCTTGCCGCCGAACCGCTTGCCCGCACCGGCGGCGGGAATAATCACGGCGAAACTGGCCATCAACATCGTCCTCCCGCGTTCTCAGCCGCCGCCGATACCTTGCACCGAGCGCGTATCGCGGTCAAGCGCCCGCCGCGGGCTGTGGCACCGGTTTTTCAACCGGTGCGAATTTGCACGGAATTGCTGATCGTACCTGGTAGTGCGCGTTCCATCCGCCACTCGGCCGTGCGCCGGTGCGTGACAGAATCCGCGGCCTACAAGGCCGCTGCGTAGCGTCGTCCCCCCGTGGGCGACGTAGAATGGCGACGGCACCGGCCGCGAATACGGTTCGCCGCGAAGACGTCCGCCACGGGGGGCGGACGCTACTTCTTCCGCGGGCGCTTCGTAGCGTCGTCCCCCCGTGGGCGACGTAGAATGGCGACGGCACCGGCCGCGAATACGTCCGCCGCGAATACGTCCGCCACGAATACGTCCGCCATGGGAGGCGGACGCTACTTCTTCCGCGGGCGCTTCGTAGCGTCGTCCCCCCGTGGGCGACGTAGAACGGCGACGGCGCCGGCTTCGAATACGGTTCGCCGCGCATACGTCCGCCACGAATACGTCCGCCACGGGGGGCGGGCGCTACTTTTTCGGCAAACCCATTCCGCCGATTGTGTCACGCACGCTTCAATCTCCACAAGTCCAGTTTTGGCATGCAACGCGATCACAATCCGTGTAGAATGGGTGGTTTGCGGCGTGGCCGCGGCGTGCCGGCGCCGGCGCCG
>Ga0114931_10009706_pt1 | contig 11508 bp, 6 predicted proteins | sample 2SBtaG_FD_89579 | JGI IMG/M metagenome (GOLD analysis project Ga0114931, IMG submission 89579) | Deep subsurface microbial communities from Kolumbo volcano to uncover new lineages of life (NeLLi) - 2SBTROV14_V59a metaG | ecosystem: Environmental > Aquatic > Marine > Volcanic | place: Kolumbo...
CCAGAAATTCAATGGCGCGGTGAGGTTTGCCAAGAGCCAGATGAGCCAAACCCAATTGCCCCAGAGCTTTCCTTTCCATCGCTTCGTCTTCCGATTGTTTCGACAACTTGAGCGCTTCTTCCAGATGCTCCAGGGCCTCTTCCCCCTGATTCAACTGGTTGTATTCCATCCCCAGGAGCAGGAGGTATTTGCCTTCCGCTTCCGCTTCGTTCAAACGTCTCGCCGAACCCAACGCGGCCTCGAACCATTGCAGGCGTTCGGCGGAGGACCTCCGATGGACAAGCAATGAAATTCCCGCGTCGGTATACGACAGGCAGAGGTTATCGGCTTCCTGATCCTTCTCACTGTTTGCGTTCGCCCAGGCCCAGCCTTTTTTGATATTTTCCCACTCCAAATCGAACAGGTTCAAACCCTGGTCCCTCTCCTTTCCGCCTTGCGCAAAAAATTCCCCGGCGGCAATCATCACCGTCAGAAAATAGGTGGCGAACCGTTTTTCCGCCAACGCCTGCTCCGCTTCTTTCAGCCGGATCGTCAAGAAGCGGCGGACCGAGTGGCAAAAGTAAAACCGGCTGGTTTCGTCATTGTGCGAGATCAAACCCAGTGAAAGCAGGTTTATCAAATGTTCATTGTCAGAATCTTCACAAAGAAAAGTTGCCGCCCTGCGATCAAACGTATCCGGGAAAATCACCAGTTTTCTCAGAACCGCGGCGGCCTTTTCAGACAAAGACCGATAACTGATATTCAGGACCACATCCATGCTTTTTTTAGTCTCATCCCAGGATTTGGATTGGAGCTGTTTCAGCTCCTTCCGCATGAATTCCACGAATTTACCGCAATCCTGATTCTGGTAAGCGGCGACGTATTGCCCGGCAAGGACAAGCGCCTGAGGAAAATTACTGCACATGGCGGTAATCTCATTGGCCCAAAAACCCGTTCGCGGAGAATTTTTAATGAGAAGATTTTGCGCGTCCACCGTATCCAGCGGATTGAGTTTTTTGGAAATCAAGTGGGGTACTGACAGCGGCTTCAAGGACGTCACGACAAGGGCGCAGTTTTTTAGAGGCAGGAGGCGTTTTAAAGTGTGAGAATTCGGGACATTGTCCAGAAATAAAACAACTTTTCTCCGTTGCAAAAGGGCTGTATACAAATGAGTCCTTTTCGCTTCCGTTTCAGGAAATGTTTGCGAAGGACGAAGCAGGTTGATTACCAGGACCATGACCTCTTCAGGCGAAAGAGGGCTGGCTGAATTACCCCGCATGTCAATATAGATGGGTTCTTCACGATATTTCATTAACAGATTTTCAACGATCACACCCCCCAAAGTGGTTTTACCCACTCCGCCATTTCCGTAAAGGCCGATTAAAACAGGTCCCTTTCCAGGGCGGGAAAATATGTCGTTGAGAATATTTTTTCTACCGATAAGAGTTTTCGGGGCAGGGGCGACCTTCAGAAGAGGAACGATTGGAAAACGCGATTTTGCAACTTCCTTACGGGCGTTGGCGAAATCATTCTTCCTTTTGGAAAAAACCTCGGCAAGAGAGCTGGCAATGGATGTGGATTCTCCTGGAGATTGTTTTTTCGGATCTTCATTTTTTTGCTTTACCGCCTTGCCCTTGCGAAGCAGAACGGTGATTTCGGTAACGGCAAGAGCAAATATCAGGACGGATAAGATCGGGGTCATAGGGAAAATATTTTATTCCTCAACAGGGTTTCGCAACGTGACAAAGCAATTGCCGCGTGAAACCATCCACAGCAACAGGGAAAGGAAAATCCGCTCACTTCCAGTTAATTGACTTTAAAGGAGTTACACAATTCACACCCCTCCTTTATATGATCTTATGTTACACTCAAAAGCGCAAGCCCCAGATGAAATAAATTTTTAGACAGGCACCCTTTCCCCGCTCCCGTAAGGAGAATATGACTTTTTATGACGGAATTTTTTTTAGAAATCGGTAGTGAAGAAATCCCCGCTGGATACATCGAACCCGCATTGAACTCCATGAACCGGGAGTTGACCGCCTTTTTCGCCAAAAACCGTCTCGAGGCGGATACCGGGAAAACTCTGGGCACCCCCCGCAGGCTGGTCATCACATTTGCAAATGTAGACGATTGCCAGAAAGACATTGTAGAAACGCATCTTGGCCCCAACGTCAAGGCCGCTTACGACGCCGGGGGAAACCCGACCAAAGCCGCCCTCGGTTTTGCCCGTGGCAAGGGGGTGGACGTTGCCGACCTCACCGTTGAAACCACTCCCAAGGGAGAAGTGGTATGCGCCCGGGTCGAAAACAAGGGGCAACCCACGGCAAACCTGCTAAACGCATTCTTACCTGAATTATTCGGAAACATCCAATTTCCAAAAAAAATGCGCTGGCAGGACAAAAAAATCGCCTTTGCCCGGCCCATCCACTGGATCACCGCCCTGCTGGGGGAAAAACCTCTGAGTTTCGACTGGGACGGCATTCCATGTGGCAGTATTTCCTACGGCCACCGTTTTCTCAAACCCTCCTCCTTTCAGGTCAAAAATCTGCAATCTTATCTCAAAGGGTGCGATGAGCATTTTATCGCGGTCGAACCTGAGACTCGCAAACAAAAGATCGCCCAGCAGGTCCAGGCCCTGGCTCAGGAAGTCGGGGGAGTCGTGGACAACGATCCAAAATTATTAGACCAGGTGACGCATCTGGTGGAATATCCCGTCGGCGTTCGGGGAGACTACGACCCAAAATACCTGGAGCTTCCCAAAGAGCTGTTGGTGATGACCATGAAACATCACCAGAAGTACTTTCCCGTCAATGGCCCGGACGGGCAATTGCTTCCGCATTTCATCGCCATCAGCAACATGACCGTTGACGGCGGCGACGCCATAAAAAAGGGCAATGAGCGGGTATTGAAAGCCCGGCTGGAAGACGCCCGGTTTTTCTTTGAAGAAGACCGAAAAAGAAATCTGGAGGATTTTGTCGAGGAATTAAAGGACGTGCTGTTTCAAAAAAACCTGGGCACGTCCTACGAAAAAATGACCCGGTTTTCCGCGTTGGCCGGGAATCTGGCGGGAAAAGTCTGCCCCGAAAAGCGCGTGCTGGTGGAGCGCACCGCCCGTCTGTGTAAGGCCGATCTGGTCATCCAAATGGTTTATGAGTTTCCCGAATTGCAGGGAATCATGGGAGGTTATTACGCCGCCCATGCGGGCGAACCTGACGAGGTGGCCAAGGGGATCAAGGAACATTACCGCCCGGCGTTCGCGGGCGATAAACTACCCGATACTTCCGTAGGGGCCGTGGTGGCCATCGCCGACAAACTGGACACAATTCTGGGGTGCATCGGGGTCAGGTTGATCCCTTCCGGTTCGGAAGACCCTTACGGCCTGCGCCGACACGCCCTGGGCATCATCCAGATCGTGCTTGCGAAAGGCTGGCAGTTTTCATTCAACGAATTGATCGATACCGGAATCCAGCAACTCGGAGAAAAAATCAAACTGCAACTGGATGAAATCCGCCAGCATGCGGTGGCCCTTTTTTCCCAGCGATTCAAAAGCTTACTGACAGAGGATGGAACTCCCTATGACGCCATCGACGCGGTGTTGTCCACTGGCATCGATTCTTTGGTGGATGTCCGGCAGAAAGTCATTGCGCTTGCCGATTTAAAAAAACTTCCTCATTTTGAGCCCCTGGCCATCGCCTTTCGCCGGGTGGTGAGCATTTTGACCGAGGAAGCCCCGGGAGAAATCCGGCAAGACCTTTTGACCGACCCGGCGGAAAAAGAACTGTACGCCCAATTCGTCAAAATTCAAGCGCCCGTGCAGAAACTGGTTTTGGAAAAAGATTTTGCCGGGGCTTTGCAAAAAATCGTCGAGATCAAAGGCGCGGTCGATGATTTTTTCGACCAGGTCATGGTGATGGTGGAAGATGACGCGGTGAGGAAAAACCGGCTCCATCTTTTGTATGGAATCTCCCTGCTGTTCGCTAATATCGCAGACTTTTCAAAAATTGTTCTCAAGGGATCTTCCAAAAAGTAAGCGCCGTTTAACCAGAAAAGCCTTTGCAAAACAAAGAGCCGGGTCTACCCCTGCGGGGCATGAAGGCAAGGGTGGAATACCACAGCCACGCCGCCTGTGGCGGCTCGCGACGACGCTTAGATTAAGCTGAAATAAAATTTAGCGAACTATTTGGGTTGAAAACGAAAAAGGCTTTCGGTAACCTCACTTACCACTTCTGAAGTCGGGATTTACAGACTTCTTATCTTTTTAATCACGCCCTTTCGGGCAAACAGGTTATGGGAATGAAATACGTTTATTCTTTCGGGGCAGATCACACCGAAGGTAAAGCCGACATGAAAAACCTCCTGGGAGGCAAAGGAGCCAATCTGGCGGAAATGGCCTCTCTGGGCATCACCGTTCCTCCGGGATTTACCATCACCACGGAGGCCTGCCTGCTTTACTTCGATTCCGGCAACCGCCTGCCTCAAAAACTGTGGGCAGAGATATTGATCCACCTGGGCCAATTGGAAAACGCGCTGGGCAAAAAATTTGGCGACGCCTCCAATCCCCTGCTCGTCTCGGTTCGATCCGGAGCCCGGATCTCCATGCCGGGAATGATGGACACGATCTTGAATCTTGGCCTGAACGAAGAAACCGCTCAGGGCCTTGGGCGTCTGACAGGGGACGCCCGGTTCGCCCTTGATTGCTATCGCCGGTTCATCTCCATGTTCGGCAATGTGGCGCTGGGCGTCGATAACGAAAAATTTGAATCCGTCCTTGCCCGGAAAAAAAAACAACGCAACATTCAAGTCGACACCGATCTCACGGCGCAAAACCTCGAATCCATCATCTCTCAATTTCGGACGGTCATTAATAAGAACGCCGAAGAAGAGTTCCCAGACGATCCCATGATCCAGTTGAAGAAGGCCATCCAGGCGGTATTTCTTTCCTGGAATTCACCCCGCGCGGTCACTTACCGGAAGCTAAACCAGATTCCCGACGATTGGGGAACGGCGGTCACGGTGCAGGCAATGGTCTTCGGCAATATGGGACCCTCCTCTGCCACCGGCGTGGCGTTTACCCGCAACCCGGCTACGGGAGAAAAAAAATTTTTCGGGGAATACATGGTCAATGCCCAGGGAGAAGATGTGGTGGCCGGAATACGCACTCCAAACCCAATCGCCGAACTGGAAACGGAAATGCCGGAGGCCTACAACTCCCTGGCCAATGTTTACCAGAAACTGGAGAACCATTACCGCGACATGCAGGATCTGGAGTTCACCATCGAAAATGGACAACTCTATATGTTGCAGACGCGCACCGGCAAACGCACCGTTTCAGCGGCGATTAAAATTGCCATGGACATGGTCCAGGAAGGGTTGATAAGCAAACAGGAAGCCCTCATGCGGATTCCGGCGGAACAATTGGATCAGGTATTTCATCCCAAGATTGATCCCGGCGCCAAAGCCAGGACATTGGCCAAGGGCCTCGGCGCCTCGCCTGGAGCCGCCGTCGGCAAAGTAGTATTCTCGCCGGAACGGGCGCAGGAAATGGCCGAAAAAAAAGAACGCGTCATTCTGGTGCGAACCGAAACCTCTCCTGAAGATATTCACGGAATGAGCGTGGCCCAGGGAATTCTAACCGCGAGAGGAGGGATGACCTCCCACGCCGCCGTGATCGCCAGGTCGATGGGCAAACCCTGCGTTTCGGGCTGTTCGGTCCTCGATGTGGATGTAAAGAAAAAAAAGTGCTCTTTAAATGGAACGCCGATCAAAGAACTTGCCAGCATCACGTTGGATGGAACCACGGGCCGGGTCATCCTCGGCGCGGTCCGTCTTATCCGCCCCCGCCTCACCAGCAACATCACCCGGATGCTGAGTTGGGCGGGAGAAAACCGCTCCTTGAAAATCCGGGCCAACGCCGACACCCCGCACGATGCTTTTGTGGCGCGGGATTTTGGCGCCCAGGGCATCGGCCTGTGCCGGACCGAACACATGTTCTTTAATGAGGACAGAATTCTTCTGGTGCGTAAGATGATTCTGGCGGGTGATCCCAAAAAGCAGGCCGAGACCCTGAAAAAATTGCTTCCCATTCAACGTGGCGATTTCACGCAAATCTTCAAAGTCATGGAAGGACTGCCCGTCACAATCCGCCTGCTGGACCCGCCCCTGCACGAATTTCTGCCCAATACGACCAAGGAAATAAAAATCCTGGCTAAAGAAATGAAACTGTCGCAATCAGCGCTGGTCAAGAAAATCACCTCCATGCGGGAGACCAACCCCATGCTGGGTCTTCGCGGATGCCGATTGGGCATTATGTTTCCCGAAATCTATCGAATGCAGACGCGGGCCATTATCGAAGCCGCCTGCAAACTGGTCAAAAAAGGGACAAAGGTCTTCCCGGAGATCATGATTCCTCTCGTCGGACATGTCAACGAATTCACAAAGGTCCGCGATGAGATCGTGGAAGTGGCCCAGGAGATCATCGAAAAAGCCGCGGTAAAATTGCCCTATCAAATCGGCACCATGATCGAATTGCCAAGGGCGGCGGTCACCGCCGATGAAATTGCCAGAGAAGCCGATTTTTTCTCCTTCGGAACCAACGACCTGACCCAAACCACCTTCGGCTTGAGCCGGGACGATGCCGGAAGTTTTCTTTCCAGCTATCTGGAGCAGGGAGTGCTGAAAACCGATCCCTTTGTGACGGTTGATGAGGCCGGCGTGGGGTCCCTGGTGAAAATCGCCGTGGAAAAAGGCAAGCCCGTCAATCCCGATCTGCATCTCGGAGTCTGCGGAGAGCATGGCGGCGACCCTGCTTCCATTGAGTTTTTTCATGCCTTGGGGCTTGATTATGTCAGTTGCTCTCCCTACCGCGTTCCCACCGCTATTCTAGCGGCGGCTCAGGCCTCCATTAAACACCGCTGACCTGGCTGAAATTCCATCCGGGCTGGAAATTCCCGGCCAATTGGCCCGTCGCATTTTCCCGCCTGGAAAAAAGGTGGTTGACTTCAGCCAAGTCTATTTTCATAATAACCAGCTCTATCAAATGAACGACCCCGTTGCAAGCGACCAGCGTGACGCTGGCTCCTTCGCGGAGGGCGCTCGCCCCGCGAGGGGGAAATTACTCACGTCGTGTAACGTTTTTTAAGGCTCGCGAGGGAACGAGAGCCAGCCCCACTTTTCCTCCCCGCGTTGCGGGGTACACTGGTGGGAATAAATGGAGGAATCAATGAATATAGCGCTCACAGGGATCACCGGTCTGGTGGGATCCCATTTGATAAAACGGCTTTCGGAGGAGGGTAAAAATCATACGATAAGAGCCCTTATCCGGGAAGGTAGCATCGTCGACCATCTGAAACCCTACGAGGACGTGGACTACGTCATCGGCGGTCTCGAAGACAAGGAATCCCTTGCCAAACTTGTGGAAGACGCGGACGTTGTGATTCATCTGGCGCATTTTCCAGGCCCCGTGCAGACGGCGGATGAATTGGTCCGGGTGAACGTCGATGGAACTTTCGATTTGCTGGAAGCGTCCAAAAAGGCGAAAGTGAAACAGTTCGTGGTCATGAGCGCCTGCGCGGTGTTTGGGGAGATTCTTCCAACCGTCGATGCCTCCCATCCTGTTGATGAGACCCATCCGGTGCGCCCCAGCAGTCTTTATGGGGCCATCAAATCCTCTATCGAGTCGTTTTGCTACAGTTATTTCAAGGGTCGCGCGTTTGACGTCACCATTTTGCGTCCGGTGACCATCTACGGGGTGCGGCCTCAGATCGATAAATCGGAATGGTTTCAAACCGTCGATTTCCTCGCCACCAACTATAATGTCGATCTCAAGGGAAGCACCAAATATGTTTCCGTGGACGCGGTTTGCCAGGCCCTGGAAAATGTTCTCGACAACAAAGACTCCGCGGGAAAAATCTATCACTTGATCGACGGTCACATTCACAATCTCGATCTTGGTAAAATGATCGCCGAGACCATCGATTCGTTTGGTGAAGCGGAAGGGATCATGGGCGAGGAGGGCGTGCCCATGTCCAACCAGGCGGCCAGGGATCTGGGAGTCGAATTCAAAGGCAGGGAAGGAATCGTCGAGTACATCAAACTCCTCCATAAACTACAGACAGAATACGGCGGAGAACGCTCCGTCCAGAACTGGTAACTCCGCTACGCGGGGAGATCTTTGCATAATCCGTCGTTGCGGGGAGCGTTAGCGACGAAGCCGTGATAGCCCCTCATTAGTCTTCGTGCCCGGAACGGGTAAACCCAGAGACTCTGGATCTACCCGTTCCGGGCATGAAGGCAAGGGTGAAATATCACAGCCACGCCGCTTTGCGGCTCGCGACGACGGCTTTAGTGGGTTCAGGGTAAACCCTGTTAAGATTCTCCACTTTTGCAAAGCTCTCTGCGGAGGAGCTAGCACTCTGCGGGTCAATTTTTAGAGATCCCCCTAAAGAAATGTTGTCATCGCAAAGTTTTGTCAGTCAGTTGACCGCTAACGGATTCAACTTTTTTACCGGCGTTCCCTGCTCCCTGCTTTCCGGTTTGATCTCCTGCCTGGAGGAAACCCCTGATGTGCCTTATATCCCCGCTGTTCGCGAAGACGCCGCCGTGGGGCTGTGCGCCGGAGCTTATATGGCGGGGTCGCTCCCGGTCCTGTTGATACAAAATTCCGGTTTGGGCTATTGCCTGAACGCGTTCACCTCGTTGAACCTGATTTATAAAATTCCCACTCTGGTGATTATGAGTTGGCGGGGGTATGGCGGCAGGGACGCTCCCGAACATATCATCATGGGAGGAATCAACGAGGAACTCCTTAATACAGCCGGCATGGATTACGCGGTCATCACCCCTGAAAATCACCGGGACGTTTTGCAACAGGCGATCCGAAAAATAAATGAGGGGCTTCCTTTCACTGTTCTCGTTAAGAAAGGGATTTTCGATGAAGGGCGCTGAAGCGTTTCAGGAAATACTTCCCCTGCTGAAGGACGAACCGGTTATCCACGCCAATGGATTCATCTGCCGGGAATCCTTTCAACTGCAGGACCGGCCTGGTAATTTTTATATGATCGGGTCAATGGGGCTGGCCTCCTCCATCGGCCTGGGCGTGGCCCTGTGCCGACCGGACAAAAAAGTCATCATTTTTGACGGCGACGGCAACGTATTGATGGCGATGGGAACCCTGGCGATGATCGCCGCCAGCGCGCCGAAAAACCTGGTGCATGTCGTCTTCGACAATCAGGTTTACGAGTCCACAGGCAGTCAACGGTCTTTATCGGGGTCGGTTCCGCTGGAGGAAGTGGCTGGAAGCTCGGGATATCCGGTGGCGTTGAAGGTGACGAAAAAAGAGGAGGTGAAACCGGCTTTCGAAAAATTGATGCATGGCGATGGACCGGGATTTTTACTGATAAAAGTAGACCCGGACTTTGATCCCAAAACAGGCCGGGTCACGCATACGCCGGAAGAAATCAAGACCCGGTTCATGAATGCCCTGGGTAGCCGGGAAGAGCGCCGCGGGAACTAGAATTTTTTCATGCGGAGCATTTTTCAGACGCAACGCGGTCGCGACATCGCCCAGGCTCGACGTTCCCCTGATTTCACCCTTAGACGAACAGGTTGCCGAAAAAGGGAAAAACTGTGTCAGCGAGTCTGGTTTTGAAAAATGCCGGTTTTAAGTAGCACAGACTTTCCAGTCTGTGCGCACAGGCTGGAAAGGCGAAATTAAATTCCGCACTTCCGCATAAACTTTAATGGAAGGTCGCCTGTGCTACCACTTGCTTATGTTAACTTGAAATTAACATTTTAGAGTCCTAAAAAGACTTTTTCAGCACCCTGTCAGGCCCGACGTTCCCCTGATTTCACCCTCGGACTAGATCAATTTTTCGGTCGAGTTGTTTTTAGAAACAATCGCCTCCACTCCATCGCGTATGGCGGATTTTAATTTAAGCTCATCTTCCGATGGAATTTGCTTGACCACTTCCTGGGTTTTGTTATCGATAATTTTTAGCACCACTTCATGGGCGTCCGTTATCGAGAACTGACTGCTATTATCCGCAATAAGATTGCCGTTTCTGCTTTCAGGCCGTTCCGCCGCGCCCCTCGATGCGTTTGTTGGAGGCCGCTGACGCGAGAAGTCATCCTGGGTCACCACGGGAGTGCCTCTTCCATTTAACGCGTTTTTACCAGCCGGCGATAAGGTCACAGTGTCATCAGCGGTGGTTTTAACCTCAGCCACGGGTGAGTTCGAAACAGGTTTCCCTGAAGATGTCGGCGGCTTGGCCGTTCGAATGTCTAGCCCTCTTGCGGGGTTAATCGATGCGCTGTCCATAATCTTTTTTCCAGAAAACCGGGGGTTAATGGAAGAATCGCTTTCTTGACCGTTAACCGTTGAAAAATCAGCCACTATTAAATCCATAACTGACTGTATTTATTGGCGTTTACGATTTACCACTTGTATTTGGCAAAGCCAACGCATTCTTCTTAGCGGCAAATTAGGGGAATTCTTTAGAAAAAAATCGCTTTATTTCCCCCTGGCATTTTTTTGCCGGGTGAGGAAACCGAAAACGGAATGAAAGACTCCGCCGCAAGCGGACGGGGTATACGACGAGGATTTTTATTTAAAGGTCGTAGTGAGCCACGAGGTATAAAACCCACTGGTGGGAATAATTTGTTGGAATTGTGCGGTTTAGGAGAGGATATTGATTGAATGACCGGTCTCCAGAAGGTATGATGGTCGGTTTAAAATTAGACCTTTGCAAAACATGGGCAGGATTTAAATCTCCCCCATCCCCCTTCGTGGAGAGAGCTTTGCATAAGAATGAACCCCCTCACCCATCCCTCTCCCCAAAGGGGCGAGGGATTATTAAATAAAATTCTCCTCTCCTCTGGGGAGGAGAGGACTGAGGTGAGGTGAGGAGGGATTTAATTTTTTTCCATGCAGTGTTGAAATATAACAAGTGTTTACCCCACTTTTCCTCCCGTGTAACGGGAAAACAACTATGAAAGATTTCGCTAAAATCCTGAAATACGCGCGGCCTTATAAAAAGAGCCTCATTTTTGGCTTTCTTTGTCTTCTGCTCACGTCGATGATCAATCTCGTATTGCCGTTGATCGTCCGCAATATGATAAACGCGGTCATCGTGCTGAAAGACAGCGGAGTACTGGACAAGCTCACCCGCGACCTGGTTCTCATCATTCTTTTCCAGGCGGTGTTTGCGGTCACTCACAACTATATTTTCGGGTTTGTCGGACACCGGATGACCACCGATTTTCGCATTGAATTTTTTTCGCACATACAATCGCTCTCTCTGCGTTTTTTCCACAATCGCCGGGTCGGGGAAATTCTGTCGCGCATGGGCAACGACATCTCGGTCATCCAAAACGCCCTGGTCACCATTCCCGTGGCTATCCTGAGACAAACCATCACCCTCATAGGCGGACTGGCGATCATTTTCTATTTGAACTGGAAGTTGACCGGATTGATTCTTCTGGTTCTACCGCCCCTCATGCTGTTCGCCCGCATTTTCGGCAAACGCCTGCGGG
>Ga0114931_10009707_pt1 | contig 11508 bp, 11 predicted proteins | sample 2SBtaG_FD_89579 | JGI IMG/M metagenome (GOLD analysis project Ga0114931, IMG submission 89579) | Deep subsurface microbial communities from Kolumbo volcano to uncover new lineages of life (NeLLi) - 2SBTROV14_V59a metaG | ecosystem: Environmental > Aquatic > Marine > Volcanic | place: Kolumbo...
CATTGGTTCGACGTTACCGCCACCTCGTTGCGGCCGAGCAAGTGGTACGAGGAGACGCTGAAGAAAGACCTCAAAATCGACACAGGGTATTACTATGCGCAGGCCCAGCTTTGGTCGGAGGACAACCCCGACGCCTTTGCCGGGGTGCACAACCCGCACGGCGTGATGGTGATCTTCGACGAGGCGTCCGGCATCCCGCACCCCATCTGGACCGTGACCGAGGGCTTCTTTACCGAGCCGGAACTGCACCGGTACTGGTTCGCATTCTCCAACGGGCGCCGCAATACCGGGGCGTTTTTCGAGTGTTTCCACAAGGCACGGAACACCTGGCGCCGGCGGAACCTCGACAGCCGGGACGTGGAGGGCACCGACCGCACCGTGCTCCAGAGCATCATCGACCGGTACGGCGAGGACTCGGACGAGGCCCGGGTGGAGGTCAAGGGAATGTTCCCCCGTCAGGGGGACAAGCAGTTCATCAGCAGCGAGGTGGTAAGCGAGGCGCGGGAGCGGGAGATGAACGCCGATCCCGGCGCGGCGCTCGTTCTCGGCGTGGACGTGGCGCGCAGCGGCTCGGACAAGGCGGTGCTCAGGTTCCGCCGCGGTCGGGATGCGCGCAGCATTCCGGCCTTGAAATTCAAGGGGTTAGACAACATGCAGCTGGCCTATCGGGTGGCGGAGCAGATCGACAAGCACGATCCCGATGCAGTGAACATCGACGCCGGCGCCGGCACCGGGGTTATCGACCGGTTGCGGGAACTGGGGTATCGGGTCAACGAAGTGTGGTTCGGCAGCACCAAGACTGAGCGCAAGGAGTTTTTCAACAAGCGGTCGGAGATGTGGGGCAACATGCGTGACTGGCTGATCGGTGGATGTATCGACGACGATCCGGATTTGACCGACGACCTACTGGGGCCGGAGTATGAGTTTTCCGGCAGGGATGGGGACCGAATCATACTGGAGCCCAAGGAGCGGATGAAGAAGCGCGGCATGGGCTCCCCTGACGACGGCGACGCCCTTGCGCTGACCTTCGCCGTGAAGGTGGCGCGAAAGGGGCTCAAGAGTAGCCGCCGTGGGCGACGTCGACAGGCCACAGGTGTTGATTACGACGTACTCGGGGGGTAAACTGCTGGCATTTCCGTGGCTTGTTGAGAGAGGCGCAAGCGAATGTCTGGCATAGTAAACACCCTCAATTCCGTGGTGGGGGGCGCAATGGGTGTAGTCGATACCCTCGTTTCCGGCCCGAAGGCCCCGCCCCAGCCGCCAGCTGCCCCGCCGCCCCCAAGTCGTGAGGATCCCTTGGTAGTTGCGGCGGCGGATGCCGAGCGGCGTAAGCGGCAGCGCGCAGCAGGTCGAGCGTCCACCGTGCTGACCGGCGGTCAGGGGGACACCAGCCAGGCGCAGGTTAGCGCCGCAAAACTGCTCGGCGGGTAACCGATGCCGACGGCCAACGAGCTGGCGCAACGATTCGAGCGGATGTCCCAGGATCGGGGCACCTGGGAAGCGCATTGGGAGGAAATCGCCGAGCGGGTATTGCCGCGCACCAGCGGCCAGTTCTCCGGCGGCAGCACTCGGGGCGAAAAGCGCACCGACAAGATGCTGGACGCCACCGCGGCGCTCGGCCTGGAACGGTTCGCTGCGGCAATGGAGTCCATGCTGACCCCTCGCAACGGCAAATGGCACCGGCTGCGCGCCACCAATCGGGAACTGAGCAAGATCCGGGAAGTCGGCCTGTGGTTCGACGACGTAACCGACATCCTGTTCCAGCAGCGCTACCGCCCGAAAGCGAACTACGCCTCGCAGCAGCACGAGACCTATGTCGGCCTCGGCGCCTTCGGAACCGGGGCGCTGTTCATCGACGAGCTGACCGGCGGTCCAGGGCTGAGGTACAAGTCTTGCCCGCTGGCCGGGGTGTACTTTCTGGAGAATCACCAGGGGATCATTGACACCGCCTATCGTAAGTTCACCTGGACCGCTCGTCAGGCCGCGCAGAAGTGGGGCGTGGACAGGCTGCCGAATCGGATCGCCGGCGCTCTGGAGAGCAAGCCCGAGACGGAATTCGAGTTCCTGCATGCGGTGCTGCCGCGGGACAGCGTGGACCCGACCAAGGCCGACCACCGGGGAATGCAGTTTGCGTCGTACTACGTTGCCTTGGAGGACAAGCAAACGCTGTCCGAGGGCGGGTACCACACATTCCCCTACGCCATTTCCCGCTACGTGACTGCCGCCGGCGAGCTGTATGGCCGCAGTCCGGCGATGTTGGCCTTGCCGGCCATCAAGGTGCTGAACGAGGAAAAGCGCACGGTGCTCAAGCAGGGCCACCGCGTGGTTGACCCGGTGCTGTTGGCGCACGACGACGGGGTGCTGGACGGGTTCAGCATGAAGCCCGGCGCCATGAACTACGGCGGGGTCAACGCTGACGGCCGCCAACTGGTGCATACGCTGCCGACCGGAAACGTCGCGGTTGGCAAGGACATGATGGACGACGAGCGGGCGGTGATCAACGACGCCTTCCTGGTCAGCCTGTTTCAGATTCTTATCGACTCCCCGCAGATGACGGCCACCGAGGTGCTGGAGCGGTCGCGGGAGAAGGGCGCGTTGCTCAGTCCAACCATGGGGCGGCAACAGTCCGAGATGCTGGGGCCGATGATTGAACGCGAACTTGATCTATTGGCCAGGCAGGGGCTGTTGCCGGAGATGCCGGACGCGCTGAAAGAGGCCGAGGGTGAGTTCGAGATTGAGTACGACAGTCCGCTATCCCGGGCGCAGAAGGCCGAGGAGGCCAGCGGCCTGTTCAGGGCGGTGGAGTTCGCCACAAACTTCGCCAACGTGACGCAAGACCCCTCTGCGTTCGACCACATCGACATCGACGCCGCCATGCCCGACCTGATGGCGATTAACGCCGTCCCGATGCGCTGGCAGCGTGGGGAGAAAGATATCCAGCAGATCCGCCAGGGGCGTCAGCAGCAGGCCAACGACCAGCAGACCGTGGAGGCGTTACCCGCCGTGGCGGGGCTGATGAAAGGGAGGGCGCAGGGTGCGTAACTTGCCGCGGAGCTTGTCAGAGCTCAAGGACTACCTGGCCACACGGCGCCAAGCGTATGTGCTGACCTTCACCGGCCCGGTTCCGGAAAGAGTGCTGAAAGATCTGGCGCGCTTTTGTCGGGCTCGGGAAACCACAGTACACCCCGACGAGAAGATGACATACGTGCTGGAAGGCCGCCGCGAAGTGTGGCTGCGGATACAGAAGCATTTGCAACTCAGCGATGAGCAGCTGTGGAATTTGTTGGGGGGCGGGGACTAAAAAAAAGCCCCGGTGGGTGGCCGGGGCGGAGGTGGTGCTGCTAACCAGGAGACACGAGATAGTTCACCGACATAATAGCAACGTAACAGGGGAAACGCAATGCGCGACAATTGGTCTTTTGTTTATCAAGAGGAAGCGAGCGGCGACGGCGCTGCCGGAGGGGGCGGTGCTGCCGCTGCCGCTGGCGGTGCTGCCGCTGCCGCTGGCGGTGCTGCAGACGCATCGTGGCTCGACGCTCTCGATGGCGACGCCAAGGGCTTCGTCGAGAACAAAGGGTGGAAGGAACCGACTGACATCCTGACCGGCTATCGCAACCTGGAAAAGCTGGTCGGGGCGCCCGAGGATCAGATTGTACGCTTGCCCGGAGAGGGAGATGCCGCTGGCTGGTCCGAGGTGTTCAACAAGCTCGGCCGTCCGGAGGCTGCCGAGGACTACGACATCACGCTGCCAGAGGGTCTCGGCGACCCCGAGATGGCGGACTGGGCCAAGGAGGCGTTCCACAAGGCCGGATTCACGGCCGACCAGGCCAAGACGTTCACCGACGAGTGGAACACCTACATGGCGGGCAAAGCCGAGACCATGGAGGCGGACTACCGGGCTCGGGTGCAGGAGGAAGAAGCAAGCCTGAAGAAAGAGTGGGGCGCTGCCTTCGACAAAAACGTGGACATCGCCCGGCGGGCGGCCCGGGAGTTCGGTGTCGAGCCCGAGCAGCTGGACGCTATGGAAAAGGCAATGGGCTTCTCCGGGTTGCTCAAGCTCATGAACCGCATCGGCGGCAAGCTGGGCGAGGATGCCTTCGAGGGGGGTTCCGGCACGGCCAGCTTCGGCGCCATGACTCCGGCGCAGGCCACGGCCGAACTGGAGACTCTGCGGCACGACGACCGGTTCCGGGCCCGTTACCTGAGCGGCGACCCGGACGCGGTCGCCAAGATGGACCGACTGATGAGGTTTGCCAATGGAACTCAGTGACCGCGAAATCCGCATGCGTATTCTGGAGGCCCTGATCCCGATCGCCTCGAGAGTAGGGTTGACAGACACGCAACACATTGTAAAATCGGCAATACCACTGGAGAAATATGTGCTTGCCGAGGCAAAAGCCGCCGACAAGCCGGTGAGGGGCAAGGCGCCCCGCCGGTCCGGCAAGGCCAAACCCCAGGCGCCAGAGCACCCCAAAGCCGACGATAACCCGCTCGAGTAGGCCGTCGCACCGAAACTGAAGGCCCCGCCCCCGTGGTGGACAAGCCGGGATAAATGAGTCGCCTGCAAAGGACTCAATTTTTTTCGATTTGTCTGCCAATGAGGGGAGGATCCCATGGCCTTTGAAATTCCTGACCATTTCTACAAGTCGTTCACCACGAACGTCGAACTCCTGCTGCAGGAGAAGCAGCCCGTCATGGCGATGGGCGTCAACCTGCAGATGTACACCGGCGAGGAGGCCCAGGTCGTCAAGCAGTTCGGTGAAGTCGAATTCAACGAGAAGGTCTCGCGGCAGGCCGACACGCAGTTCGCCAGCCTCAACCACAAGCAACGCTGGGTCTTCCCGACGGACTACACCCTGGCGCTGCCGGTGGACAAGGAAGACGAGCTGCGGATGCTGAACAGCCCGCTATCGCCCTATGCCGACGCCATGCGCGCCGCCTGGGCCCGCAAGGTCAACGCGGTGGTCCGTGATGCCCTGCTCGGCACGGCCAAGACCGGCAAGAACGGCGCCACCTCGACGGCGTTCGACACCGCGAACCAGCAGATCGCAGCGGCGGCCAGTGGATTGACCGTCGCCAAGCTGCGCACCGCCCGCGAGAAGCTGCGCGCCTCCCAGGTAGATTTGGACGAACCGCTGTACATCGCCGTAAAGGCCAAGCAGATCACTGATCTGCTGTCCACCACGGAAGTGACCAGCTCGGACTACAACTCCGTGAAAGCGCTTGTAGCCGGCGAGGTGGACACCTTCATGGGCTTCAAGTTCATCCACTACGAAAACCTGACCGCCGACGGATCCAGCAACGATCGCGTGATCGCCTGGGCCAAGTCCGGTTGCGTGCTCGGCCAGTGGAACGGACTGGAGACTCGCATCGGCGAGCGTCCCGACAAGGAGTACACCAACCAGGTCTTCATGCGGGGCACTATCGGTGCTACCCGTACCCAGGAGCCCAAGGTGGTGGAAATCCTTTGCGCCTGATAACCCACGCCTAACAGGGGAAAACTGACATGGCTACTACTTACGCTTCTGAAGTATCGGGCGTCCTGGATGGCACGGAGCCGGCTGACAAGGCCGACGGTGCACTGCAGGGCGGTCGTCTCATCCGCTACCGCGCCACCATCACCCTGGCCAGCCAGGGTATCGGCGATGTGGTAGTGCTGGCCAAGCCGCGCATTGGCCAGGTCTTCGCCGGCGGGCGGATAACCTCCAGTGTGTCGCTTGGCACCGCGACCGTCAGCATCGGTCCGGCCAGCTCGGTGGCCGCCTATCGTGCTGACGCCGTGCACACTGCCGTTGACGTGCCAACGGCCTTCGGCAAGGCGTCCGCGATCAGCAGCGCCGCGATCTCCAGTGAGGAAAACATCATCCTCACCGTTGGCACGGCGGCCCTGCCTGCCGCGGGCACGCTGGTGGTCGATCTGCTCTACTCCAAGTCGTAAAACGGGAGTTCGTTGCTGGGGTATCCCGCCCCGGCAGCGCGCTTTCCTCAATAAGGGGCGCGTGAACCCATGGCATCCGAAGTCGGAATATGCAATCGGGGTCTGCAGATATTGGGCGCCGCCCGGATTGTCTCGCTGACCGAGGACACCAAAAACGCCCGTGAATGCAACACGGCCTACGCGGCGTTGCGGGATGCGGAACTGCGCCGCCATCCCTGGAGCTTTGCCGTCGCCAGAGCCAAGCTGGCCCCCTCCGCAACCGGTCCGGTCTTCGGTCCGGCCTACCAATATCCGCTGCCTTCCGACTGTCTCCGTATCCTGCCAAGCAATACGGTGGACGACTGGCAGATCGAGGGGCGCAACCTACTCACCGACGACGGCACATCCCTGGAACTGCGGTACGTTCGGCGGATCGATGACCCGAACCTTTTCGACGCCCTGTTCCGCGAAGCCCTGTCGGCCCGCATCGCATACGAGTTGTGCGAGCGCATCACCCAGTCCAACACCAAAAAGCAGGCGGCGAAAGACGCCTACTCGAACGCGATTGCCGAGGCCAAGAAGGCCAACGCCATCGAGCGAGTATCAACCGAGTTTCCGGAAGATCCTTGGCTGGCAGCGAGGCGCTGACCAATGCCTAAGGCGTCGCCCATCCAGAATAGCTTCAACGCGGGGGAGTTTTCGCCCCTGCTTTTCGGCCGCATAGACCTTGAAAAATACCGCAGCGCCCTGGCCGAGTGCACCAATTTCATTCCGCTGGCGCAAGGCCCAGTCACCCGGCGCCCCGGAACGCACTACGTGGCCGAGGTAAAAGACAGCACCAAGGCGGCCCGCCTGGTGTCGTTCGAGTTTTCTACCACCCAGGCATACATAATCGAGTTCGGCGACCAGTATTTGCGGTTCTACATGAACAACGGGCAGATCCTGGCCTCCGGAATCCCGTATGAGATCGTCAGCCCGTATGGCGAGGCGGATCTATTTCAGCTCAAGTTCGCCCAGTCGGCGGACGTGCTGTACATCACGCACCCCGCGTATGCCACTCGCAAGCTGACCCGCACCGGGCACACCAGCTGGACCATCACCGAGGTAGATCTACTGGACGGCCCCTATGACCGCACAAACAGCGACACGGCCAAGACGATCACTCCGAGCGCGGTAACCGGTACGGGCATCACCCTGACGGCGACCGGACACGCCCCGTTCGTGGCGACCGATATCGGCCGGCTGGTTCGGCTCAAGAATGCGGCCACGTGGGGATACGCCAAGATCACCGGATATACCAGCTCCACCGTGGTTACGGCCGACGTTAAGGCGGACTTCGGCGGCACCACGGCGACGCCCGACTGGCGCCTCGGCTGGTGGTCGGCAACGACCGGCTACCCGGCTGCGGTTACCTTCTACGAGGACCGGCTGTTCCTTGGTGGAGGCACCGACTTCCCGCAGTCCATCGCCGGCTCCCGAACTGGGGACTACGAGAACATGGCACCCACCGATCCGGACGGCACCGTTGCCCCGGACCATGCCGTATCGTTTACTCTCAACGCCAATAACGTCAATGTTATCCGCTGGTTACAGGACGACGATAAGGGATTGCTGGTCGGCACGGTAGGGGGCGAGTGGCACGTTCGGCCGTCCGTCTCCGGCGAAGCGTTGTCCCCCACCAACATCTCCGCCAAGCGGTCCACCACCCACGGCGGCGCCGACATCCAGCCCGTGCGGGTAGGCACCGAGACCCACTTCGTGCAGCGCATGGCGCGCAAGATGCGTGGCTTGCGTTACGTGTTTGAGGACGACGGCTTCCGTGCCCCGGACTCTACGCTGCTGGCGGAGCACATCACCGCCCCCGGCCTGGTCGAGCTGTCTTACCAGCAGGAGCCTCTTAGCGTCCTGTGGTCGGTACGAGCCGACGGCACGCTGCTCGGCTTCACCCTGGAGCGGGACCAGAACGTGCTCGGCTGGCACAAGCATGTTCTGGGCGGCTACAGAGACATCAACAAGACCGCGTCGGCCAAGGTCGAAAGCGTCGCCACCATCCCTGACCCAAGCGGAACCAGGGACGAGGTGTGGCTGTTGGTAACCCGATACCTCAACGGGACGGTCAAGCGGTACGTGGAATACATGGGCAAAGTGTGGGAGTCCGGCGACACCCAAACGGAAGCGTTTTTTGTCGATAGCGGCCTCCGCTACAGCGGGCCCGCAGTCACGTCCCTGTCCGGGCTCGACCACCTCGAAGGGGAAACGGTATCCGTCCTGGCGGACGGCGCGGTGCATCCGGATGAAGTAGTAGTTGGAGGATCCATTACGCTTGATCGGGCAGCCTCGGAAGTGGCGGTCGGACTCCGCTATAACAGTGACCTGACCACCCTGCGCATCGAAGCCGGCAGCGCGGACGGGACGGCGCAGGGCAAGACCAAGCGCATCCACCGCGTGCTGGTACGTTTGCACGAAACGCTGGGCCTCAAATACGGGCCCAGCGCATCCCAGCTCGACACCCTGACATTCCGTACCGCCTCCGATACAATGACCACGGCGGTGCCGCTGTTCAGCGGGGACAAGGAACTGGATTGGGACGGGGATTACGAAACGAAGGGCCAGCTTCACTTCAGGCAGGACCAGCCCTTGCCGGCCACCATCGTTGCGGTAATGCCGCAGCTTGTGGCGCAAGACCGATGATTGAATGGACCCGATTCACGCCCGAGCACGCCAGGCGAATCCAGCTGCAGCCCGCGCAGGTAGGCGCGCTGCGCTGGATGACACCGGAAATCCTGGAGCGAGTGGCGCAGTTTCCCGCGCAGACCGCACTACGTGGCGGCCTCCCCATCGCCTGTTTCGGCGCGGTGGAAATCCGGGCGGAGCGGGCCGAGATATGGGCGCTGCTGGCCTTCGATTCTGGACGAGATTTTGTCCGCCTGTATCGCGGTGCCCAGCGATTTATCGCCTTGCTACCGCACAGAAGACTGGAGATGACCGTGGATTGTGAGTTTGCTGCCGGGCACAGGTTGGCGCGTATGCTGGGCTTCGAGTGCGAGGCGGAACGCATGCGCGCAATCCATCCGGAAGGCGGCGACATGGCGCTGTATGCGAGGGTGCGATAGTGGCTGATCCCGTAACGATTGCTATGGTTGGCGCCGGCGTTGGTGCAGTGGGCGCCATTCAATCCGGGCGCAACTCCGAAACGCTGGGCAACTACAACGCGCGGATCGACGAGCAGAATGCGGTAGTCGCGCGCCAACAGGCCGCGGTGGACGAGATGCGGCAGCGCCGCATGGGGCGCAAGCGCACCGGGGCGATCCGGGCGGCAGTAGGCGCCTCCGGCATCCAAATGGCCGGATCGGCGTTGGATGCGCTGGCGGACAGCATTATGGAAGAGGAACTGGATGCCGCAACCATCAAATATCAGGGCGAGCTGAAGGCTCGCGGTCTGCAGCAAAGCGCGGCCGGCTCTCGCTTTGAGGGGAAGGCCGCGAAGCAACGTTCCTACACTAGCGCCGCCAGCACGGTACTGCTGGCGTCGTCAAAATACATGGGGTCCGGGTAGCCGTTATGCCGAAGATACGCGTATATGATTCGGGAGTAAGCGCCAATGCGTCCCCCGGCGGACGCAGGATTCCACTATCGGCCGGGCAAAGCTCCCTGGGGGAGCTTGGCCGTGGCCTGCAGCAGGCAGGGGATATCCTGGCGCGAAAAGAGGAGCGGGATTCCGCTTTGCTGGCCGAGAAGGAGCTGGCCAGTGCCCGCGCCGACTGGACGCGCACATTGCGGGATCGGCAACAGACCGCTGCGCCCGGAGCGCCGAAGTTCACCGACACCTTCCTCGGGGAGTTCGATACCTGGCGGCAGGACGCGCTGGAGGGAATGCCCACGTCGCGCAGCCGCAAACTGTTCGATCTCGGGGCGGAGCGGTTACGCGCCAACCTCACCGGCCAGGCGTCCGCGTTCGAGGCTACCGCGTTCACGCAGTACGCAGTCAAGACGACCCAGCAGACGCTGGAGGACAACATCAACGCCGTGCGCGCCGATCCGACGCAGCTGGCGGATGTGCTGGAGCAGAACACACGGGTGGTGGAGAGCCTGAACATCCCAGGCAACAAAAAGGCGGAACTGACCGCGTGGCAAAGCGAGCAAGCCGCTTTCGCGGCAGTCAGCGGTGAACTGGATCAGGTCGAGACCGTTTCCGATGCCGAGGACATCATTCAGCAGCTGACGCAGGGCAAGCAATGGAAGCAGGCCTTGTCAGAAAGCGGATACGCACAGTCCCTGCGCCGGGCGATGGTGGTGAAGGAGCAGCTGGGCGCGCGGGATCGGAAATCCTTTCTGGATGGGTTCAACGAGGCCACGCGCGAACGCAAGACCGGGGTGGATAACCGCGCCCGCATGAACCCCGAGATTATTGCGGAAACCGGAAAGGAGCTTGGGTTGAAGCCCGACGCCGTCCAGGCGCTGCAGAAGCAGTGGAAGCAGGCTGACGCGGTGGGCGAACAGACCGCATGGATCGTGACGGCCTCGGAGGCGGAGATCAATGCCCGCGCCAGGGAGCTGCGCGCGAAATTGCAGACCCCGGACGCCCCCGGCGCGGATAACCAGTTCAATGAAGAAACCGAGCAGGCGCAGGCTTTCCAGGCAGCGCTCACCCAGCGCAACAACGCCATCAAGGCTGACCGCGCGGGATACGTACAGCACAACAGCGACAAGGCCAAACAGCTGGCTGCGCGGATCGCTAGCGGCGACACAGCTCCAGAGACCATTGAGGAGTACGCCCAAACGCTGACCGCAGAGCAAGTCAGGTTAGGCGTCCCCGAGGACCGTGTGTATCTGCTGAACGCCAGCCAAGTCCAGACGCTGGCGCAGCAGATGGACCAGGTGGACAGCACCCCGGAAGGGGCGCAGAAGGCGTACGACACCCTTATTGGCTGGGCGCGGACTTGGGGTCGGCATTGGCCGACGGTACAGCGCCAGCTAGTGGAGGAAAAGGTACTGACCGGCGCCGCGGCGGTAGCCGCCTCCCTGACTGGCGTTCAGGACGGGCAGACCGGTAAGCAGCTCCTGCTGGCCGCCCGGATCGGGGATAAGCAGTTGAAGGAGGCGGTCGACATCCCGCAATTGGACGCAACGCTGACCGACGCCACGTCGGCCACCCTGGCGGATCTGCGGCAGACCTTCGACCCGCAGCGCGTGGTCGGCGGCGCGCAGGCGTTCGCCAACCTCGCCCAGGCGGTGCGCACCCTGGCCCTGTTCAAATTGAGCCGCGGGGAAACGGACGTCGCCACCGCCGTCCAAGACGCCGCGAATCGCATCGTACTAAACAAGTACGACATCGTGGGCACCTACCGGGTGCCGAGAGGAGTGGACACCAGCACGGTATCAGACGCGGCGGACTGGATTCAGCAGCACCCGACGGAAGCCATCGGTGACGTTGTGGCCCCGACATCGCTTTTCTTGCCCGGCGCCCCGTGGGAGCGCGGAGACGCGCTGTCCGCCCTGCGGGCAGGCGGCGCTTGGGTGAACAACGCCGACAACACCGGAATCACCCTAACCTGGCCGGACGGGCAAGCCGTGATGCGTGAGAGAAACGG
>Ga0114931_10009708_pt1 | contig 11505 bp, 9 predicted proteins | sample 2SBtaG_FD_89579 | JGI IMG/M metagenome (GOLD analysis project Ga0114931, IMG submission 89579) | Deep subsurface microbial communities from Kolumbo volcano to uncover new lineages of life (NeLLi) - 2SBTROV14_V59a metaG | ecosystem: Environmental > Aquatic > Marine > Volcanic | place: Kolumbo...
CAGTTCCAAGGACGAGGATGTGGACGTCCTGCTCGACGGCGCGCCGATCCACCTGGTCAACACCGACCCGCCCTACAACGTCAAGGTCGAGCCTCGCAGCAACAACGCGATCGCGGCGGGCAACTCGTCGTTCGCGGTGCCGGAAGGGAAGCACCACCAGAAGTTCGACCTGGCCCGTCATCCTGAGAAGGCCAAGGCGACGCACGCCAAGATGCGCGCCAAGGACCGCCCGTTGATCAACGACTTCGTGTCGGACGAGGAGTTCGATCGGTTGCTCCTTGCCTGGTTCGGCAACATGGCTCGCGCGCTCGAACCGGGCCGCGGCTTCTACATCTGGGGCGGCTACGCCAACTGCGCCAACTACCCGCCCGCGCTGTTGGCATGCGGCCTGTACTTCTCGCAGAGCATCATCTGGGACAAGCAGCACCCGGTGCTCACGCGCAAGGACTTCATGGGCGCCCACGAGTGGTGCTTCTACGGGTGGAAGGAAGGCGCCGCGCACCAGTGGTTCGGCCCGAACAACGCCACAGACCTATGGCATGTAAAGAAGGTCAATCCGCAGTCGATGGTGCACTTGACGGAGAAACCGGTCGAGTTGGCCATTCGCGCAATGCAGTATTCTTCGCGCGAGGGCGAGAACATCCTCGATCTCTTCGGCGGCTCGGGCTCGACATTGATCGCCTGTGAGCAGACGGATCGTCATGCGTATTTGATGGAGATCGACCCGGCGTACTGCGACGTGATCGTCCAGCGATGGGAGGAGTTCACCGGGAAGAAGGCGGAGCGAGTCGGGCAAGCGCTCGGAGCGAAATGATCATCCTTCTTCTGTGAGGATCTGGAGGTAGTCGTGGTAGACATACACCCGGTCGCGCTGCTTGCCGGTCGTCTCTCGGAGCACGCCGAGGGATTCGAGGAGGTCGATCGCTTTGCGCGCAGGCGGCGCCGTGAGGCCAAGCATCTCGGATGCCTTGGGAACCGTGACCACAGGATGAGTCGGCAGGCGGTCGAGCAGCTGGATCGCCGCGACGGTCGAGCGGTCGTGACTGACGATCCGATCGCGGTCGCGCCCGATGAGTGCATGCAGCGCTTTGGCAGTACGGACACCGTCGTCGGAAGCCTCGCGCACGCACTCGAGGAAGAAGACCGTCCACCCCTCCCAGTCACCCTCGGTGCGCACCGCGGCCAGTCGCTGGTAGTACTCCTGTTGGCGACGCTTGAGCGCCACACTCAGGTACAGCAGCGGCTGAACGAGCAGACCCCAATGCTCGACGAGGAGCGTGATGAGCAGACGCCCGATGCGACCATTGCCGTCGAGGAACGGGTGGATCGTCTCGAACTGCACGTGCGCGAGCCCGGCGCGCACGAGCGGCGGCAGGGGTTCGTCTCCGTGCAGCCAGCGCTCGAGTTCCGCCAGCGCACAGGGGACGTCATCGTGCGGCGGAGGCACGAAGCGCGCGTTGCCCGGGCGCGTGCCGCCGATCCAGTTCTGGCTGCGCCGGACTTCTCCGGGCAGCTTGTCCTCGCCTCGCACGCCGCGCATCAGGATTCGGTGTGTGTCGCAGAGCAGACGCACGCTCAATGGCAGGCCGTTGGGATCGGCGAGTTGCGCACGCGCGTGCGCCAGACCATCGACGTAGTTGCAGACCTCTTCGACATCGTCCGGACGGTCGGTCTGTTGCGTCGCTTCGAAGGTGAGCACGTCCTGGAGCGTGGCCTGTGTGCCCTCGATCTCCGAGGAGATGACCGCTTCCTTGCGGACAAATCCGTAGAGGAACCATTCGGTGCTTGGAACCATCGCGCCGGCGACCGCGAGTTTGGCGAGCGAAGTGATCGCGGCGGTGTGCACCTCGATCAGTCGCGAGTCCAGGACGAGCGGCGGATCGGCGGGCGGCAGCGGGTGGGGCACGAACGCACGGACTTCCTCGCCGTGGGTCCCGACTGGAACATGGGTCACTCGGTATGTGCCGGTCTCGCGGGGCATGACTGGGAAAGGGCCCTTTCGTATCGGCTCACTCTAGGAAGCGATCGTTTCGTAGTCAAGATCGTACAGAAACGATCGTTTCTTTACCAAGAGGCCACTGCGACCAGTAAAAAACGCCTCGGAGAGCTCCGAGGCGGTGGTTCTGGCCCACTAACGGCGTCAGGGAGTCTTCCTCGCAGCGAACTGCCCGCGATCGACCTTCTCGAAACGGGCGTCCTTCCCCTTCTTTCTGATCTCTCGGATCATCGCGGCGTAGAGCGTGGCGTGCGGCGTCTTGCCGCCGGGGCTCTTCCACAGGCCCTTGGCGGTGACGGCCTCGACGATCGCCCTGGCGGTCATGGGCTGCTTCTCACCCCGGAGCACCGTGGCTGCGGCGTCGAGCAGGCTGACGCGCTTCGGCTTGGCTGCCTTGGTCTGCTTCTCCGGCGCGGACTTCGTCGTCGCCGGCTTTGGTGTCTTGGCCCTGGGGCGCGGCGCGGGCGCCTCGTCATCTGGAACGGTCACCGTGACCGTCTTGCCATCCCCGCGCAAGATGGTTCTACCTCGAGGGGACGATCCGCTTTCGCCCGCAGGGGGCTTCTTCGTGGAGGCCTTCTTGCTCGTCGTCTTCCGCGTGGTCTTCTTCTTCGTCATGCCGATGCTCCTGGTGTTCGAGACGCTGGCGCCGCCATTCGGCGCTGCACACACAAGGGCGAGTCATGGGCCGAACCTCAAGGGCAATCTGCCGGAATTCCCAGATGTGGGCGGAATGCGGGCAAGGATGGGCGGCACAATGGCGCCAGGGCCATTCATGCGCGCCATGTCGGGAGGTAAGCGCAGATGTCATGCGAACCGGCCACATCGCTGACCCCCAAACAGGAGCAGGCCATCACGGCGCTCCTCAACGAGCCCACCGTGTCGAGGGCCGCGGCCTCGGTCGGCATGAACGAGCGCACCTTGTACCGCTGGCTGCAGACACCAGAGTTCAGCCGCGTCTACCGCGGCCTGCGCCGCGAGGCGTTTACTCACGCGATCTCCCTCACTCAGCGCTATGCCCCGGTGGCCATCCACGCCCTGGCGCAGATCGTGTCGGACACGACCGCCCCCCACTCGGCGCGGGTGTCGGCGGCCGGGGCCATCCTGAAGTTCAGTCGGGACAGCATCGAGCTCGACGACCTCTCCGCCCGCATCGAGGCCCTGGAGCGGCGCTCGGCGACAAGCGCGCCGGGAGTGGCGGCGTGAGGCTCGCCGGCCGTATAAACAAGCTCGAGCAGGCGAGCGCCGGGCTGCTGTGCCCCGAGTGTGGGGCTGCGCCGCGGTGGATCGTGTCGATCGAGGAGCGCGAGCGAATTCGCGCGCGCATCGCAGCCGGCGAGCCGCACTGCCGGGCCTGCGCCGAGCATCTCTTCACACTCGCCCTGGGCCTGCCGCAGGAGCTGCTCGACGGCTTCAACGAGATGTCGGCGATTACGTAACCACTCGCTATCGCAGCGAAAGGCGCGCTTTGCAGGAATACCACGCGCTGCGATGGCAGGCTACCGACCGCCAGCGCCGCAGGCGATCACAGTTGAGAGGGTCTTCGCTTCGCTCGGACCACCTCAGCAGCGATGCGCAACGACTCAACTACAATGACTGGAACTGGAATAACATACGGGGGCAGGTCAAGCGATCGACTCTAGCTAATTAATTAGCGACACAGAGGGGTGGTCCAGTGCAGAGCGCAGGATTGTCAACTCCTCGGCCACACGTTCGCGACTACACTTGTATGCCTTATTTTGGGGGTAACACTCGGCATCCTTGATGCAACTACGCAGTATTTATCCGTATTCATAATGGATTCGGAATCCGGTCTTTCCATGTTTGCGCAGCCTTGTCCAACCACAACTCCCATCCGAATGTAGTGCATAGATAACTCCATAAGTATGGCCGTCTTGCGCGATAGTTGATCATCCTTGATCATCTCGATCGCATCGGATCGCCAGCACGCGCATGTGAAATCATGATCAACCGTGGTAAATCAGATTCGGAACATATGCTTGACACGTGCTTCGCGATATGTATTCTATCTGGTAGATTCCATGAGTCTGGGATTACGGGGCCAAGTGTTGACAAGGCTATGATATCCACAACCGCGCAGGGTTGATGTCATAGCTGCGTGGGCCGAGTCCGCGTGACAGAGATTGCGCATTCACACCATCAGTACGAAGATCCAAAACTCACACAATCCGCCCGGATCACAAGACTGACAGAAGCTTCTGCACCCCTCAATAACGAACTGGAGACTCCGTCATGAATACACTCATGAGGATATCATCATGCGCGCTGATCAGTTTTTCGATTATTCTGTTATCACATCGAGCCGAAGCTGAGGGAACGAGGCTATCCATAACAACGCTCGTGACTTCAGATGATCCTCTGCTGAGTTCCATTAGCTCCAACGTCTCGATCAACGACCGTGGCGAGATCGGGTTCGCCGGCAGAGACGCGAACGGGATCAGCGAAGTCTTCTTCTGGTCACCCACAATGGGTGTCCAGAATATATCGATGTTTGGGGATAGCTCCCGGACATTCTCCGGAGTCGGCATCAATAACGCTGTTCCCGCAGAGATCGTTGCGCGAATCGTTGTGACTGGGACGAGCACCGCTGTCATTCGTCGCTTCAAGGTTGACGGGTCAGGTGGCGCTACGGTCGGTGGGCCCGCCCTCATTAACGGAGGCCCGAGTTGGCGGACAGCGACGTCCGATGTGGATATCAACGACCAGGGAGAGGTCGCCGTTCGAGGCCTTACGGCCGGATTTGCCTCAGCTCTCTATCTTGGCATGGATCGCGATGTCGCACAGCCAAGCATCGTTGCTGCATTTCTAGGGCCGCCCAATGCATTCTTCCAGCCACAGATATCCAATTCCGCGAGTACGGTCATCCGTGATCCCAACGATCAAGTCGTTGTGTACGATCGGCAAGGGAATGCGGAAGTCATCGCTGGGCCGGCGACGGGGCACTCGAACATCGTCGAGGCGGCTGGCATTTCTGATGACGGGCGCGCCATAGCATTCGCCGCAAACTTTCAGGGCCAGTTCGGCGTTTTTCTATCGGTGCCAAACGGTGTTGGACGAACGATACTTCGGATCACACCCCCTGGCCTGATTAGCTCGGTGGCTTTCCTTGACCGAATTGGTGTTTCGAGTCAAGAGATTTCAGGGCCACAGGGATTCCAGTATGTTCACACGGTTGTCTTTCATGGATCTGACAGTGTGAGCGACGGAGTGTGGGCAAGGGAGATTACAGTTGATGGAGCTGGCAGCCTGCAGTCCGCGACACAAACCGAATGCGTTCTACGGGTGCAAGGAATTATATCCGGCGTAAAACTCTACGATCCTGTGAATAACCTGGGAGAGATTGCCATTTGGGTAAACTTTCTTGGAGGAAAACAGGCGATCCTGAAAGCAAGCGCGCTGAGCCCTGCATTGGAACTGGTGGATGCCAACACCCCAACCTTCCGACTAAGAAACCCACCCAGCGACGTCGTTCCTGATGCAGCCATCCTGTCCCGTGATGGTGTTCCTGTCACGGGTGTAGCAGCCGACGGGGTTAGCAGAATTCTGATTCGAGCGAGTATTCCAAGTCAACTCCTTTCCGATCCTGCTACGCCTGTTAATGATGTTATTGTAACCGTACAGCCAGACCGTTCGCTATCAAGCCCGCTCGATATTGGTCAGCTGCATGACCCGTTCGGCGACGTGACGAGCTTGGCCACCACAGGGATCACCGTGCCAGCGCACATAGTCAAAGGTCAGGACGCCCAGTACGCGTTTGTCGTGTTCCAAGCGCCGATCGATTACTCAGGATCGAATAAGATTCTGGATAACCCGGTATTCACAGTCAACGTCGTGATTCCGAACGAACCCGGCCTATCCATCCCCCCAGTATCATTTGAAATCCACAGAGTTCCCGTAGTGCTCGTGCATGGATTAGAGGGATTCCGTTCTGACTGGAATCTCGCACTCGAGGATTCACCGCTATTCGATGTCTTCGTTGCGGACTACAGCCCGACCCACAGTTTCGACTTCATCTGCAATCGATTCGTCGTGAAGGAGGCCATTGATACCGCTGTCCGCCGCATGCGTATGAGCAGCATCGCTGTAACGCAGGCTGACGTTGTTGGGCACAGCATGGGGGGGCTCCTGACTCGGCTCTACATGCTGAATCGCTTTGCGAACCCGGGAGATCCGGTTGCGCTGTGTGCGCGAGGCCTACCGTCAATGCTTTCAACCGGATATATTCGGGCAGATAACTACCTGATGGGTGACATACATAAATTTATCACGGTGAATACACCGCACCGGGGATCGTTTATCGGTGTGCCATTCGTCAATGCGAATGGCACACCGACCCTGCTAGGGCTCACGGCCGGCCTCTTCGCCGATGCGGTGACAGGACGGCGCACGTTTTTCGGGGCGGCCAGAGATCTGCGTCCTGATAGTCTGATTCTCGATGTCATTAACGAAACCCCCGCCGCCAGGGCTGTGCCATCCCACGCGATCGTCGGGGAAAGCGGCGTGCATCTGGACAAATCCTACTATCGTCGTTCATTGATTATCGCGCAGTCGTGTGGGCTCTCGACGGTGAACGGCTTCTTCTCCGGTGAAGCGAACGATGTCATCGTTCGTTCCTCGAGTCAGCGGGGTGGGCTGCCCGATCCTCAGGTCAAAGTGGTGTTCGGCGCAGGAGCGATGCATTTTCCAATTGTGAACGAATTCCCGAACGGAGAGTTGAATATATGGCTCAACTCAATGCTCAAGGCCAGGACGTCCGACCCTCGCTTTGCGTCCGGGGGATTTCCTCAGTTTGTCAGCACCGTAGACCCATTACCGAACTGTGTATCCACCCCGCTGGAATTCAATTTACAGATCAGATCATCATCAGTATCAGATCGTACGGCCCTGGCCCTGCTACGCGGTGGCGAGAGCCTCATACTTCATGTCGATGTGCCCGCGGGGAAGCAGTTGGCGTCTGTCGCCGTTCAATCATCGGCAGGGGAGGTCCAGATCGACAACCAGCCTCCGTTCGATATCACAATGACTGTCCCTCTTGACTTCATCGGTGTAATCACGTTCCAGGCCATCGGCTTTGATGGACAGGGAGGCATCGTGACGTCGAGCATTCACCGACGCGCCGTGGTCACAGACGCCAATTTGACATCGATATCAGTCGTGCCAAACCCTCTTCTCTTGACCGATCTAGGAGGCGCCCAACAGCTCGATGTGAGCGGCCAATTTGATGACGGCATCGCGCGTGATGTATCCCCCGCAAGTGCGGGGACCACCTATGTGTCACTGGATGAATCTGTCGCGACGGTTTCGGCCGAAGGTCTCGTCGCCTGGGTCGGATCGTGTAGCACGACGATCCAAGTGTCGAGCAATGGTGTCCAAGAAACTGTAGAAGTGAGCGCCGTTTTGGGCTCTATATGTCGGCCGGACTTTACATCAGATGGCTTTGTTGGCATGGATGATCTGAGCGTTATTCTGTCTGAATTTGGAGGTCAAGGACAGAGCGATCTCAATAATGATGGTGTTGTCAATGGCCGCGACATCTCATATTTACTGAATGTATTCGGCCCATGCCCATGACATAATGGACGCCCTCGGAAATCACATGCCATGATCATCAACGTACCGGATCAGTATCTAGCCAGATCACCGGCCTCGCCTCTCCCCCATATTCCTCATTTGTATAGATCAGTCAAGGCCAGGCGATGCGCAAGCATACTTCTCGGTGAAGAATACCCACGAGTATGCTGTCAGGTATTGAGGCTCGGAGCGGAAGAGGAGCTTGGCGAGCGCATGAGCGGTGGATTACAGGAACCAGACGGAACTGGTGAGCTCAATCATTTGTGACTCGTAGCCGACGCCACATGACTGATTCAGGCAAATCATGCGCATATACCAAATATGTATTAAATAAATCATGGTCTGGAAGACTTGAAGACCTCGGTGAAACGGTGCCGAAACGTGTGGCTGGCTGACGCATCCTGCTTTTCAGTTGCCCCTTCATCGGCCGCCGCAGCGCGGTGCGGTCCCTGGACTCGACGACCGTCACCAACGAGGTCGAGTTCGACTACGACGCCCGCTGGCGCGTGACCGCTCTCTGGCAGGACCACGACTCTGCTGTGGCCCGCACCGGCGGCAACTCCCTCGCTTTGCCTTTGCAGTACGCCTACGACGACGCAGCCGTCAGCGGTGGCAACTTCGCCCGCTTGGACGCCATCACCTACCCCGACGGCGCGTGGAACCACCTTGTGAAGGTGGTGGTCGGCTCGAGCACCCGATCAGAATACGACTACAACGGCCTCAACTGGCGGACAGTGGCCCGCGCCGACGCCGACGGGACCTATGATGGCGTCGTGGACCGCGAGCGTGTGATGATCTACGACCAGTCCTGGCGGCTCCTCGAGGAGCGCATCGACGACGGCGCCCTTGATCGATAAAACAGCGAAGCGCGCGTTTTGACGCCAAAGCGCGCCTCTTTATGCATCCAGTGGAGTGCGCCGGGGGCCCTTGAACTCATCCGCCGCCTCAGGTAGTCCTCGTTCTCCCAGCCGAGGACCGCCCATGTCCCGCACCCTACCGCCTGAGCCCCTGTCGGCCCACGAAGTCGACGACCTTCTACGCGCGTGCGCCGGCGCCACCTGGATCGACCTGCGCAACCGAGCCCTCATCGCCCTCCTGTACCGATCGGGGCTGCGCGTCAGCGAGGCCCTGGCTCTGCGACCCACCGACGTCGACCTCGAGGCAGGCGCCGTCCGCGTCCTTCGCGGCAAGGGCGGGCGCTCGCGCGTCGTGGGGATCGACCCCGCCGGGGCGGCGGTGGTCGCGGCGTGGGCTACACGGCGGGCCGTATTGGGCCACGGCGGCAACACCCCGCTCTTCTATACGTCCAGAGGGCGAGCCATAAGCGCGGGCCACGTCCGCCGGCTCTTCCATCGCCTGGGCTCGCGCGCCGGCATCCACAAGCGCGTCCACCCACACGGCCTGCGGCACACACACGCCGCCGAGCTCCGCGCCGAGGGCGTGGACATCGGGATCATCTCCAAGCAGCTCGGCCACCGCTCCATCGCCACCACGGCCCGCTACCTCGACCACATCGCGCCGTACGCAGTCGTCGAGGCGATGCGGGCGCGGGTGTGGCGCGCTGCGAGCCCGTGAGGCGTCGCAAGCCGGATCGCTCATGGGACCGTTGAGCAGACTGCCTGTTGGGCCCGCTGTCTCCAGTCCGCCCCCACCCCAGCAGGTCATGCTTACGACCGGGCAGCACACAATGACCATCGACGCCACGACGAACGATGCGCTCTACCACTTCGGGGCGTTCTATCAGTTCGATCTGAGTTTCGAGCAGGCGGTGTGAGCAGATGCCCGTAGGACATCCCAATCGTCAGCCGCAGTAATTGACAGCAACTGATAGATTGGATTCAATGGCCATGTGGCCGCTGCAAATCGGAAGACCGGTCCTCGTCGAGCACCGCCAAAGAGCGGCTCCGACGTTGTGCCAACGGATGCGGTGTTCACGATCGACGATCTCGTCGTCTATCTGAAGCTGCCAAAGTCGACCGTCTACAAGTTGGCGCAGGAGGGCAAGATCCCCGGCCAGAAAGTCGGCCGTCATTGGCGGTTCCACAGAGACACTATCGACGCTTGGCTCACACGCCATGAAAGTACGCGCGGGATGTAAGGAATTCGGATCATGTCAGAGGCATTCTTCCAAAAACCGATTCTCAATTCGCCGTACGGCTACCCGTCTCGCCATTGGGAACTCGACAAGAGCGGGCAGCCGACGACCAAGGTCATCGAGAAGCGTCGCCGAGCGGAGTTCATCACTCCGATTCCAAAACCGAAGAAGCGACGGGGCGCATCGCAGCAGGAGATCGTCTTCGACGAAGGGCTGGGACTCTCGACTGCGGAACAGCAGTATGACCCCACGTCGATCATCAATGATGTCCGAAAGCGGGTCGATGCCTGGCGGGCCATTCCAGATCCGAGCGTGTGGAAGGTGACACCTGAGACGGTTCGCCTCCTTCAATACTGGCGTCACCACGAGTTCAATGACATCCGGCCATTCTTCTGTCAGGTCGAGGCTGTCGAGGTAGCTATCTGGCTGACTGAGGTGGCGCCGAAAATCGGCAAGGAAGGCCGAAGCCTGCTTGAGCATCTCAACGACGCCAACGAGCAGGCCAATCCCGGCCTCTCGCGACTCGCCCTCAAGCTCGCGACCGGCGCCGGCAAGACGACGGTCATGGCAATGCTGATCGCCTGGCAGACCATCAACGCGGTCCGACGGCCAAATAGCCCGAAGTTCACACGCGGATTCCTCATCGTTACACCCGGCATCACCATTCGCGATCGGCTGCGTGTCCTGCATCCGAACGATCCATACAGTTACTACAAGAGCCGGGAGCTTGTGCCAAACGAGATGCTCGGCGATCTCGATCGTGCCAGGATCGTCATCACGAACTACCACGCGTTCAAGCTGCGTGAGACGCTGGATCTCTCTAAGGGCGGTCGCTCGCTTCTTCAGGGTCGAGGCGAGGAATTGACCACGAAGGAGACAGAGGGGCAGATGCTTCAGCGGGTCATGCCTGACCTGATGGGTATGAAGAAGATCGTCGTGCTCAATGACGAAGCACATCATTGCTATCGGGAGAAGCCGGGCGAAGCCGCCGAGGGAGACCTGAAGGGCGACGACAGAAAGGAAGCCGAGAAGAACCGGGAGGCAGCTCGCCTGTGGATCTCTGGCCTCGAGGCAGTCACCAAGAAGCTCGGCGTTTCTCGCGTCGTCGATCTCTCAGCGACGCCCTTCTTTCTCCGTGGTTCGGGTTACGCGGAAGGCACGCTCTTCCCCTGGACCATGTGCGATTTCTCGCTCATGGACGCAATCGAATGCGGAATCGTGAAGTTGCCTCGGGTTCCTGTCTCCGACAACATCCCAGAGGGCGACATGCCGATGTATCGCAACCTCTGGGAGCACATCAGATCGAAGATGCCGAAGAAGGGCCGCGGCAAAGCTGCAGTGCTCGATCCGCTAAGCCTGCCGCCACAACTCCAGACGGCGCTGGATGCACTCTACGGGCACTACAAGGAGACGTTCGAACTCTGGCAAGAGGAAGGGATTGGCGTTCCTCCCTGCTTCATTGTCGTGTGCAATAACACGTCCACGTCCAAGCTCGTGTACGACTACATCTCAGGTTTCGACCGGGAGAATGACGACGGCTCGACGACACTGCAGAATGGGCGATTGGAGTTGTTACGGAACTTCGACAACAACGGCAACCCTCTTGCGCGACCGAATACATTGCTCATCGATAGCGAGCAACTCGAATCCGGTGATGCGCTCGACAAGAACTTCAGAACGATGGCGTCGGATGAGATCGACCGCTTCCGGCGTGAGATCATCGAACGCACAGGTGATCGACGCCAGGCCGAGAACATCTCCGACCAGGAACTCCTGCGCGAGGTGATGAACACCGTCGGGAAGAAGGGGCGCCTGGGCGAGG